>JAABUK010001994.1_pt1 | contig 37491 bp, 29 predicted proteins | sample 5559141 | NCBI WGS metagenome assembly JAABUK01 (sample SAMN10711869, study PRJNA513367) | rock metagenome | isolation source: Antarctica rocks | place: Antarctica: Victoria Land, Pudding Butte nord | collected 2016-01-03 | reverse complement strand
GCGGCGCGGCGCTCGAGCCGCCCGGCGCGGACCAGGCGGCGCAGCGCGCCCAGCGTCGTGGGGTCGCGCAGCTGCGGGTCGCGCCCGCCCCACACCAGCTGCAGCGTCTGCGCCGCGAACTCGATCTCGCGGATGCCGCCCTGGCCGAGCTTCACGTCGTGGCCCGCCAGCTCGATGCGGCCGGAGCCCAGCCCGCGATGATCCCCGCGATGATCCCCGTGATGATCGTTGATCCGCCGCTTCATCGCATGGATGTCGGCGATGGCGGCGAAGTCCAGCCCGCGCCGCCAGATGAAGGGGCGGATCGCGTCGAGGAAGGCGGCACCCAGCGCCAGGTCGCCGGCCACCGGGCGCGCCTTGGTCATGGCGGCGCGTTCCCAGTTCTGGCCCATGCTCTCATAATAGGTGAGGGCGGCCGGCAGGGCGACCGCGGGGGGCGTTGCGGCCGGATCGGGCCGCAGGCGTAAATCGGTGCGGAACACGTAGCCGTCGGCGTCGCGAGTCTCCATCAAGGCAACCAGGGCGCGCGCCAGGCGTGTGAACACCGCCCCGATCCCATCGGGGTTCGGATGCACGTCCGGGTCGTATAGCAGCACGAGGTCGATATCGCTGGAGTAGTTCAGCTCGCGGGCGCCAAGCTTCCCCATCCCCAGCACCGCCAGGCCGCTGCCTTGCGCCGGCCGGGCGGGGTCGGGCAGCACGATCTCGTGCGCGTCGTGCGCGGTGCGCAGCAGGTGCTCGACCGCGCGGCCCAGCGTGGCTTCGGCCAGCCAGGACAGCACCGCGGTGACCCGGGCCAGGCCCCATTGCCCGCCGATATCGGCCATGGCGGTGAGCAATGCCGTGCGCCGCTTCGCCCCGCGCAGCGCAGCCGCCACGGCGGCGCGCGGCGTTGCTGGCCCCACCGTGTCCAGCGCGGCCACGATGTCGCTCAGCGCCGCATCCGGCCCGGCCGCCGCCACCTGCACCACGACGCGGTGCTCGCGCAACGCCAGGTCCGACAGGAACGGGCTGCCGCCGCCCAGCGCGGCCAGCATCGCCCGCCCCGCGCCATCGGCGGCGAGCGCGGCCTCCGCCTCGCCCAGCGCGGCGAAGCGCTCGAGCAGCCGGGCTGCGGCATCCGGGTCGGCGGGGGCGGGCCAGGCTTGGAGATCGGTCATGGCTGTCCTGGTCGGGAGCGGGCAGCGTGGCGGCGGTAGGCGAGGTTCGTCAACGCTGGGGCAGCGCCATGTGGCGGGCTGCCTGCGCGCCCGGCCGCGTGCTGCGCTTCGCGCTGCGGCTGCTGCTGGCGCTCGTGGGGCTCGCGCTCGCCGCCTCCGCCATCCTCGCCTGGCGGCTGTCGCAGAGCCCCATGGACGTCGCCTGGCTGGCCCGCCGCATCGAGGCCGCGGCAAACCCTGAGGGTTCGCCCACCCGGCTGCACATCGGCCAGGCCAGCGTGCGCTGGCAGGGGTTCCACTCTGGCCCCGACCACGGCCTCGAGCTGCAGTTGCGGGACCTGCGCGTCGTCAACCAGTCGGGCGCGCCCGGCGCCGAGATGGCCCAGGTCGACGTATCGGTGTCGCTCGGCCGCCTGGTGACCGGCCAGGCCGCGCCCCGCAGCATGGTGCTGTCCGGCCTGCGCCTGCGCGTGCTGCGCGACGCCGGCGGTGCCGTCACCTTCGATCTCGGTACGCTGGCCGAGTCGGATGCCGGGGCCGGGGAGGCCGGTCCCAGCGTGGCCCAGACCATCGATGCGTTGCGCCGCCCCGCCGGCACGGACCGCAGCGGACCCGCCGGGCTCGACATCCTGTCGCAGCTTCAACACGTCCGCTTGCGGGATGCGGCGCTGGAGATCATCGACCAGCAGCTCGGCGCCACCGTGCGGCTCGGGATCGCCGCGCTGGATTTGGAGCGGCAGCCCGGCGGCGGGGTACGCGGCACGGCCGACGGCACCGTCGCCCTCGGCGGCGCCGAAGCCGCGCTGCAACTCAAGGCCAACCTCGCGCCCGGCGGCGGCACGCGGATCGAGGCGGCGCTCGGTCCCCTGCGCACCGCGGCGCTGTCCCAGGCCGATCCGGCGCTGGCCCCGCTCGCGGCCGTCGACGCGGCGCTGCAGGGCACGGCGACGCTGGATCTCTCGCCCAGCCTGGAGCCGCGCGCCGCCGAGCTGCACACAACGGCCAGCGGCGGCAAGGTGCGCTTCCGGGGCGGCGAGGTGCCGTTCCAGAGCCTGGCGGTCGACGCGGTCGCCACTTGGGCCGAAGGCGATCGCAAGCCGGTCAAGCTCGAGCTGCGTCGCGCCCTGGCCGTGCTGGCCTCCCCGGGCGGCGGCTGGTCCACCACGCTCGGCCTGAGCGGCGAGGTAGCGCGGCGAGACGGGCGCCTGCAGGGCCAGTTCGAGGCCACGCTGGACCACGCGGCTTTCGCCGACCTGCCCGCTTTGTGGCCGGCGGCCTGGGGCGGGAATGTCCGGCCCTGGCTGACCCGGAACGTGACCTCCGGCACCGCCCGGGACGGCGCGGTGCGCATCAGCGTCGAGTCGGCCGAGGACCTTTCGGGTTTCGACGTGAAGCAGGCCAGCGGCACTCTGCTGGGCGACGACGTGGCCATCCATTGGCTGCGCCCGGTGCCGCCGATCGAGCACGCGCAGGCGGTGCTGACGGTGCTGGGGCCGGACGTGATCGAGATCGCCGTGCCCACGGCCCGGCAAGGCGCAATAGCGCTGCAGAACGGCCTGGTGCGCATCACCGGGCTCTCGGTGAAGGACCAGCTCATGTCCATCGCCGCGGATGTGACGGGCCCGGTGCCCGACTTGCTCGCCCTGCTGCGCCATCCCCGCCTGAAGCTGCTGGACCGCAAGCCCATCCCGATGCGCAACCCGGCTGGCGCCTTGGCCGGGAAGCTGACGGTGGACCTGCCGCTGGAGCGCGACCTCGATTTCGACCAGGTGAAGATCCATGCGCTGGGCAAGCTCTCCGGCCTGCGCCTCGGCGGCCTGGTCGCCGGGCGCGACCTGGACCGTGGCGAGATCGCGATCGACGTGACTTCGGACGCGCTGAAGGCCTCCGGTCCCGCCACCATCGCCAACATCCCCGGCACCATCGCCGTCGAGATGGACTTCCGCGGCGGCCCCGCCTCGCAACTGGTGCAGCGGGCCACCATCGCCGGCCGGGCGACGGCCCGCCAACTGGCCGGCGCCGGCCTCGACCCCGGCGGACTGGTCACCGCCGGCGCCATGGCCTTCAGCGCCGCCTACACCGCCCATCGCGACGGCCAGGCGGATGTGCGCGTGAAGGCCGACCTGCGGGAAAACGGACTGGCGCTGGCCGGATGGCGGAAGGCGCCCGGGCAGCCGGCGGAGGCGTCGGCCCAGGTGCTGCTGCAGGGCGACAAGCTGCTGGGCATCGGCTCCATCCAGGCGCAAGGCCCCGGCATGCAGGTGGTCGGCCGGGCCGAGATGGTGGGCAACCGGCCCGCGCTGCTGCGGCTCGAGCGGATCGTGCTCGGTCCCACCCAGGCGAGCGGCGAGGTCCGCTTCCCGCCCACGCCCGCCGAGCCCATCCACGCCCGTCTGTCCGGCCCGCTGCTCGATCTCTCGGCCGAGCTGTCCCGCAAGCCTGCCCGGAGGCCCTCCGATCCGCAGGAGCCGGGGACGCCATGGGTCGCCGACGTCCGCTTCGACCGCGTGCTGTTGACCGCGCAGCGTGGCATCGGCGCCATATCGGCCCATGTGGAGCACGACGGCAAGCGGCTGCTCGTGCTGCGCGCGGACTCCACCGGTCCCGAGCGCATCCAGGTGGTGATCACCCCGCAGGGTACGGGGCGGCGGGTCAGCGTCCAGGCCGCGGATGGCGGCGCGGTGCTGCGGGCGTTGGACATCGTCGATACCGTGCAGGGCGGCCGCCTCTCGCTGGAAGCGCGCTACGACGACACCCAGGCCGACCCGCCGCTCTCCGGCACCGCGGAGCTGAGCGAGTTCCACCTGCGCGACGCGCCGGCCATCGGCAAGCTGCTGCAGGCGGTGACGGTCTACGGCGTGGTCGACGCGCTGCGCGGCCCCGGCCTGCTGTTCTCGCACCTGACGCTGCCGTTTCGCTACGCCGGGGATGCGCTGGACATCGGCGAGGCGCGGGCGTTCAGCCTCTCGCTCGGCATCACCGCGCAGGGCCGGATCGACGTCGCGCGCAAGCTGGCCGACATCAAGGGCACCATCGTGCCGGCCTATGTGTTCAACTCGCTCCTGGGCCGCATTCCCCTGATCGGCCGCCTGTTCAGCCCGGAGCGGGGCGGCGGGCTGGTGGCCGTGAACTACACCGTGCGCGGTGCGCTGGCCGACCCGGCCATCAGCGTGAACCCGCTCTCGGCGCTCACGCCGGGCTTCCTGCGCGGGCTGTTCAAGATCTTCGAGTAGCGGCTACGGCCCTTCCAGGCCGACGCTCGCGGGCGAAAGGCCGAGACGCCGCCCGTCGGTGCTCACGCCCAGCTCGGCCGGGCTGGTGGCGTCCGGGCAGCGCAGCCGCAAGTGCAGCACGAGCGTGCCGTCCGCCCCCGGCCGCAGCCAGGCGCGGCGGAGCGGCAGCCGCACAGCGCCCTCGCCCTCGAAAGGCTTCGAGGCCGCCGCCTCGGGATGCCCGTCCACTTCGACCGCGACCCGCTGCGCCGAGAGGCCCGGCCCGGTGAAAACCCGGCCCGCCAGCACCAGCGTCGCGCCATCCGGCAGGCCGGCCGCGAGCGGAATGAACATCTCGGCCTCGCTCTGCGACCAGACCGGCGAGCGCTCCTGCGGCCACCAGCCCTCGCCCAGGTAGCCACTGGCGCGCGCCTCCGGGCCGAGGCGGCGTGTGCCGCCCACCGCCAGCGCCGCCGTCTCGGCCCCGAGCCGGACCGGTTCGATCGCCGCCGTGCAGGACGCGCACCTGCGCCAGCCCGGCGCGGCCACGAACACGCCGTCCACCTGGCCGATCGCGTCGGCCGCCGGGTCGAGCCGCGCCGCCATGGCCAGCACGAACTCGGGCGCCAGCACATACAGCGTGCCGGGGTCTGGTTGCCGCGGCAGCGTGGCGCCCGGCGTCCGCACCCCGCTCCACAGCAGGTCGGCCCAGTCGATGAAGCGCGTGCCGCGGGCGGCGGGGCCGGCGGCGCGCAGATAGGCGGCGCCGATCAGGCTCTGCCCCGCGTCCGGCGGCTGCACCAGCGTGCGGTAGCGCTGCGCCGCCTGCGCCCAGAACGGGCTTGGCAGGCGCTGCGGCTCGAGCCGGCGCGCGTCGCACACGTGCAGGCCGGTCTCGCTCGCCGCGACGAACGTCGTGCTGATCGGGCGGCAGTTCGCGAGCGCCGGGTCCAGCCCGACCTCGCCCAGCTCCGGGAAGCGGCCGAGCGGGTGGCCCTGCGTCACCACCGCGATGCGGCCGGGGTGGTCGCGGATGCGGCGCACCATCGCGTCGTGCAGCGGCCAGCCCCGCGCCTCCAGCACGGTGTCGCCGACGTTGATGACCGCGATGCCGGCCTGGTCGGGCATGAGCGGCACAATATGCGCCGCCGGCCCACGGAAGGTCAGCACGATCAGCATGCCCGGCTCGACCCAGTCCACGTCCGCGCGCACCGTCTCGGCGCCGTACGAGACCCGGAACGTCGCCGGATAGCGGGTCGCCGGGAGCACCAGGCCCACCGCCAGGACCAGCGCCCCGGCAAGCGCCTGCCCGCGCAGCAGCCGCGCCAGCAGCAGCGGGATGGCGAGCCCGGCCATCACCTCGATCACCACCGCATAACGCAGGATCGAACTGCTCGCGAGCCATGCGGCATAACCCGCGGCGAGGAACACCAAGACGGCGCGTTGCACGGGCGTGAGTGTGGGCCGCCCGGGCCAAGGCAAGGCCGCGATGAGGCCGAGGCAGAGCACCACGGCGCCGCGTGGATCGCGGAACGGCAGGTCGCTCGGCAGTGCCGCGCCGCCGATCCAATACAGCGGGTAGAACAGCCATTGCAGCAGACCGCGCGGAAAGAAGCGGTCGTCGATCACGCCCGCCGGCGGATACCAGGGCGAGCGGAACACCCCGTTGAACAGCGGGAACACCGGGCTGCCGAAGCGGTGGTAGAGCTGCAACGCCCACCAGCCGTCGGCCGCGGCAAAGCCGGCGAGCCACCCGCCCGCGAACAGCGCGCACGCCGCGGCCATCCGGCCCGGCCGGTGCAGGCTGGCCACGGCCAGGCACGCCGCCGGCGCGTAGGCGGCGGCCGTCAGCTTCAGCCCGGCCGCCAGCCCGAACAGCAGGCCCGCGAGGCCCAGCCGCAAAGCGGCGGGCGCGCCGGCCACCGAGCCCCGCAGCAGCACGAACAGGCCCCCCAGCATAATCGCGCCCGCCGGCAGCTCGCCCGTGGTCGTGCCGACCTGCGACACTACCGCCACCCCGCTCACGCCGAGCAGCGTGCCGGCGAGCACCGGCGCGCTCCGCCCGGGGTACAGCAGCCCGGCCAGCCGCGCGGCGAAGTAGAGCGCCGCCGCGAACCACAATCCCGTCGCCGCGGCGAGCAGGCGCGGGCGGCTGTGCCACGGCCCCAGCGCCAGCCCGGCATAGACGGCATCCAGCACGGGGTTGAGATAGCTCTGCATGCCGGCCGCGAGCAGGTCCTGCTCGAAGCGCCCCCGCAGCAAGGCCGCGCCGTTGTAGAGATGGTAGTTCAGCAGGTCCCAATTGGCGTCCTGCCCCATCAGGACCGAGAGCGACGGGCCGATCAGGCAGCAGGCTGCCGGGAGGGCGAGGTGCCGGGCCGTCAAGCCCCGCAGGCCACCTACTTCGCCGGCTGCGGAACCATGTCCCGCGCGCCTGCCGCTCGCGCGTCGTACTGGTCGGGCACCGCGCGCCCCGCATCGGTGAACGCCTGCCGCAGCGCCGCCACGTTCGGCCCGAAGATCGTCTTGCGGTTCTCGACGCACCACGCCCAGCTCGCCTGCGGCATGTCCAGCGACTGCTGGAAGCGCGGCGCCACCCAGCGCGCGAACAACTCGTAGCTGCGCCAGGTCGCCTCCCGGTCCGCCCAGTCGTGCGCGCGGAACAGGAAGCCGCCGAAGCCGCCCTCGCTATGGTCCCAGAGGTTCTGGATGCCGCGCGCCACCGTTTCCGGCGAGCCCACCAACGTCGTGCCCGCGGCCACGCCTTCGGTGAGCGGGTCCTGGCTGCGGCCCGGCGGGCGGCCGAGCGCGTCTTCGAAATAGGTCACCGTCTCCTTCCGCTCGCCGACGCGCACATCGGCCAGCGCCTGCTGGTCCGTCTCGGCCACGTGCACGTTCATGACCATGCGCCAGTTCGCCCGGCTGACGGTCTTGCCATGGCGGGCCGCCTCCTCCTCGGCGATCCGCCACTGCCCGGCGATGGCCTGCAGGCCGCCGGGCATGCCCGCGCCCAGCGAGAGCATGCCCACCCCATGTTTGCCCGCCGCCGCCGGGCCGGACGGGGTGAGCGTGCTGGCGATCGAGATCGGGAAATGCGGGTCGCTATAGGGCCGCAGGTGCAGCCGCGCCTCGTTCATCTCGAACCAGTCGGTCTTGCGCGTCACCGGGCCGTCGCAGCGCAGCAGCGCCATGATCGCCTCCAGCGACTCGTCCATGCGCCGCCGCTGCGTGCTGGGCTCGATGCCCAGCATATAGGCGTCCGACACCAGCGCCCCCGGCCCGCAGCCCAGCATGGCCCGGCCGCGCGTCATGTGGTCCAGCTGCACGAAGCGCTGCGCCACCAGGAACGGGTGATGATACGGCAGGCTCGTCACCCCGCTGCCCAGCCGGATGTGCTTCGTGCGTTCGGCCGCGGCGGCGATGACCAGCTCGGGCGCGGCGATCACCTCCCACCCGGCCGAATGGTGCTCGCCGATCCAGGCCTCGTCGAAGCCCAGCCGGTCGAGGTGCTCGATCATCTCGATATCGCGGGCCATGGCCAGCGTCGGATTGTCGCCCAGGCGGTGGAACGGGGCCAGGAAAATGCCGAACTGCATGCCGCGCCGGGCCATGGCGGTGTCCTTTGAACGGGGTCCCGTCATGCTGGCGCACGGAGCATGCTATGCCAAGAGGCGCGCCAGTGCCTGCACGCCCTACGCCAAGAGGCGCGCCAGCGCCTGCACGCCCTATACCAAGAGGCGCGCCAGCGCCTCCACGCCGCGGCCGATCTGGGCATAGGTCTGGTCGAACAAGGCGCGGTCGCCGTCCACCGGATCGGCGACGTCGCCCTCGCCGATCAGGTCGCCCAGCTTCACCACCCGCGTCCGTAAATCCGGGTAGCGGTCGGCGATGGCGGCCACGTTCACGTCGTCGAACACGACGATCAACGATGCCGCCGCGGCGGCCGCGCGGGTGAGCCAGGCGGAGCGGTGCGCGGCAAGGTCGAGCCCCAGCGCGCCCGCGGCGGCGACGCCGAAGCCGGGGGTCGGGCGGCCGGGGCGCGGGATCATGCCAGCAGACGCGATTTCGGCGCGCGCCGGGTCGGCAAGCCGGGCCCGCAGCGCGGCTTCGGCAAACGGGCTGCGGCAGATGTTGCCCTGGCAGACGAACAGTATCCGCACGGGCCGCACGCCCGCCGCCGCCCGGACCTGCGCGGCGGCGGCGGCCCGCACGCGCCCCGTCGTGCCGGGCATCCGCCGCGCGACCCGGCGGGTGACGCCCCGCGCCGCGCGCGCCAGCTCCGCCCGGCCGGGCCGCGGATCGTCCCTCACCATCACATCCTGCACTTCCGCCCCGGTCAGCGTCCGCCTCACCTCCAGCACGCGCCCGGCCATGAACAGGGCGAACCGGCCCGGCGACAGCCGGCTCGCCTGCGCATCGGCCACGCACGCGACCAAATCGGGCAGCAGGTTGCGGCCATAGACCCCCGTCCGATAGTCGACCGGCGGCGTCTCCGCGCCCTCGACCAGCAGCCGATACCAGCGGAACGGGAAGTCCACGCCAAGCGCCACCGGCAGCGGCAGCGAGCCCCAGGGCCGGGCGTTGACCTCCAGCAGCACCCAGGCCCCCGTGGGGTTGCGCTTGAACTCGAACATCGCCACGCCCGTGTAGCCGAGCGCCCCGGCCACCGCAGCGCAGGCCTGGACCAGCTCGGGATCGAGCGGCGCGCTGACCCGGTAGAAGCTGCTGCCGGAGCGCTCATGCACCCGGTGGTGCTCGAACGCCTGCAGCAGGCGGCCGCCGCTGGCCAGGATCGACACGCCGAGACCCTCCCCGGCGAAATATGCCTCGACCAGGGCGCTGTCGGGATCGCTGTCGGCCAAGGCACGATCCAGCTTGGCCGGGTCGCTCAGCACCAGCACCCGCCCGCGCGTGCCGAGCCCGTCGAGCGTGTAGGACCGGCGCGGCTTCAGCACCACGGGTGCCCCGAACTCCGCCAGCAGCCCCGCCCCGGTGTCGTCCGCCCGCGCCAGCCGCCCCGGCGAAATCGCTACCCCGGCCTGCCGCGCCAGCTCCCGCGTCGCGTGCTTGTCGAACAGCACCGCGATGGCCGCATCGTCGGGGATCGCCAGCCGGGCCAAGCCCGACAGCGCCGCACGGTGCCGCTGCAAGGGCAGCAGCGCCCGCTCGTCGCAGGGGATAACGAGATCGTACGCCTCCGCCTGCAGCAGCGCCTGCATGGCGGCCAGCCAGTCCGCCCCGTCGCCCATCCAGGGCGGCACGTCATGGATGGCGGCGATGTAGCGGGATGTCAGCGCGGGCGACCGGAAATCGGTGGGGGCCGCGTGCACCACGATGCCCTGGCGCCCCAGCGACCGCACGGTCGCCAGGAAGCTGCGCGTATCGTCGCCCACGACAAGCACTTTGCCCCGGCTCAAACCCTCGAAATCCCCATCCACTCAGGGTCCGCCACCTGGGCGCCTGAACCGCCGGGCCGCATTCCCGTCCCGCCCGTCTGCCTAGCCGATCAGGGCCGGGTTGTATAGGAAAGACGGCCCTCGCCCCGCCCGCCAGCCATGGCGCGAACCGTCGTCGTGGTTGCGCGCGGCAAGGCCATGAAATACCGCACATACTCCGTCAGGGTCCGCACGAGCCGGTCGCGGTCGGGCGTCGTCGCGGCATACGGCGACCCGCCTGGCATGAGGCTGGAGCTGTGGTAGGTCAGCATCAGGATGCGGTGCCCGCGCGCCAGGGCCGCCTCGGTCTGCCGGACCAGGTCCGCGCTCCCATGGCCTTCCGGGCTCAGCCGCAAGCGCTCGAGCAGGCCCAACCGGGCCGCGATGCCCGGCAAGTGCCACGTGCGTCCGGCCAGCAGCAGCGGATAGAGCCGGCCCCCGGCCGCCGCGGCACGCCCGACGAACCCGACCGAGAGCGGCACCTCCAGCAGCCCCTCCGCGGCCAGGAACGGCTGATCCGGCAGGCCGCGGAAATCCGGCCCGCCATCGGCCGAGAAGTCCGTATGCGGGACGACGCTGACGTCCACGGTGTAGCCGAGCGCCTGCAGCACCCCCGGCGTCGCCGCGTCCACGCCGTAGCGGCCCGCCTTGTACACGCAAGGTTTCTGCCCGAAACTTGCCTCGATCGCGCGGGTCAGCACGGCCAGCTTCCGCGCCATCAGGTCACCGGGCAGGTTGCACGCATAGGAGTGGAATGCGTCCACCGTCTCTTCGGCGGGCGGGTTCACCCAGGGGTGCAGGTGGGCGCCGATGTCACACCGCCCGTCCTGGAGGAACCCCTTCAGCACCCCGACCGCCGCCGGCGTGCTGGCGACGGGGTAGTCCACCGCATAGGTGGGCCGGATGCCGTGCGCGTCGAACACGTCCTGCGCCAGATGCTGGAAGCCGATGTTCTCCACGGCGGTGCTCGCCGGGTCGAACGGCGCGTTCCAGTCGAACTCCTCCTCGGTATCGACCACCACCAGCAGCGTGGGCGGCAGGTCGGCCGGTGGCGGCAGCGGCCGGTGCAGCGGAAAGCCTGGCATCGCGTCGTCCCCGGCAGCGCAAGCCCGGCGTAGCAGGCTTGATACCGCCCGCAAAGGCCGCGAAGCTGGCGTTTATGTCCACCCGCGATTTCATCGGCTATGGCGCGAACCGGCCCCACGCCGCCTGGCCCGGCGGCGCACGCCTGGCCGTCAATTTCGTCTTCAACTACGAAGAGGGCTCGGAATACGCCATCGGCGACGGCGACGCCGCCTCGGAAACCGGCCTGCTCGAAGGCTCCAGCACCACCGTGCCCGCCGGCACGCGGGACCTGTATGCCGAAACCCTCTACGAGTTCGGCAGCCGCGTCGGCTTCTGGCGGCTGCTGCGCCTGTTCCAGGCGTTCGACTACCCCGTCACCGTGTTCGGCTGCGCTCTGGCGCTGGAGCGCAACCCCGAAGCCGCCGCCGCCATCGCCGCCGCCGGCCACGACATCTGCTGCCATGGCTGGCGCTGGGAAAAGCACTGGCTGCTTTCCGAGGCGGAGGAGCGGGAGCACATCGCCCGCGCCATCGTCTCCATCACCCGCACCACCGGCCAGCGGCCACTCGGCTGGTATTGCCGCACCGGCCCCAGCGTGAACACCCGCCGCCTGCTGCTCGAGCACGGCGGCTTCCTATACGACAGCGATAGCTATGCCGACGAGCTGCCGTACTGGAACCACGATCACGGACAGCCGCATCTGGTGGTGCCGTACACGATGGACGTGAACGACAGCAAGTTCGTCAACCCCGCCGGCTTCGGCAGCGGCCTGGACTACTACCAGTACTTGAAGGACAGCTTCGATTGCCTGTATCGCGAAGGCGCGGACACGCCGGGCATGCTTTCCGTCGGCTTGCACATGCGCCTCGCCGGCCGGCCCGGCCGCGCCCAGGCGTTGCGCCAGTTCCTGACCTACCTCGCCGGCTTCCCCGACGTGTGGGTCTGCAAACGCATCGACATCGCGCGGCACTGGATCGCGCACCACCCGCCGCCCAACCCAGCCTGACTATGCACATCGGCTGTGCCGTGTTCGAGCAGGCCGCCGCCATCCGCGAGCTCTGCGGTCATGGCGGGGTTCGCGGCGTAGCGGCTTAGCATCAAAACGTCAGAGGCGCACGGCTTCCTTCCTTGATCGCAATGCCGCTACACTCAAGTAGGGCCGTGAGGGCGACCTCGCGCGCCGACCGCGTCGATCGGCGCAGCCAGAAGTGGAGAGAAAGATGGACGGAGACAGCGTCGGCCAGTGCCCTATGAAGGGCGTGGCTCCCAGCAACTCGACGGCTTGGCCCAGGTCGAACCAGCAATGGTGGCCGAACCAGTTGAACCTCAAGATCCTGCACCAGCACTCGGCCAAGTCCGACCCGCTGGGCGAGGGCTTCGATTACGCCGCGGAGTTCAAGACCCTCGACCTGGCAGCGGTCAAGCAGGACCTGTTCGCGCTGATGACCACGTCGCAGGACTGGTGGCCGGCCGATTACGGGCATTACGGGCCGCTGTTCATCCGCATGGCATGGCATAGCGCCGGCACCTATCGCATTGGCGACGGCCGCGGCGGCGCGGGCTCCGGGACGCAGCGCTTTGCGCCGCTGAACTCCTGGCCCGATAACGCGAACCTCGACAAGGCGCGGCTGCTGCTGTGGCCGATCAAGCAGAAGTATGGCCGCAAGATTTCCTGGGCCGACCTGATGGTGCTGACCGGCAACTGCGCGCTGGAGTCGATGGGGTTCAAGACCTTCGGCTTCGCCGGCGGCCGCCAGGACGTGTGGGAGCCGGAGGAGGACATCGACTGGGGTCCTGAGGATACCTGGCTGGGCGGCGACAAGCGTTACAGCGGCGACCGGGAACTCGCCGGCCATCTCGGCGCGGTCCAGATGGGGCTGATCTACGTCAACCCGGAGGGGCCGGACGGCAAGCCCGACCCGCTCGGCTCGGCCCGCGACATCCGCGAGACCTTCGCGCGCATGGCGATGAACGACGAGGAGACGGTGGCGCTGGTTGCCGGCGGCCACACGTTCGGCAAGTGCCACGGCGCGGCCAATGCCGGCGAGTATGTCGGGCCGGAGCCCGAGGCCGCCCCAATCGAGCAGATGGGGCTGGGCTGGAAGAACAGCTTCGGCACCGGCAAGGGCGCCGATACGATCTCCAGCGGGCTCGAGGGCGCCTGGACCGCCGAGCCGGCCCGGTGGGACAACGGATACTTTGACAACCTGTTCAACTTCGACTGGGAGCTGATCAAGGGTTCCGGCGGCGCGTTCCAGTGGACGCCGAAGAACCCGGAGGCTGCCGGGACCGTTCCCGACGCGCACGACCCGGCGAAGCGGCATGCGCCGATGATGCTCACGTCGGATATGGCGTTGATTGCGGACCCGGCATACCTGCCGATCTCCAAGCGCTTTCACGAAAACCCGGACCAATTCGCGGACGCCTTCGCCCGGGCATGGTTCAAGCTGACCCACCGCGACATGGGGCCGCTCGCGCGCTATCTCGGCCCGGAGGTGCCTGCGGAGCCGCTGTTGTGGCAGGACCCCGTCCCCGCCGTGGACCACCCGCTGATCGGGGGCCAGGACGTGGCGACTCTCAAGACGCGAGTGCTGGCGTCAGGGCTGTCCGTCTCGCAGTTGGTCTCGACCGCCTGGAAGTCGGCGTCGACCTTCCGCGGCACCGATAAGCGGGGCGGCGCCAACGGCGCGCGCATCCGTCTCGCGCCGCAGAAGGACTGGGCGGCGAACGAGCCGGCTGAGCTGGCGACGGTGCTGCAGGCGCTGGAGGGTGTCCGGGCCGAGTTCAATGCGGCGCAGTCCGGCGGCACCAAGGTCTCGCTCGCCGACCTGATCGTGCTTGGCGGCTGCGCGGCTGTCGAGAAGGCCGCCAAGGATGCCGGGCACGCCGTGGAGGTCCCGTTCACGCCGGGCCGCACCGACGCGTCGCCGGAGCAGACCGACGCGCACTCGTTCGCCCCGCTGGAGCCGACCACGGACGCGTTTCGCAACTACCTCGGCGACGGACGCGGACGCCCTGCGGAGGTGCACCTGGTGGACCGGGCGCACCTTTTGAGCCTGAGCGCGCCTGAGATGGCGGTTCTCGTCGGCGGCCTGCGCGTGCTGGACGCCAACCACGGAGGCTCCAAGCTCGGCGTCTTCACCAAGCGGCCGGGAGCGCTGACCAACGACTTTTTCGTCAACCTGCTCGACATGACCACGACGTGGAAGGCGGTGTCCGAGTCCGAAGATCGGTTTGAGGGGCGCGACCGCCGCACGGGCGAGCTGAAGTGGGCCGGCAGCCGCGTCGACCTGATCTTTGGGTCGAACTCGCTGCTGCGGGCCATCGCGGAAGTGTTCGGGTGCGCCGACTCCGGCGAGGCGTTCGTGCACGACTTCGTGGCGGTGTGGACCAAGGTGATGAACCTGGACCGGTTCGACCTGGCCTGATCCGGGCGCCCGTCCGCGGGCTTCCACGGCGTGGGGCGGCGTTTCAGGCGTGAGACGCCGCCTCAGCCGGTCGCCGCGTAGGCCATGCAATGCGGTGGCGGCAACGTCACGGCAACGGTGTCACCGGCCGAATACCGGGGATGGGTGCCCATCTCCACCGCCTCGATTTGGCCGCCCATAACCGAGACCTCATAGACGGTCTGGATGCCCATGAAGCTGGCGCGGACGACCATGCCGGGCGTGCCGTCGGCGGCGCCGAGTTGGACGTTCTCGGGGCGGATCATGACGCTGACTGCGCCGCCGGGCATGATGCCGCCCTGCATCTTGGCTTGGAACACCTGTCCCGAGACGGCCTCGATGGCGCCGAACCCGGCCTCGGTCGACCGCAGCCGGCCGGCAATTTGGTTCGTGGAACCGGTAAAAGCGGCAACGAAGGCGTCGGCAGGGTCGTTGTACAGGTCAGTCGCCGTGCTGAGTTGGAGCAAGCGGCCGTCCCGCATGACGCCGATCCGGTCGCCGAGCACGACGGCTTCGGCCTGGTCGTGCGTGACATAAAGCGCAGTCAGTCCGGCTGCCTTGACGATCCGCCTGAGGTCGTCGCGCAACCGCAGCCGCAGTTGCGCATCCAGGTTGCTCAGGGGCTCGTCCAGCAGCAGCAGCCGCGGCTGATAGACCATGCTGCGCGCCAGAGCCACCCGCTGCATCTGGCCACCGGACAAGGCGACCACCGGGCGATCCACATACTGGGCCAGATCGACCAGCTCCAAGGCGGCCGCGATCATCCGGTCCATCTCCGCCCGACCAAGCCGGCGATGACGGAGCGGGTATGCCACGTTCTGGCGCACCGTCATGTGCGGCCAGACAGCGTAGGACTGGAACACCATCCCGAAGTTGCGCTGTCGCGGTGGCACCAACACGCCCTGCGCCGGGGCGGAGATCACCTCTCCCCCGATCCGGATGACGCCCGCCGTCGGGTGCTCCAGACCGGCCACGCAGCGCAGCGTGGTGGTTTTGCCGCATCCCGAAGGCCCGAGCAGGACGACGATCTCCCCGGCGGCGATGGTGAACGTCACGTCATCGACGGCTGCCCGGCCAACCGTGTACTCTTTCCGCAGACGCTCGACTTGCAGCTCGGCCGACATAACTTACTGCCGGTATCCGTACGTCTTGTTCCATTCCTCGGTCCAGGCGTTGCGCAGCTTGTCGAATTCGTCCGGCTGCGGCAGCCAGACCTGGGTCACCTTCGGGTCGAACCCCTTCATCCCCGGCGGCGGGACCTTCAGCGCCGTCAGGTTGCCCTGCTGCGACATCGTGAACGCCTGGCCCTCTTCGGACATGCAGAAATCCAGGAACAGCCGCGCCGCGTTCGGGTTCGCCGACACCTTCGGGATCCCGGAGGCGTAGGGGACGAGGGGGATGCCTTCCGTCGGGAACACGATCTCGACCGGAGCACCATCGCGCCGCTTGGAATAGATCGCGTTCACCACCAGCGGCATGATCTGGACTTCGCCCCGCACGACCGCGTCCGATCCAGGGGCGCTCGAGGGGTAGAGCGTCGGCTTGGTTGCGGCCTGCTTGGCCCAATAATCCGGGGCGACTTTCTGGCGCTCATACATGATCCGGGTCCAGGTGGTGCCGCCGGACGGGGCGATGACTTGCCCGATGACGCCGGGGCCGTAGACGTCGGCTTTGGTCAGGTCCATCCAGCTCTTGGGCGGCGTTTTCGTCAGTTCGGTGTTGTAGGCGATGCACCAGGTCGGCGTGATGCGCGGCCAGAGCCTGGTCGAAATCCGTGCGTTTTCGAGGTAGTTCGCGGCGTTCGGCGGCGCGTAGTCCTGGAAGATGTCTTCGATCGACTTCATCAAGGCCCGGTCCGAGTGGTCCACGATGTCGGCAACCAACTTGCCGGCCGCGGCTTCGGTGCGCACGCGGGTGATCAACTGCCCGCCGGATGCGCGGACCAACTCCACTTTGACGAACGGAAAGCGCTTGTTGAAGACGTCGATGAACTCCTGTTCGACCTCCGTGAAGCTGGCCGTATACATCACGCAACGCCCCTCCTTCCGCGCGGCCGCGACGAGGTCGGCCGCGGGCTGGAACGATTGCGCGTGTGCGGGACGGGCGGCGGCGGCGGCGGCGGCGGCCAGCAAGGCCTGGCGTCTGGTCAGCATCTGATTTCCCTTCGCATTCGTGTCTAACCGGCCCGGCCGATGCTTGCCGGCGAGGCGCCGCGAGACAGAAGATTGCTCACCCCGATCACGACCCCGAGCAAGACGATCTGCACCAGGCTGTAGGCGGCGGTGATGCTCATGTTGCCGCCTTCGTAGTAGCCGAGCAGTTGGACCGCCATCACCATCGAGCCGCTCGAGTACAGGAACAGCGACGAGCCGAGTTCGCGGGTGGACAAGATGAACAGCAGCGTCATGGCCGCGACGACGCCGGGTCGCGCCAGCGGCAGGACGATCGTGGCGATGGTGCTGGTCAGGCTGCGCCCGCAAATCCATGCCGCCTCCTCCAACTCGCGGTGGATCTGCATCAGCGAAGTGCTGAGGGCCTTGACCGTGTCTGGGATGAACCGGGCCACGAAGGCCAGTGCCAAAATCCAGATCGTGCCGTAGAGCCCGCCAGGCAGACCGATCCACGCCCATAGGTAGGCGACGCCGATCACCAGGCCCGGGATCGCCACCGGAACCGTGGAGACCATGTCGACGAGCCGCCGGCCCGGCACGCGGGTGCGCACCACGGTGTAGCCGATCGCGAATGCGAGCGAGCCGCCCAGCACGGCCGTGATAAGCCCGACTTTCATTGTATTGACCAATGCGGCCAGCGTTTGCGGATTGGCGAACAGCCGGTCGAAATGGACCAGGCTGTACTGCGTCATGTCGAAAAGGCTTGCGAGGTCGCGAACGAACAGGAACTTGCGGAACCCGGCGACGATCAACGCCAGGCTGGGCAGGATCACCACCACGAACAGATAGACCATCGCCAGGCCCAGCGTGAGGAACCGCCAGGGCCCCAGCCGCAGCGACCTCGGCCGGAACGCCTTACCGGCCACGGTGGTGTAGCTGCGCCCGGACAGGACCTTGTTTTGCGCGACCACCAGCACGCCCGTCACCACCATCAGGATGATGGCCACCGAGGCCGCCGTGCCATACAGCGGCGGCGACCAGTTCGTTGCTGTATAGATATACGTCGTCAGCACCGGGATATTCGCCGGCGACCCCAGCACCGCCGGAATGCCATAGATGCCGAGCATGACCACGAACGAGAGCAGCATGCCGGACACGATCGCGGGCGCGATGAGCGGAAACGTCACCGTCAGGATCGTGCGCAGGCTGCTGGCGCCCGACATTTCCGCCGCCTCTTCGAGCGATGGGTCCATGTTCTTGAGCGCGGACGACGTGAACATATAGACATAAGGCGCATAGTACATGCCAAAGACGAAGATGATCCCCGTCATCGAGTAGAGGTTGACGCGCCAGTCAAGGCCCATGCGGATCATCACTGTGTTCAGCAATCCGGTCTTCGGCGAGCCGAGGATCGCCCAGGCGACGCCGCCGACCAAAGGCGGCACGAACAGCGGCAGCATTCCCGCCGCGGCGATCAAGCCTTTCAGCGGCGTATCGGTTCGTACCACGATCCAGGCAAACGCCAGGCCGATCAACACGGCCAGGGCGGTGCCGCCGGTGCACGCGATCAGGGAGTTCGCCAAAGCAAGGTGGACGTTGGCGTTGCCCAGGACCGAGACGAAGTTGTTGAGCGAGATTTCGGACAGCTTGTAGCCGTCCACCACCGGGTCCCCTCCGGTCAAGGCGCCGAGCAGCAGCATGCACACGGGGTAGACGACCAGGAACACCAGGATCAGCAGCAGCAACCCCGTCCATAGCGTGCTTGCGGCCGGAAGGCTGGACCGGCGCGCCGCCGCCATAGCGGGCGGGCTGATCACAGCGGCGGTCTGCGTGTCCATGCATCTCCCTGGCGATCCGGTCCAGGCCGGATCTTACGACGACCTTACCATCGATCGCCCCAGCAATCGCCTAATACTTGAACACCGGCAATGTAAGCAGCGGGAACGCACTATGGACGTGCGGCTCGGTCACCGCTTCGACCGGCCTGAGGTAACTGGCGTCCAGCCCGGCGAAGCTGCGCAGCCCAAGCAGCCCCAAGCATTCCACAACCTCCGCTTCCAGCAGCTCTACGACCCGAACAATCCCTTCGGCACCGGCGGCCGCGAAACCGTAGCAGTAGAGGCGGCCGATCCCGACGAGGTCGGCGCCCAGGGCGATGGCCTTGACCACGTCCGTGCCCCGGCTGATCCCGCCATCGTAGATGATCAACGCCCGCCCGGCCACGGCGGCCACAACCTCGGGCAGCATTTCCATCGCGCCCGGGCCATGGTCCAGCTGGCGCCCGCCATGGTTCGAGACGTAGACGCCCTCGACTCCCAGTTCGCAAGCGCGAGCCGCATCTTCGGCCGTCGCGATCCCTTTCAGGATCAGCTTGATCGCGTGCTTGTCCTTGAACCGCTTGATGTTGTCCCAGCTTAGGCCGGCTTGAAACTCCATGCCCGGCGACCGCGCGCGCCATGGCTTGGCAAAGCGATTGGCGATGTCGCGCTCCCGGCGGCTGTACAGCGCGCTATCCACCGTGATGCAAAACGCGTCATAGCCGGCGTCCACGGCGCGGCGCGCGTGGTCATCGACGAAGTCATCGCCTCCGCGCACATAGAGCTGGAACACTTTCGGGCCGGTCGCTGCGGCACCTGCCCGTTCCAATCCCGACTCGGTCACGGAGCTCAGAAAGAACGGCACGCCGGCCAGGCCGGCCCCACGCGCCACCGTGATGCCGCCGCCTTCGCCGAGCTGCTCGAGGCCGCCGACCGGCGCCAAAGCCACGGGAAGCCGGATGTTATGGCCCAGGAACCGCGCCGACGCATCGAGGTCGGAAACGTCCTGCAACACGCGCGGCCGCAAGCCGATGCGGTCCAGCGCCAGGCGATTGCGTCGGAGGGTGGTCTCGGTTTCCGTGCCGCCGATCAGGTAGTCCCAGAGGTTCTGGTTCAAGTTCAGCCGCGCCGCGGCTATGATCTCGTGCAATGTTTGGAACCGATCTTCCAAAGCGTTCCGCATGACCAATCCTCTCTCGCTACGGGCAGATATAGCCCGTGCCGCCCGGTGCTTTGAAGCAACCGACCGACTCCGGAAACAATGCCTTCGGCAGGAACAGGATCGCGTTCGGCACGAATATCGTAAAGGCGATCGTGGCAAAGAAGATGACGTAGATCGGCAAGGAAGCCTTCAGCGCCGTCGAAAACCGCGTGCCGACGAACTTGGACGCCATCAGCAAGGCCAAGCCGTACGGCGGCGTGATCAGCCCGAAGGCCAACGTCACGATCAGCACCACCCCCATATGCACGCTGTTGATCCCGGCGACCTCCGTCAGTTGGTTCACCACGGGCATGAAGATGATGATGGCCGGGATCGGCTCGATAAAGTCGCCCACGATGACGAAGACCAGCACCAGCATGAACATGATCGCCATCGGGTCAGTACCCGCCGCACTCTCGATCCAGCCCGCGACCACGATCGGGCCGCGCAGATAGGCCACCAGCCAGCCGAACGCGCTGGCGGCCGCGATGGTGATCAGTGGCAGGCTGAACACCAGCCCGGCCTGGACGAAGTCGGCCGGCAGATGCCGCCAGTGACCGGGCTTCAGCAACGGCAAGACGACGAGCAGGATGTAGGTGATCGCTACCACGCCCGCCTCGGTCGGCGTGAACCATCCGGTCAGGATGCCGCCGAGCAGGATGCCCGGGATCAGCATCGGCAGGGCCGCGCCCCGCGTGGCGCGGCCGAGCTGGATCAAGCTCGCGCGCGGGCGGCGGAACCCGGCCGGCCCGAAGAAGTAGCAGTAAAGCATGAGGCCGATGCCGATCATCAGGCCCGGCACGATCCCCCCCAGGAACAGCCCGGCGATCGACACGTTGCCGATTGCCCCATAAACGACCGCCATGATCGACGGCGGCACCAGCGCGGCGATGGTGCTGGCGGCCGCGATCAGCGCCGCGACGAACTCGGGGCGGTAACCCTCCTGCGCCATCGGCTTGGCCATCGTGCGCGACAGCACGGCCACATCGGCCGACGACGAGCCGGACATGCCCGAGAAGAACATGCTGAACACCGTCGTCACCTGCGCCAAGCCGCCGCGAATATGGCCCACGAGCGCCTGGGACAGATCGGCGATGCGGATGACCACGTTGGCCGAGGTCATCAACTCGCCCACGAGCAGGAAGAACGGGATCGCCATCAGGCTTTCCGAGTCGATGCCATTGAACAACTGCCCCATCATGCTCTGGAAGCTGACCGGCACCAGCGCCGTGCCCACGAGCACGCCAGCGATCAAGGCGAACGCAACCGGCACGCCCAGGTAGCCAAGTGTCAGGAACAACGCCGTCATGATCCCGAGGATCAGGGCGTTTTGCGCCACCACGCCCGCTACACCGCCGGTTGGAGTGTGTCGTCGCGGGTGCCATCCCGCTGGAACCCATTCCTCAGCCCATTGACGATCTGCTCGAGGCTGAAAAGCGCCACCAGCGCGCCGCAGACCGGGATCGGCCAATACAGGTAGGCGATCGGCGTCATCGACGGCATGCGGAAGCTGCTGAATCCGGAGAGGAGGTTCTGCCAGCCGAACACCACCATCGCCAAACCGACGGCCAGCACGACGCCGCGAACCAGGACTTCGGCCGCCGCCCGGGCTCGGCCCGTCATCGCATCCGTGAGCGCCGAGAGTTGCAGGTGGTCGTTGCGCCGGGTCGCGACCGCGGTGCCGCAAAAGACGCCATATGTGAACCAGGCGCTGGTCACCTCTTGCAGCCATAGCCAGGGCCGCCCGATTTCCCGCGTCACCACGTCCGCCAGAACCGACGCGGAGAAGCAGGCGAGGCAGACGCCGCAGAGCACCATCAACAGGTGCTCCAAACGATCCAGCGACCGCCATTTCAGATGACGGTCGCTGCTTTGCACATACTCCAGCGACACGCGGGTGGCCTTAGTTCACGGCCCGCACCAAACCGAGGATCTTGACCGCATAGGGTCCCAACTCCTTGGCCAGGCTGTCCTGGAACGGCGTTGCCGCCGCGATGAAACCGGACAAGTCGACGTCGGTCACGAAGCGTACTCCCATCTTCGTCAGCCTGGCCTGGCTGTCCTTATCCAGAGCAAGCGCCTTGGCCGGCTGCGTGCGGGATACCTCGTCGGCTGCGGCTTGCACCCAGCCGCGTTGTTCCTCGTTCAGGCTGCCCCAAACCTTGTCGGAAACCCAGAGCAGCGAATTGTTCGCCTCGTGCATCGTCATCGACATGATGGGCGCGGTTTCGTAATGCTTGTTCGCCATGTAGACGTTGACGCCGTTCTCGGCCATGTCCACCACCCCGGTCTGCAAGCTGGTGTAGACGCTGCCAAACGGCATGTGCACGGTCTGCGCCCCATAGGCGGGGAAGATGGCGTCCTCCGTCGCGGTCGCCTGCACGCGGACCTTCAGCCCCCGCATGTCGTCGACCCGGTGGATTTCCTTCTTCCCATACATGTAACGCAGGCCAAGCGTGGCCAGGCCGAGCACCCGCACCCCCGTCACGGTCTCGCTGAACATCTGGCGCACCGCGGTCGTGACTTCGGGGTTGCCTAGGGCCTTTATCAAGTGATCCTCGGACTTGAACAAGTAGTGCAGGCTCATGACTCCAGACTGCGGTGAAAGCGTCGCAGCATTGGCCGTGCTGCTGACCATGAAATCGATGTCGCCTGTCCGGATTTTCTGTAGGGCTTGCGGCTCCTGGCCGAGTTGTGCGCCAGGAAATTGGTCGATAATCAATTGCCCGCCGCTCGATTTCGCCAGCGAGGCAGCAAAGATGTCCGCGGCCAGGCCAAAGCCCGTCGTTCGCGGCTGATCATAAGCGAAGCTGAAATGGCGCTGCGCCATCGCCGCGGTTGCGCCGAACATGACGGAAAGCACCGTCGCCGCAGACAGGATTGTATCGAACCGCATGCTGCTCCCCTGCCGCCTCCGAAGTCCTCCGGCGCACGTTGCGCAGGGCTGATGGTCGGCCGCGGGACCGTATCCAACATTGCAGCCGCCGTCACCCTAAGTTTCCGCAGCCGGCTGCGAGTGCTATCCAAGAGCAGGGGAGCGCCCATGACCGGATCGGCCTACGACAGCACAGCACTGCTAACGTTTGCACATACACTGCTGCAAGCAGCCGGGCTGGCGGCCGATCGGGCTGGGACCGTGGCGGAGATCCTTGTCGAAGGCGATCTGCTCGGCCACACCACGCACGGCCTGGCACAACTGCCCGGCTACCTCAACGAGATCGTGAATGGCGGAATGCGCCGGGACGGCGACCCCGTGACGATCACCGACCGCGGCGCGGCGGTGTTGTGGGATGGACGCCGCCTGCCCGGACCGTGGCTCACCGTCCAAGCGATCGATCTGGCCATGCAGCGCGCGACGGTCCACGGTACGGCCACTGTCGTTATCCGGCGCAGCCACCACATCGCCTGCCTTGCCGCCTACCTCCGGCGCGTTACCGACCGCGGGCTCGTGATTATGCTGATGAGTTCCGACCCGTCCGTCAGCAGCGTGGCGCCGTTCGGAGGCACCCGCGCGCTGCTCACCCCCAACCCGATCGCGGCCGGGTTCCCGACCGGTGGGGAGCCGGTGCTGATGGACATCAGCACCTCCACCACCACCAACGGCCTCACTGGCCGCCTCAGGGCTGAAAACCGCCTTTTAGACCAAGCCTGGTTGCTGGACGCCGCGGGCCTGCCCACCGCTGACCCGGCGGCGCTGTTCACCGATCCACCCGGGACGATCCAGCCGCTCGGCGGGCTGGACTCCGGCCATAAAGGCTTCGCGCTCGGCCTCCTCGTCGAGGCCCTGACCAGCGCCCTCGGCGGCTTCGGCCGGGCCGACCCGGCCGAGGGCTGGGGCGCCTCCGTGTTCGTGCAGGTGATCGACCCCGGCTCGTTCGGCGGCCTGGAGGCGTTCGTGCGGGAAACCGGGTGGCTGGCCGAGGCCGCCCGGGTGAACCCGCCCGGGTCCGGTCAGGGGGCCGTACGCCTGCCGGGCTCTCGCGGGCTGCAACTTCGGCAAGCGCAATCCGCGTCCGGCGTGCGTCTATACCCAACGATCATGCCGGCGCTGCAGCCCTGGGCGGAGCGCCTGGGGTGTAAAGCGCCGGCCATGACCCTTTGACGCTCGAGGACGAAGGGTTAACGGGGCGGCGATGCGGGTGCTGGCGCCTGGGCAGGAGACGAGGCGGGAGACGGGGCGGCTCCCAGCGCTGGCGCTACGACGCCTTGGTTTTGGTCAAGCTGGCCGCGGTTCAGCGTATCCACCCGCGAGTTGCCGGTATCGTTGCCTGCATCGTTCTTCTTTTCGACGTTCTGGTAAGGCTGGTCGGCATTGGCCGCCAGCACAGGCGAGGCGGCGCTCGCGAGGAACAAGCCTACGACAGCAACCACGACCTTCATGCTCAGCACTCCTACCGGGCCTGCACGCCCGCCCGGCCAGCGATTTCGGCCAAAATTTCCCAAACCCGGGCAGCCTGCATGGGCACCTCGGGGTCGTTCAACAACCGGTCCAGCTCGCGAAGCTCCGGGGATTGGTCCTCATCAAGCATTGTAGCCTCATTCCAGCGCCGCAGTAGGGCGCAAGAACGTGGCATTCATATGACAAGTTCCGGTTAATAGCGTCCCGGTTGGCCCCGCAGCCGCCGCTCCTCCGCCAGGGCCCGCTCATGGTCGGCGCGCTGGCGGTCGAGGTCACGCTGGTAGCGATCGGATTCGTTGTACCGTCGGTCATCGGTGCGCCGGCGATCGTCATAGCCGCCCCGGGCGTCCCGCTCACGCAACGTCTCCTCGCGCCGACGCTCCTCAAGGCGCGCCCGATCTTGATCCTGGCGCCCCCGCTCATAGGCGTCGCGCTCCCGGTCCGGGTTGGCCCGGTTTCCCCCTAGAACCTGATCCTGCAGCAGCCGCCCGACATCGTTCAGATTCTGCGCCGACACCGGTCCCACGCAGCCGAACCCCAGGCCAGTCGCCAAGACAGCGGCGGTCAAAATTCGCATGAGCGTCCCTCCAATGGCCCGCCAATCGCGGCGGCTACAAACAGGAACGCTCTGACCGGCGAGAGGTTCTGCTTACCTCGTTTCGACCAGGATGACCTCCGCCCCGTCGACGCTCGCGATCGACAACTCGGTCTCGTCCTCGACTGCGGCGCCGTCGCGCGTACCAACCGGCACCCCGTTGACGGTCACCTGGCCTTCCGCCGGGACCAAGTAGGCGCGGGTGCCCGGCGCAAGCCGGTGCCGGATCGTTTGGCCCGCCGCCAAGGTCCCGGCCAACACGGCCCCGTCCGCATGCAACGGCAAGGCGCCCTCGCGCCCATCCCCCGCCGCCAGCACCTTCAAGCCCGCGCCTGCCGCGGGGAAGGACCGCGCCCCCCAGCCAGGTGCGACGCCGGCCTCGTTCGGGGTGAGCCAAATCTGGAAGATGCGCGTCTCGACGCCCTCCTTGTTGTACTCGGCATGGACGATGCCCGAGCCAGCGTGCATCACCTGAACGTCGCCGGCCTCCGTGCGGCCCTCATTGCCCAGGTTGTCCGTGTGCGTGATCGCGCCGGACCGCACGTAGGTGATGATCTCCATGTCCCGGTGCGGATGCGGATCGAACCCCGTCCGCGGGGCAATCTGGTCGTCATTCCAGACGCGGATGGCGCCAAATCCCATGCGGCCCGCATCGTGGTAGCCGCCAAAGCTGAAATGATGGCGCGCATTCAGCCAATCGTTCTGGAACCGGCCGAGGCTGGCAAACGGGCGTACGTCGATCATCGTGTCCCCCATTAACGGTTCATCAACACCGGGATGGCAGACTGCTCCAGCACATGGCGCGTCACGCCGCCCAGGATCAACTGCCGCAGCCGGGAATGCGAATAGGCCCCCATGGCAAGCATGTCGGAGCCGAACTCCCGCGCCGCCAACAGCAATCCGCGCCCCACTTCCCTCTCCTGCGGGCGGAACTGCGATACTTCCACGGTGATGTCGTGCAGCGCCAGGTAGCTGGCGAGCTCTGCGGCGCCGGGTCCGCGGCGCTGATACTCGTCGGCCGACAGCACCCGGACCGCCTGGGCGCGCTGCATCCACGGGATCGCCGCCTGCACCGCGGCGGCACTCTCTGCGGTCCCGTTCCACGCGACGCAGATCCGCGTGCCGATGGTCGGCAACGGCGTTTGCGGCGCAATCAACACGGGCCGTCCGCTGTCGAACAGCACCGCGTGCAGGGCGTCGCTGCTGCTGACGTCGTCTCCGGCCTCCGGGTGCGGCACCACGGTCAGGTCGGTCAACCGCGCCAATTGCGCCACCAGGTCCTCTTCGCGTCCGGTCACGCTCGCGAAGTTCGCGGTGGCGCCTGCCCGGGGGTGCGGCTCGGCCACCGTGACACCATGCTGCACCACGAACCGGTCGAACATGGTGCGGACGGCGTTGCTTCGGTCGCTGCTCTCCTTCTCGGTGGCCGACATCATCTCTTCGATCATGGCGCCGGACAGGCCTTCCCCCGCCAGCGGCGCCACGTCCCGGCTATCCACCCGGACATGCAGCGCCGTCACATGCGCGTCCCACAAGCGCGCGACCAGCAGCGCCGTGCTCAAGGCCGCCTCCCCGGCGGCGGTGCCGGTCAGCGGCAGCAGCAATCTGCGGATAGCCATGGCAGGGCCTCCCTGGGCGCGTTGTTGCTCTACACTACCAGCCCGGGCGCTATCTGCACCACAGGCCGTGCATCGACCATCCCATCAAGGATACAGCGAAGACCGGCTCCAGCCCGCGCCGTCCCGGGCATAGACGCGCCGGTCGTGCAGCCGAAAGGGCATGTCCTGCCAGAACTCGATGCTCTCCGGCAATACGCGGAAGCCCGACCAATGCGCCGGCCGCGGCACGGTGTCGCCGGGATAGCGGGCATCCAGCTCCGCCACCCGCCGCTCCAGGTCGCCGCGGTGGGGCAGGGGCCGGGACTGGTCCGAGGCCAGGGCGCCCAGCCGAGACACGCGCGCCCGGCTCCTGAAATACGCATCCGCCTCGGCCTCGGACACGCCCTCGACCATCCCCTCGACCCGCACCTGCCGCCGCAAGCTCTTCCAATGGAACAGCAGCGCCGCCCGCGGGTTGCCGATCAGCTCGCCGCCTTTGCGTCCCTCGCGATTGGTGTAGAACACGAAGCCGCGGGCATCGAGGCCCTTCAGCAGCACCATGCGCGCGGACGGCACCCCGCCCGGCGTCGACGTCGCCAGCGTCATGGCATTCGGGTCGTTCGGCTCCGTCCGCTGCGCCTCCGCCATCCAATCCTGGAACAGGCGCAGGGGATCGGCCACCTCCGGTATGCCGGGGTCGGTCTGCGGGGCGAGCGGCGTATCGGGCATGGCGTCCTCATCTGTGGCGGGATCGGTGACGAGATCGGTGACGGGATTGGTGACGGGATTGGTGACGGGATTGGTGACGGGGCCTAGTTGGTTGAAGCAGCCGTCCCGGGTCAACCATCCCGGCCCGGCTCTGCAGCTAATCTCCCTTCCCCAACCCGCAATCGTGTGTCACCACCCCGCAGCGTCACAGCCAGCTGAGGTCCCGCCCATGTCCCACGCCACCCAGCCCGCCAGCGGTACGCTGATGCAGGGCAAGCGCGGTCTGGTCATGGGCGTCGCCAACGAACGCTCGATCGCCTGGGGGATCGCCGCCGCCTGCGCCGCCCAGGGCGCACAGCTGGCCTTCACCTTCCAGGGTGAGGCGCTGGAAAAACGTGTGCGCCCCCTGGCCGCAAGCGTCGGCAGCGAACTCGTCTTCCCCTGCGACGTCGCCGACGACGCCAGCATCGACGCCGCCTTCAGTGCCGTGGGCAAAGCCTGGGACGGGATCGACTTCGTGCTGCATGCCATCGGTTGGGCCGACAAGGCCTACCTGCGCGGCAAGTACCTGGACACGCCCCGGCAGGCCTTCCTCGTCGCCATGGACATCTCCTGCTTTTCCTTCACCGCCGTCGCCCAGCGCGCCGTCCCCATGATGCGGCCCGGCGGCTCCCTGCTCACGCTCACCTATCTCGGCGCCGAGCGCGTCATGCCGCATTACAACGTCATGGGCGTGGCCAAGGCTGCGCTGGAAAGCTCCGTGCGCTATCTGGCCGCGGACCTCGGCGGGCAGGGGATCCGCGTCAACGCGCTCTCGGCCGGGCCGATGAAGACGCTCGCGGCCAGCGGCATCGGCGACTTCCGCTACATCCTGCGCTGGAACCAGTATAACTCGCCGCTCGAACGCAACGTCTCGCTCGAGGAGGTCGGCGGCGCCGGCCTATACCTGCTCAGCCCGCTTTCTGCCGGCGTGACCGGCGAGACGCACCACGTGGACAGCGGCTACCACATCGTCGGGATGAAGAACCCGGCCGCGCCCGACATCAACGTTGCCGGGGAAACTTGAGCCACAACAGCTTCGGGCACCTGTTCCGAGTGACCACCTGGGGCGAGAGCCACGGGCCCGCCATCGGCTGCGTGGTGGACGGATGCCCGCCCCGCCTGGCGCTGGACGAGGCGCTGATCCAGCCATGGCTCGACCGCCGACGGCCCGGGCAATCCCGCTACACCACCCAGCGGCAGGAGCCGGACGCCGTGCGCATCCTCTCCGGCGTGTTGGACGGCCTGACCACCGGCACCCCCATCGCCCTCGAAATCCAGAACACTGACCAGCGCAGCCGCGACTATGGCGCCATCGCGACCCAGTTCCGTCCCGGCCACGCCGACCTCACCTACGAGCTGAAATACGGCATTCGCGACTTCCGCGGCGGCGGGCGCAGCTCCGCACGCGAGACCGCCAGCCGCGTCGCCGCCGGCGCCGTCGCGCGTCAGGTGCTCGGCCCCGACATCAGCATCCGCGGCGCCCTCGTGCAGATCGGCGCCCGGGCCGTTGATCGTGCCCGGTGGGACTGGGCGGCGGTTGGCCAAAACTCCCTGTTCTGCCCCGACCCGGTGACCGCCGCGCTTTGGGAGCAGGACCTGGTCGCCATCCGTAAATCCGGCTCCAGCATCGGCGCCGTTATTGAGATTGTGGCCGAAAACGTACCGCCGGGCCTGGGCGCACCCATATATGGCAAGCTGGATGCGGACCTCGCGGCAGCGCTTATGGGGATCAATGCCGTGAAAGGCGTGGAAATCGGGGCCGGCTTCGCGGCCGCTGCCCTCGACGGCGCTGCCAATGCGGACGAGATGCGCATGCAGGACGGCATCGTCCGCTTCGGCTCCAACCACGCCGGCGGCGTCCTCGGCGGCATCAGCACCGGTCAGCCCGTCGTCGTGCGCTTCGCCGTCAAGCCGACCAGCTCCATTCTCATCGCGCGCCAGTCGGTGGACCGCGGCGGGGCGGATGTGGACATCGCCACCAAGGGGCGCCATGATCCCTGCGTTGGCATTCGCGCAGTCCCGGTGGGAGAAGCAATGGTCGCGTGCGTCCTTGCGGACCACCTGCTCCGCCATCGGGCGCAGAACCCCGACGCGCCCGCGCAGCCGCGGCTGCCCCGCAACTAGGCGCTCGTGGATATCCCCCACCCCACCGAGCGCGCTTCGCTCGACGCCTTCGTGCAGATCGCGGGCGCGAACGCCTGGCGCGATCGGCTCGACAGGCTTCGCGCGGCGGCGCAGACCCGGGAAGGCCGCCAGTCGCTCCAGCGCCACTGCATCGAACTGGTCATCGACCGCCTCCGTACTGGCCTGCCCAATCGCGCCTTGAGCGCCGCGGAGCGCCGCATTCTCGCCCACGCCGCCGAGGCGGCCACCTTGTTCGCCCAGCTTTCCGCCGAGGGCAAGCAGCGCTTCGAGCAGGTGCTCTCGGCCGCCTTGACCGGGAACGCCTGCTTGGTACCGCTGTTCCACCTGCTGCGGACGGCTGCCTTGCAGCGGTCGCGCGGCTTCGAGGTCGTGTTCGCCGGGCTTGAGCATGGGGCGCCATTCGACCTGCTGATCGCGCGCGCGGGCGTGGAGGCCGAGGTGGTCTGCGACGTCGTCTCGGCCGAAGAGGGCCATTGCGTGCACCGCGGCGCCTGGTTCCAGCTCGTCGATCGCGTCGACCCCGAACTGCAAACTTGGCTGCGCGCCCATCCCGGCCGCTATATCCTTAAACTGACCTTCCCGCTCGGCCTCAAAACGTCGTCCCCCGGGGAACACGGCCTGCTCCCTGCTCTGCACGCACGCATAAGCCAGATGCTGGGCCAGCAGCGCCGCGCCGACGGGGACGAGGCCGCCGTGCTCCGGCTCGATCCTTTGATGTTGGCCGCGGCGCAGGCCGACGAACTAGGCCTGATGCCCCGCTTGCGGCAGGAGTTCGGCCCCGAAGCGCACCTGGCCGTCACCACTGCCGGCGGCGGCGTGTTCGTCATGGCTGCCCGCGCCGGCCAGCAGAACGACGTCGCGGTCGCGGTTCGCCGCCGCATGGCCACCATGGTGCCGGCCCGGCTCAGCGGCACCCGGCCCGGCATTATCGCCATGTTCATCGAGGACACCGACCGCAACGAGTGGCGCCTCCTGCGCGAGCGGCTCGAACTTGAGGGCGAGGCCCGGCAGTTCATGACCAACCCCGAAGCCCGCGGCGTCGTTGCCGTCACCTGCTCGTCCCGCCTCGAGCTGTTCGGCATCCCCGAGCCCGACGCCGCACCGGACGGCGAGCTTCGTTTCCGCAATCCCGCGCACCCCGCGGCGAAAACGGCCGCGCTCGCCGCCGCGATCCTATCCTCCGTGTAGCCACCCTTGAGGCGGCACGGCGCCGCTTGCCGACAGCCGGCTGATCCGGGTAAGGCGCATCGTGCAATCCTCGAGTTCCGTCGAAGTCGGCACCTCGTAGACGCCAACCGGCACCATGCCCTGTGCCGGCACATAGGCGCGGCCGGGATCGGCGATCCAAACCTCGCAGGAGTCGGCCATCGCAACAAGCCAGGGCAGGATGTGCTGCGTCATCGCAGCCTCGTAGCACACGTCGCCACACAGGATCAGGTCCCACCGGCAAGCCTGCCCAACCACGTCCTCGGCCAGCCGCGCCACCCCGACCCCGTTCAGCGCGGCGTTCAAGCCGATGGCCTCGACGGCCATCGGGTCGATCTCGGCGGCCTCGACGCTGGCCCCCGCCAAGGCACAAGCGATGGCCGCCAGTCCGCACCCTGCCGCGAAATCCAGCACGCGGCGGCCCCGCACGAAGCAGGGCTCGTCCAGCATGCGCCGTGCTAGGGCCTGCGCCCCAGGCCAGGCGAACGCCCAGAACGGCGGCTCCAAGCCCTCCCGCTGCAACCACGCTTCGCTCGCGAGCCAGATCGGCGTGATTTCGGTGGCAAGATGCAGCCGTATCTCTGGCACCAACGGCGCCCGGGCGACGATTGTGTGGGCCCGGATGAAGTCCGCGGTGGTCACAGACGGCCGAGCAGGATCGCCCCGGCCACTGCCAGCCCGACCTCCCGGTTGAGGTGGAACCGCCGCAGGCAGCCAGCGGGGTCGTCGATGTCAAGCGTCACCACCTGCCAAACGAGCAGCCCGGCCGGCAATGACAGCCCGGCATAGAAGGGCGGCGACAGACCCGCCGCCCACCCTGCTAGGGCGAGGCACGCCAGCATCGCCCCGTAGCAAACTCCGATGAACCGCTGCGTTCGTCCCGCGAACAGCCGGGCCGTGCTCCGCACCCCGATCAGCGCATCGTCCTCCCGGTCCTGGTGCGCGTAGATCGTGTCGTACCCCAAAATCCAGGCGAACGCCGCCGCGTACAGCGCCACCGCCGCCGCGTCCAGCCGCCCGGCGGCGGCGAAGCCCATCGGCGCGCCCCAGCCGAACGTCACGCCCAGCACCGCCTGCGGCCACCACGTCACCCGCTTGGCCAGGGGATAGAGCGCAACCAGCCCCAGCGAGGCCAGGCCCAACACCTGCGCCAGCCCGTCGAGTTGTAACAATATTCCAAGACCGAGGAGCAGCAGGGCCAGGAGGAACCAAGCTGCCTGCCGCATCCGCAGCGCCCCACTGGCCAACGGCCGGGCCGCGGTCCGCGTGACCCGCCGGTCCAGGTCCCGGTCCCACATGTCGTTGACGACACAGCCCGCCGCCCGCATCACCACGCTGCCGACCCCGAACAGCACGACGAGGCGCACCGACGTGCCCGGCGCCGCCCGCGAGAGCAGGATACTCCAAAGCCCCGGCAGGAAGAGCAGCCATGCCCCGATCGGCCGGTCCAGCCGGGCCAGCACGGCGTAGGCGCGCGCGCGCCGTGGCAGCCGTGCCACCCACCCCTCCGACGCGATGTCCGTCCACCCTGCCACGCCGGCGCTATAAGCCGCGCCACCGGTCAGCGCCATCCCTGGACGCTTGACGTGCCCCGCGCCGGGCCCTTTGGTGTGCGCCCTACGAAGGACCGGACGCACGATGTCTAACCCTGGAGACACCGACGACACGCCTATCGCGTCGGTGCAGCAGTTGGCCGACCACATCGCTGCGGGCTGCAAGCCCCCATCCGAGTATCGCATCGGCACTGAGCACGAGAAGTTCGGCTTCGACCTGCAGACCTCCGCGCCGCCGCCCTATGCGCCGAACGGAATACGCGCCGTGCTGGAAGGGATGGCGGCCCCCGGCGCTTGGGAGCCCATTGTCGAACAAGGGGCGCCGATTGGCCTAAAAGGCGCCGGCCGCAACCGTTCGGCCTCGGTGTCCCTGGAGCCGGCCGGGCAGTTGGAGCTGTCAGGCGGGCTGCTGCACACCTTGCACGAGACCGCGGCCGAGTTCGAGGCGCACTTCGCGGCCGTGCGCGCCGTCGCCGCGCCGCTCGGGCTGGGCTTCGCGCCCTTGGGGCACCACCCGACGATGACCCGGGCCGACATGCCGTGGATGCCGAAGGGCCGCTACGCGATCATGCGCCGCTACATGCAGCTGACCGGCAAGCTGGGCCTGGACATGATGCAGCGCACCTGTACCGTGCAGGTGAATCTGGATTACTCCTCCGAGCCGGATATGGCCCGCAAGCTGCGGGTCTCGCTCGCGTTGCAGCCAGTGGCGACCGCGCTGTTCGCCAACTCGCCTTTCATCGAGGGCAAGCCGAGCGGCTTCCTGTCCAGCCGGGCGCAGGTCTGGACGGACACCGACAACAACCGGGCTGGTATGCCGCCCTTCATGTTCGCGCCGGATTTCGGGTTCGAACGCTATGTCGAGTGGCTGCTCGACGTGCCGATGTATTTCGTCCTGCGGGACAACCAATATCACGACGTGGCCGGCCAGTCCTTCCGCGTCTACATGGCAGGCGGCCTGCCCAGCCTGCCCGGCGTCGCCGCCACGGTCGGCGATTTCGCCGATCACATGACGACGGCGTTCACGGACGTCAGGCTGAAGCAGTTTCTGGAGATGCGCGGCTCCGACGCGGGCCGGCCCGCGATGATGCTCGCGCAAAGCGCTTTGTGGACGGGCCTGCTCTACGATCCCGCTGCTCTGGCCGCGGCCGAGGCCTTGGTGCGCGGCCATCCCTGGCAGGATTACGTCGCGCTACGCGCCGCCGTACCACGGCTCGCGATGAACGCGCCCTGGCAGGGAGGGACGGTGCGCGATCTGGCACGGGATGTTGTCCGGATTGCCCGTGATGGGCTCCGCGCGCGGGCCAGGCTGGATGGCGCGGGAGTCGATGAAAGCGTCTATCTGCAGCCACTGGAGGCAATCGCGGCGGGAGGGCCGACCCAGGCCGAGCGCTGGCTGGACCAGTTTCATCGAGCCTGGGCAGGCGATGTCTCGCGCATCTTCGGAGAAAGCCAGATTTAGTCATGCTGACCCAATATACGACGTAGTCCAAATGCTGAGTGATTACAAGCTAGTTTCGTAACAGAACCGACATTCGGCTTGCATCACACCCTTGTGTACAGGCTATGGTCGCGCATGATGATCCACTCGCCGGCTATGTTGCAGAATCGGATGCCCGCTGTGCCCGCTGACCCGGTCGCTGTCCGTCTGCGCCTGATCGGCCAAATGGAGGCCTGGACCCTCAACAGCGAGAGCGTTCTGCCGCCGGGACGCAAGACCCGTGCCCTGCTCGCCATCGTGGCCTTGTCGGCGCCCCGGCCCGTGCTCCGGTCCCGGCTTGCCGAACTCCTCTGGAGCCGGCGCCCCGAGGAGCAGGCGCGCGCCTCACTCCGGCAGGAGATCCATCGCTTGCTCGAGGTGCTGGCACCAGCCGGGCAAGGTGTGCTGACCATTAATCGCGACAGCTTGTCGCTCCGGCCCGGAGTGGTGTGGGTCGATGTGGAGGAGGTGCTGCGGGCCACGACCAGCCATCCAGGCTCGCTGGCCTTGCTCGACAGCGAGTTGCTGGAAGAACTTGATGGCGTCGACCCCGCGTTCGACGTGTGGCTGCACAGCGAGCGTGAGCGCCTGCGTGACCGGGCGCGCAACGTTGCCGAGGCGCTGCTGAGCGAGCAGGTCGCCCCGGAGACCCTGATCCCGGTCGCCCAGCAGTTGCTGTCGATCGACCGTGCCCACGAAGGCGCCTGGCGCGCATTGATGCGCGCCCACGCCGAGCGTGGCGAGCGGGGCATGGCGATCCAGTCCTACGATCGCTGCCGGGCCGTGCTGGCCGACTTGCTCGATGCCGTACCCTCGCCCGAAACCCAGGCCTTGCTCGCCGAAATCCGCAGCGGCAAGGCCGTGCGCCCGGCCGCCGCGCCGGCCGTCGCGGCCCCGGAGACGCGCCCCGAATCCCGCAGCCCGGCCCCGCGCAGTGGCGCCAAACTCGGCGTGCTGCCGTTCGCCCTGGTCGGGACCGAGGAGACCGAGGGCCACTTGGCGCTAGGCCTCGCCGAGGAGATTACGTCGGCTCTCGCCCGCTTCCGGTGGATGTTCCTCGTTTCCAGCTCATCCATCGCCCAGTTCGTAAGTGACGGCCGGGACGATGCGGCGCTGCGGCAAACGCTAGGGCTCGATTACATTCTGGACGGCTCCGTGCAACGCGTTGCCAAGCGGTTGCGCATCACCTTGCGGCTCGTCGACCTAAGTGATGGCAACCAGGTCGTTTGGGCCCGACGCTTCGACCGGCAGGTCCACGACCTGCTCACGCTGCAGGACGAGATCGCCGCCGAGGCCGTGGCCCAGATCGATCCGGAAATCCTGCTGATCGAGGGTCGCCGCGCGAGCCATCGTTCGCCGCAGGACGCGACGGCCTACGACCTTATGGTGCGTGCCCTGCCGAGCATGACCCGGCTGGAGCGCACCCATTTCCTCGAAGCCGGCGATTTCCTGCGCAAGTCGATCGAGTTGGAACCGGACTACGCGCCAGCCCATTCCTGGTACGCCTATTGGCTGCACTTCCTCGTGGGCCATGGTTGGGCGAACGACCCGGCGTCGGCGGCGGCCGAAGCGTCGCACCACGCCCAGCGCGCCATAACGCTCGACTCGCAAGACGCTCGCGGATTCACCATCGCGGGGCACGTCCGCGCCTTCCTGCAGCATCGCATCCCGGAGGCGACCTCGCTGCACGAGCGTGCGCTTGCGCTGAACCCGAACCTGGCAATGGCTTGGGCGCTCTCCGGCATCACCTACCTCTACTCCGGGAACTGGGAAGAGGCCGAGCGGCGGCTGCAGCGGTATAAGCAGCTTTCGCCGATGGACCCGCATGCGTTCCTCTACGATGTCGGCTTCAGCCTCGTCGCGCTGTTCAAGCGGGATTACGAGGCCGCCGTTGCCGCCGGCCGCACCGTCAGCGAGATGAACCCGGCATTCAGCGCGGCTTGCAAGCCCTACCTTGCGGCGTTGGGCTTTCTCGGCCAGTCGCAGGAGGCGGCCGCGGTGCGTCGCCGGCTGTTCGCGATCGAGCCCGGCTTCACCGTGCGGCGTTTCACGGCCTCCAGCCCCTACGCCAGGGCGCAGGATACGGAGCACGTTTCACGAGGCCTGCGGCTCGCCGGGATTCCGGAAGGCGCCAGCGAGCATTGAACGGTCGCCGTTCGCGGCAGCTCACCGCCGGGCTTGCGCAGATTTCATACTGTCGGACGGAACGGCCCCGTTGATACCTTCGACGATAGCGGCGGCGAGCGCCTTGGCAATACAACGATAGCCCCTGTCGTTGTGATGGATCCCGTCCTCCGATACGAACTGCTCGTAAGGGAAGCCGTTCCGCCGCCACTGGTCCATCAGGGCGCCTCGGCCGAACAGCCCCACGCCTTGCGCTGTCGTCAGGTCGGCAAGCGCCTGATCAATCCGAATGTGCTCCGGCGATGCCATGACCGCGGGCGCGCGCTGGTTGTCCATCAGCACGACGTCGATGTCCGCGTCTTTCATCCGCTGCAACCCGCTGCTGACGAGTTGCTTGAACGAATCAGGGTCGGTATGGCGCATCGCGCCGTTCGCACCGACTTGCCAAATCACCAATGCGGGGCGCAGCGCCAGCGCATCGCGCTCGATGCGCGGCAACATCTCCGCCGCATCTTGGCCGCCGACGCCGCGGTTCAGCACGGCAATGTGGGAGCCGGGCAACGCCGCCTGCAACTCAGCTTGCAGCACCGCGGGATAGCTGTGTCCGACGTCTGAGGCGTGAAATCCGGCCGTCGACGAACTGCCCAGCGTCACGATGGTCACGCTTTGATTACGGGCAACAGCATCCTTCAGGTGCGCGAGAGCGAGCAACGGGACGCGGCTTGAGGGGCAAAAAGGCTCGGCCGCTCGCGCCGAGAGCGGAACAATCAGCGCGATGAACAAGCACAGCACCGGCCGCATCGTATTGAGCATCCCTTTCCCGATCAGACTATGTCGCGGTACCGCCCACCGTCAGGCTGGACAGTTTGAGCGTTGGCTGGCCGACACCCACCGGCACGCCCTGCCCATTTTTGCCGCAGGTGCCAATCCCAGGGTCCAGGCCCAGATCGTTCCCGACCATCTCCACCTTGAGAAGCGCATCCGGTCCATTGCCGATGAGCGTGGCACCCTTTACCGGCGTTGTCACGCAGCCATTCTCGATCAGATACGCTTCGTTTGCGGAGAACACGAACTTACCGGAGGTGATATCGACCTGGCCGCCGCCGAAGTTGACGGCATACAGGCCGCGCTTTACCGACCGGATCATCGCCTCGGGTTCAGCACCGCCGCCCAACATGACCGTATTGGTCATCCGCGGCATCGGCGCATGGGCATAACTCTGGCGTCGACCATTTCCGGTCGGTTTCACGCCCATCAACCTGGCGTTCAAGCGATCCTGGATGAAACCGGTTAATATTCCGTCTTCGATCATGACAGTCCGGCCGCTGGGCGTGCCCTCGTCATCGACCGTGATGCTGCCCCGCCGGTCCGGCATGGTCCCGTCGTCGACGACCGTCACGCCAGGGCTGCCGATCCGCTTGCCCAGCAACCCGGCAAACGCCGACGTCTTCTTCCGGTTGAAGTCGCCCTCGAGTCCATGGCCGATGGCCTCATGCAGCAAGATACCCGGCCAGCCCGGGCCGAGCACGACCGGCATCTCCCCCGCGGGGGCCGGGCGACTATCCAAGTTCAGCAAAGCTTGGCGCAGCGCCTCGTCGACGGCCGCATGCAGGAAGGCCTCGTCCAACATGCGTTCATAGCCGAACCGGCCACCGGCGCCGTGGCTGCCGCTCTCGCGCCGGCCGTCCTGCTCCACCACGACGGAAACGTTGAGCCGAACCAGCGGCCGCAAATCCGCAACCCGGGTTCCGTCGGCACGCAGCACCTGCACCGCCTGCCACTCGCCGGCCAAGGACGCCATGACCTGCTTCACCCGGGGATCGAGCCCGCGGGCGTACGCGTCGATGCGCGCCAAAGCGGCGGTGCGATCGGCGAACTGCGAGCCGGAAAGCGGGTTTGCATCCGAGTAGAGGCGGGCATTGGTCGCCCGGGGTGGCGCCGCCGCCTGGCCCGATCGCCCCGCCCGTACCGTCGATACCGTTGCCGCCGCCCGGGCCAACGCGGCCTCGGAAATCTCCCCGGCGTGTGCATATCCCGCTTCCTCGCCCAGCACGGCCCGCAGCCCAAAACCCAACTGCGTGTCGAACCCGGCGCTGCGGATGCGGCCCTCTTCCAGGCTCAGCTGCTCGCTCTCCCGGTATTCGAGGAACAACTCGCCGTCGTCCATGCCGGCCAGCGCGCCACCCACGATCCG
>JAABUK010001993.1_pt1 | contig 37492 bp, 35 predicted proteins | sample 5559141 | NCBI WGS metagenome assembly JAABUK01 (sample SAMN10711869, study PRJNA513367) | rock metagenome | isolation source: Antarctica rocks | place: Antarctica: Victoria Land, Pudding Butte nord | collected 2016-01-03 | reverse complement strand
GGGCGCGGGCGACCGAGAAGCTTGACCTGGCGAGTGTCGTTCAGCGTGTCAGAGGCGACGTTGACGATGCGGGCGCGGCCGAGGATGAGCGGGTCGTGGAGCAGGGCGGTCAGGCCGAACCCGGCCAGGTAGTCGAGGGCGACGTGCATCTCGACACCGTCGACCGACAGCCGGCGGTCCGGAAAGTGCGCGCCGGCGTTGTTGACCAGGATGTGCACCGCATGGTGCCGGTCGGCGATGTGATGGGCTGCAGCGAGGACGTCGTCGCGTCGTGACAGGTCGCCGGGAACGACGTCGAACCGGTCGGCTCCGACCTCGGCCTCGATCTGTTGCTGTAGTGGGTCGGCGCGTCGGGGGTCGCGAGCCACCGTTACCACGTGGGTCGGCCAGCAGCCGGGTCGCGACGTTCCCCGCCTGGGCCACGACACCGTCCCGTCGGCGGAGAATGACAACCCGGTGAACCACGACGTATTCTTCACTTGCGAAGTGCCTCCCGAATGAGACCGCTAAACCCTGGAGAAGTCCAGTATCTCGTTACGCGACAGGCACTTTCGCGTATCCACGGCTGCGTCAGGTCACGACCCGTGAACGATCCGGGCTAGCACGAGGCTCCGCCTACGCGTGAGGCAAAGAGAGATCCGCCATCCGCTTCTAACTCGGGCGAGGTAACGTCTCGAATGCCCCGCTAGCCGCGACGAGCAACGCGTGATGTTCGCTCTGATCCGACGCTCGCCATCATCCCGCCTTCCTGCTTAGTTGCGCCGTGGAACCGCCCTGTACATAAGCGTCAAGGATCTCGGTTCGCTCCGTCCAGAAGCCGTTGTCCAGCCCGACACGGACCTGCACGCGCCCGCCACCGCGGAATTCGAAAATCCAAGATCGCCGAAACGGGGTATCGGTGAGTTGCTGGTGGATCTCAAGACGAGTGGAGCTCGTGAAGCCCGCAGTCTCGAAGGTGGCCACCGAATGCATTTCCTCATGCGCCCAGAGCTCGGTATAACCCGCGACCCAGGACGACCGATGTGCACGGTGGGTCTCGCTTCGCCCCTCCGCCGTGTCGAGCGTCATGACGACGTGTTCGCCGTCCAGCTCGAGCCGCACCTTCGTCACGTGCAGCGTGTTGAACGGAAGTTCGATCGTTCCACTGAGCAGTTCGGCCTCTCCCCGGACAGGTGGAAGGAACGGCGGCACCTTCACCGTGCGGGTTCGAAGTAACGAATGCATCGCGTCAACGGCATCCGACTCCCCTTCGATCGCCTCATCCTCGAACGCCGGCAGCAGGTGCTCCCAGAGCAGGTCAGGGATGTCACGGCTTGCAGAAGTACCTGCAGTGATCGCTACAACCGCGTCAGAACTTGGAAGCACGAATGCAAACTGTCCATACCTGCCGTCAAGCCTGTAACTGTCGTGACGGGACCGCCAAATTTGAAAACCATAGCCCTGGGCCCAGTCGTCGTCCGCGTCAGCACCGTTTGACACATGAACTGACGTGGCGTCCCTCACCCACGCCTCGCTCAGAACTTGCTGACCCCCCCACGACCCGCCCCGGAGGTACAACAACCCCAACTTCAGCAGTTCCTCGGTGGTGAGCCGCACCCCCGAGGCGCCCAGATTCAGGCCACCGGGACTGTTCTCCCACGGCGGGTCAACCACGCCGAGCGGACCCCAGAGCCGATCCCGCAGATAGTCACGCGGGGACTTTCCGGTCCGGGCTGTGACGATCGCCGACAGCACGTAGCTCGCGCCCGAATTATAGAGGAAGTGAGTACCCGGCGGAAAGACTATTGGCACGCCCATGAATATCCGGACCCAGTCCTCGTTTGGGAGGGCCCGCATAATCTCCATCGTGTCGACATCGTGCCCAGTCGCCATCGCCAGCAGATGTCGCACCCGAACATCTCGCATGTTCCGACGGTTTTCCCGGCTCCCGAGAGATGGAAAGAAGTCCATCAGGTGATCGTCGACCGTCAGCAGGCCATCGTCTTGCGCCATGCCGATCGCCGTCGCCGTGATGCTCTTTGAGACGGAGAACATCATGTGCCGCTGGTCGGACCTGTACGGCTCCCACCAACCCTCAGCCACAACTACTCCATGGCGCGCCACCATAACGCTGTGCAGCGCGATGCCGCGCCCCTCCGCAGCACGTACGAAGGCTGAAATTCCATCCGCTCGGACGCCCTGCTGTCCTGGCGAGGTTCTTTGAAGTACCGTCTTGGTCATCCCTTCTCCGCGCCAGCGGCTTGACCCGCAGCGAGATACCGCTGGGCGAACAGGAAGACAACCAGGATGGGCAGCACGGAGATGAGAGCAGCGAGCGCGACATCCGGCGCGTGGATATCAATGTTAGTCAAGTTGCCGCCACTCAACGCGCCAGTACCCGTCACCAAAACCTGGAGACCGGTTTGCAGCGTCGCGAGGCGTTGCGAGGTCAGCATGATGTAGGGAAGAAAGAATGAGTTCCAGGAACCGACGATTGAGAAGAACGTGATCATCGCGATCGCCGGGCGCGCCAGCGGCAGAAAAATGCGCATGAGGATGCCTAATTCCGAGCATCCGTCTAGCCTCGCCGCCTCAAGCACGCTGCCCGGTATGGACGTCTTGGTGAAGAGATAGATCATATAAACACCGAAGGGATAGAAGGTCAGCGGCAAGATGACCGACCAGGGAGTGTCCACCAAACCCACGGCTGACATCTCGAGGTAAAGCGGTAGAATCAATGCCGCGGGGGGCACAATCATCATCATCAGGGTAGTGAAAAGCACTGTGGTGCTACCGCGGAAGCGATACGTCGCGAGTGCGAAGCCTGCCGGGACTGCCGTGGCGACCGAAATCAGTGCACTCACTGCCGTGTACCAAATCGAGTTGCTGGCCCAAACCCAAATGATGCCGCCGTCATAGCTGAATAGATGCCCTATCGAAGCGCCGAGTTGCGCGAACGAACCGAAGGACAGTGAAGGCGCCGAGTTAAGCGTATTCACGTCCTTTGTTGGGGCGAGCAACAGCCAGATGATCGGGACCCCGAAAAACAGGATGGTGAGGGCGTAGAGAACGTTCCTCCCGACTTTTCCCCCAGCCGCGCTCAACATCAACGGTCTCCAATCGAGTAGAAGTTGGTCTTCTTGATGATCAGCACGGCCAGCCCGATGCACACCAGGAGCAACAGCATGGCCAGAGCGGACGCTCGGCCGTAGTTGGAGTCCTGACTGGCGTAGCTGTAGACCAATTGATTGATGGACCATGTCTGGCTCACCTGCCCCGGAGCGCCGCCGGCAATTACCGTTGGCTCCACGAAAACTTGGAACCCCTGTGCGACTGAGACGATCAAGATGAAGGCGATGTAGCTGCGGATTAGGGGTAGTTTGATGTGCCATGCCGTTTGCCAGGCGTTCGCGCCGTCGAGGCTTGCGGACTCCAGCACTTCTTGTGGAATCGCCGTGAGCGCACCGTAAAGCACAACGATCCAGCCGCCAGCTCCTGCCGCGATACCCATGACAGCGAGTACGATCGGGAATGTCCTGTCGGAGAGAAAGCTGCCGTTCTTACTCGCGAACAATCCGAGGAACCCTCCGACGGGGCTTACGGAGGGAGAGAACATAAACAGCCAGAGCAATGCTGCAGCCGACCCCGTCACGGCCCCAGGCACGTACGCGATAAAGCGGGTTAGGGACGCCATCCGGGTGCGCTTTGAGTCGAGCACAAGTGCGACCACGAATACCACGATCAGCAACAGCGGCATCCAAGCCAACAGATAGAGCAACACGTGGGTGACCGCTCCGGGGAGGCGGTAGTCGCCGAGGACGTCGACGAAGTTCTGGGTCAGCGAGAAGCTGGAGGGCCCGACCACGGAGGACACCACGAAGGCCTCATACAGCCCGTATACGGCTGGCACTATTCCGAACGCGAGGAGCAGCACGAGGTAGGGCGCGAGGAACCACCAGGCGGGGGTGCGCCGACGTCGCCGACGCACCCCCGCCCCCCGGGGTTGCACCCCTGCTGCTGCTCGATCACGCCGCAGCGTGGAGGCTGAGGCACTCATGATTACTTGGTCACCGTGTAGCCGGAAGCCTTCGCCGCGGCGGCGACTTGAGTACCCCAAGCCTGTAGCGCGGCCGGCATGGTGCTTGCCTTCTTGATGATTGTCCCGTTGTACGCGTCCAGTAACTGCGTCTCGTACCGTACGTAGCGATCGGCCGGATTCACATTCGCTGCCGCAGCTCTGAGTACAGCGCTCGGATCTGCCGCGTACCACGGGTCAGCAGCCTTCGTCTTCAACCAAAGGTCGGCACTTGGGCCGTAGGCCGGGTACGTTGCCTCCGTCTTCGCGAGAGAAGGGTCGGTAGTCATGGCGACAGCCAGCGCAACAGCGGCCTTGAGGTTCTTGGACGTGCGGGACACCATCCAAATTCCGCCACCCACCGCACCGGACCAGTTCTTGGTCTCACCCGACCAGGTGGGCATCGGCGCGGCAGCGTACTTGCCCTTCGCGTCGAACGCCTTACCGGATTTCGTCGTCATCGGCTTGAACGCGAAATCGGCCGTCCAAGAAGCGCCCACGAAAGCGATCACCTTGCCGGACGCAATCTGCGTATCATAGTTTTTATCGAACAAATCCAGCGTGGACAGCGTACCGTTGGCGACAAGTGGCGCAATTACGTCCGTGACGCGCGTGCACTTCGGCGACGAGGTGTTCACCTGCACAGTGGTCGGGCTCGTTGCATTAATCACCGGGCAACCACTCGATCCGAAGAAGGCGTCGGACCCGTATCGTCCGTTCACAGTTCCGAGGTTGTATCCGGGGTGATCCTTCGCCAACTTCATTCCAAGCTGCTTAAATGCGTCAAACGTGGTTGGCACACTGTAGCCCCACTTGGCGAACAGCGGCTTGTTGTACCACAGCACCGTTTGGCCCAAGTCATTTCCAAGACAGTAAATCTGACCGCCGTAGGTGCAGCGTGTCAGAGCAGTGCCGGGGAAGCCAGCGATCACCTTTTTATCAACGTGCTGGTTGAACGCCAGCGGATAGTTGATCGGATTCGCGCTGAGGGCAGAAATTTCATCTGGCGCGCCGTCAAAGACCACATCGGGAACGCCCTTACCAGACTTTTTGGCCAGGGAGATCTTCTGAACATTTGACCCTTGCGAGGCATCGATGCTGTCCACCGCGATCTTGAGCTCGGGGTGAGCCTTGGCGTATCCCTGTGCGAGGGGGAGGCGAGAGGCGTCAACCCAGACGGTGAGCGGCGCTTTCGAATCCTGCGCGACGGTCTTTCCGCCGCCTCCCCCGCCGCCTCCCCCGCCGCCGCCGCCGCCGCTGCAGCCAGCGAGGGCGACTCCGACAACTGCCATCGCGGCCACTGCTGTGGCTGCTCGAGTTGAACGCATCAACATCTCCTTTGGTGTGGACGCCGCGGGGCGTCCTCCCCGAACCGCTACTGCGGCGGGAGGGACAGCCAACGGCAGGACTCTGCTCCAGCAGTCAGCGCGCCAACAACACCCAAGTCGCCCGGCCTCCCTCAGCCGGACTGGTGCTGCAGCAAGCTCTTGCTCCGCTTCATCGACCCTGAGAGGTTTCGCGATTGCTCTCACTAGACGATCAGCAATCGATTTCTTGAACACTAGCAGGGCGCGGCTGAATGTCAACGATGAGACCGCGCGGGTTTGTGGGATGTGGGCACGAAGAGCCGCGCGAGGTACCGCTGGCAACCCCAGCAGTCAGCCGAAGACCTGGGCGGGTGAGGATCCGTCATGGCGCGAGAGCAAGATCATGAGGTGGGCGCTTTCCCTCTCCGCCTTCGCCGCCCTGCGCGATCCCGTCTCGCGGGCCTGCTTGGATCGGCAGATCGCCCACGGCAAACGCCACCCCTCACCTTGGCTCGCCTAAGCACTCATCTTCGTCACAACGTGTAGGGCCCCGGTTGAGCGAGGGGCTTTAAACCTGACCGGCCTGGAACCTCGTGGCGCGACCTCCCCGTCCCCCGCAACATCTGAGGACCGCGCGGTGGCGGGTCGTCACTGCGGCCCGCCAGCACGGTAAGCGCGGACGCAGCGGACCCATCCGCGTTGACGCGCTAACAGCCTCGCTGTACACCTTCCGTCAGCATCCGCCAGGCCGATGTCAACCGGGCGACTTCAGCCGAGCAGCAGCGCAGCCTCAGGCGATGCGCTAGACGCCCCGACGGTGGAGGCCCGGGAGCTGCCCCGGATCACGAGCCGTGTCGGCAGGGTCAGGTGCTTGCGTGGCCCGACAGGGTCGTCAGTGATGCGGGAAACGAGTAAGTCTGCGGCATCCGCCCCAATCTCGTAGGCGGGCTGAGCGACCACGGACAGGGAGGGCGTCACGAGCGGAGCCCATGGGGTGTCGTCGAAGGTGATGACGCCGACGTCAATGCCGACCGCCAGTTTGCGCTGGCGAAGCTCAGCCAAGAGCCCGAGGGCCATCTGGGCATTGGCGGTAAAGAAAGCGTTAGGGGGCTCCTCAGCGTCGAGCAGCCTCGCAGCAGCACGGGCTCCACCGGCGCTCGAAAACGCCTCATACTCGAAGAGAGGCCTGTGCGGCACTGCCTGCAGGTACCCCTGGAGCCTCTGCTGCGCCGTAGCGGCATCCTCCGGACCAGTGATGCACGCCACCCGTGTCCAGCCGGAATTGACGAGGTGCTGTACGGCGTCGCGGGCGCCGCCGATCGATTCGACCAGAACCGTGTCGACTGCGGCATGTAGCGGGCGGTCTATGACGACCAGTGGCACACCCAACGCGAGGAGCCGCGACACGTCCGACGACACGGCGTGGGGAGAGAGGATCACTCCAGCGACTTGCTGCTGCTCGGCGATCGCGAGGTACCGAGCCTCCTTCATAGGGTCCTCGTCGGCGTTGCACAGGAGGACCGAAAGCCCGGCTTTCGAAGCCACATCCTCCACGCCTCGCGTGACCGCCGTGAAGAACGGGTTGCTCACGTCGGAGATGATGAGGGCGATGACGTCCGACGCCTGCCGGCGAAGACTTTGTGCCACCCGGTTCGGGCGATAGCCCAACCGGTCTGCCGCTGCTCGGGCCCTGGCAGCCATCTCCGGGTTAACGGAGGGGTGATTGTTCAACGCCCGTGAAACCGTGGCGGTGGACAAGCCTGCGACGGCGGCGACATCGCTAATCTTCACCATGGCTGTCCTATCGTGATCGAGGACCAACGTCGATCACGGCGCGATGGCTGCCTTATGCACGCAAATATTGCCATACGCGCGGCCCTCTCCCGTGACAACCACAAGTTCGGCCTCCGCGGCCAGACTGTAGAACGCATGTCTGCTGAGTTCGCTGGGTTCGCGCGATCCCACAGCTGCAATCAGGTCTTCGTGAACCGGCCCTCGACCGCCTGGCCCAATCATGATGGCGATCGCCTCGTCTGGGTCCGCCGGTGCGACTGTGAAAATCGCCCGAGCGACGCTCGGAGCGTCCGCGCCCGCCACGCGCACCACTCGGCGACCGAGTTTGCGGGCAGGGAAATTTGCATCGACCACCGCAAGGAGGTCGCCATGGCCGAGCGCGTCGAGATGCGCAAGTAAGTCGCCAGTGAGCAGCGGATGCAGGCCGAGTAGCATCGGTTCCCTCCAGTAATCGTTTGCTATGGTCAGCGTATGGCCCGCACGTCGCGGCGTCAACGCGCCAGGACGGCTGATGAATCTGCGTCTTGGCAGGACGAAGGAGTCTGACGATGCCTGGTTACGCAGTTCCGTTCATTCACGCTCCAGAGGCTCCGGCGGAGCGAACGGTCGTGCTCGTCGCCAGCGGCGATCTCCGCCAAAGCGCGAATCTCGCCGGTTGGCCAACTCAAGCCGCGCTCGAAGCATCGCTTGAGGTGGCCTTCCAGGAGCTCGGCTGGTCGGTGCGACGGGCGAACCCGGTCGATCCGGTGAAGGGCCACGGGTTCATCGACAGCCAGCGGAGGGGGCTTGAAGTGTTCTCAACGATCTCGCCGGATGCCCCGCTCGTGGTTGCAGAAGCGGTCTGGCAGTACAGCCACCACGTGCTTGCGGGCTTGCGGACCCATCGCGGTCCCATCCTCACCGTGGCTAACTTCGCGGGCGACTGGCCGGGCCTCGTCGGGCTGCTCGGCTTGAACGCTGGTCTCACGAAAATGGGCAAGCCGTATTCGACTCTATGGAGTGTCGACTTCCGGGACGACTGGTTCCGCACGGGCCTGCGCCAGTGGGTGGACGAGGGTCGGGTCGACCACGACGCAAGCCACGTGCGGCCCCTTCCAGCGCTTCAGGAGTCGAAGGAACGAACGCTCGGTCGTGCGCTCGCTACCCAGTTGCTGAACGAGAAGGCGATCGTCGGGGTGTTCGACGAAGGCTGCATGGGGATGTACAACGCGATTATTGATGACGAACTCCTGAACCCGCTTGGGATTTATAAGGAGCGGCTGTCCCAGAGCACCCTCTTCGCGGAGATGCAGCGTGTGCCGGACGCGGAAGCGGATGCCGTGCAGGAGTGGTTGTCGGCCGCTGGTATGCGGTTCGAGATCGGTCGCGACGATGCGACGGAACTGACAGAGACTCAACTGCGCCAACAGTTCAAGATGTACATCGCCGCATTGCGGATCGCAGACGACTTCGGCCTCGACGCGGTGGGGATCCAGTATCAGCAGGGCCTAAAGGACCTTGTGCCGGCGTCCGACCTCGCCGAGGGACTGCTCAACAACGTTGACCGCCCGCCGGTGCGGAGCCGCGATGGCAGCCGGGTGCTGTGGGATAACCGCGCCCTGCCGCACTTCAACGAAGCGGACGAGGGAGTCGCCGTGGACGCCCTCATCACCAATCGGGTGTGGACGGCGATGGGCCTCGACCCGGCCACCACCCTGCACGACGTGCGCTGGGGTGAGTCGTACGAGGGCCGCTTCGTCTGGGTGTTCGAGATTTCGGGCTCCGTCCCACCGTCGCACCTGCGCGACGGGTACGCGGGAGCGGTGAGCTGGCGGCAGTCGCCAGTCTTTTTCCCGGCGGGTGGCGGCACGATCAAAGGTGTAAGCAAGGAGGGCGAGATCGTCTGGTCTCGGGTCTACATCGCCGACGGTCGACTCCAGGTCGACATTGGACGTGCCTCTGCCGTCGAGCTTCCCAACGAGGAAACGGAGCGCCGCTGGAAGGCGACGAACCCCGAATGGCCCATCATGCACGTTGTGCTGCACGGGATCACTCGCAATCAGTTCATGGCCCGCCACAAGGCGAACCACGCCCAAGTTGCGTACGCGCCGGACGCGGAAACGGCCGATCGGGCGCTTCTCGCCAAAGCGGCCATGTTCGCGGAACTCGGGTTAGACGTTCACCTGTGCGGTCAGGTCTCGATCATGCAAGACTCGTGACCCGGGGCGGCAGCTCGTCGCAGTGGACGACCTGGCGCACTGCTCAGTGGGCTGACATCGTGGGGCTGGTGCCTCGGCGGTGTGGTTGCATCCGCAGCTGGGGGTCGACGAGCTTGGTCTTGATCGCCCAGGCGAGGAAGCGGCTGGCGATCTCCCGAGTGGTCGGGCCGCCGGCTTGCCAGGCGTGGAGGTCGGCCTGGGCCAGTGCCTGGAGGGTGGTTTCCCTGTCGTCGAGCCAGGTGAGGAAGTCGATCGCGACGGTGACGGTCTGCTTCGAGCGCAGGTAGGTGCCGTTGGAGACCTGCTCTATGCCATGCATCCGGCGGAGCAGGTGCCAGTGGCTGAAGCGGCGTACGACGTCGCGGTGTTCGCCTTCGGGGAGCCGCGCAAGCGCCTGGTGGGTCCACGTAGTGAAACGGGCGAGGTTCTCGTCGCGGCGAGGTAGCGCGCCGTGCTCGCAGCCGCAGAAGTTCCGCCTCCCAGGTGCGTGAGTTGCTGGTGCCGGGCCGCCAGCTTGGCCGGGGACGGCATGGGCCACCGTGAGAACGGTGCGGTCGATGCGCGGAACCATGCCAGCTGCGCCGATGTGCCGCAGGACCCGAGCGATGGCCAGCATGCTCGGCGACACGCTGCAGCCTGGGCGTTGATGATGCTCCTGTCGGCAGAGGCGCGTTCGGCAGCTACGGCTCGTTCAGTTTGAGTCGCCGCCTACCCGCTCTGTATCGGAGTAGATGGCTCCACAGTCCCGCACCGGTGCCACTCGGGTGGCTCACGTGCCGGGTAGCCGAGTAGCTCGGGGTCGATGTCGTAAGGTTCCAGACGCAAGTGGGGACATACGTCCAAGATGTCCGTCATCGTTTGACGTTACTCGTCAACAGTGGGCATCGGGCCGGGACACAGCTCGTCCGCTGGTATTGAGACTGGGTGCAGACCGAGTGACACCCGGTTGCAGGCCCCGTAAGCAGGCAACCTGTCTGATATGAGACCAGCCTCGGTTCCCGTGAAGGCCGCGATGCGTGCGTGGATCGCGGCGGTGCACCGCCCCGGCAAAGTCACGTTTCAGCAGGTCAGCAGCAGCGTGAGGGGCAGGTTGGGGTCTCGGGCGTGATCGCGTAGGCCGGCGGCGATGTTGGTCCAGCCGGTGATCCGGAGCAGGCTGATGACGGTGTTGCGCAGGGTGGCCATGACTCGGGGTGCGTTGCCTGTGCGGACTTGGGAGCGGTCTTCGTCGAAGGAGACGTCGCGGACCCAGTGGAGCTGGTTCTCGATGCCCCAGTGTCCTTGGACCCATGCGGCGAGGGTGGCTGGTGGGGCGCCCCGGTGGGGCGCCCCGGTGGTCCGCTGAGGTGATCAGGTAGACCACCTCGACGCTCTTGCGGCCGGTACGGGTCACGGTGCGGCGGGACGTACCGACCCCCTCGCTGTGCTGCTGGCCGCGCTTACCGTGACGTTCCTGGTCCGTGATGGCCTGCACAATCGGCGCGTGGAAGATCGGCTCGAGGCCGGCCGTAGCGCAGTCCGCGCGGAACAGATCAAGGTGACCGCGAGAACACCCAACCAGCCGGTGCATGGCCGGGTCGCTGACATGTCGCGACGGCAAGACGCAGAAGCCGGGTGGATCACTGGGGGTCAGCGCGGTCGATACAGATGCGCTCGGTGGTCAACTCGGACGACGAGGACGGCGTGAGCGTCCTGGTCGATCCGGAGAAGAACTCGGTAGTCGCCGCGGGGGGCGGACCGGTAGCCGCTGAGCTCGTTACTGAGCGGTTTGCTGAGTTGGGCTGGGTTGTCACGGAGTACGCCGGTGATGAATTCGATGATCGCCACCGCGACCCGGTCGGGGAGCCGGTGCAGTGCTCTGCGCGCGTCGCCGGCAAGCTCAACACGGTGTGGTCCGGTCTCGCTCACCTGCGCGGTAGACCGGACTCGGCGGCGAGTTTGTGGCCGCCGGTTGTCTCACCCTGGGCGTACTGCCGTTCGGCATCGGCGACCGAGTCCCGGATGCCCGGCTGGGACAGCCAGTAGAGCGTCTCGTGCAGCGACTCAAGGTCGTCTGCGGACATCAGGACCGCCGCAGCCCGGCCGTGCCGGGTGATGGTGATGATCTCGTGCGTGGACTCCGCCTCGTCGACCAACCCGGAGAGCTTGTCCTTGGCCTCGCCCAACGGCACCGTCTTCATCGCGCCCCATGCTAGCCTGATTTCTAGCCTCAAACTAGCCGGAAATTTAGCCGATAATTTATCTTATGTAAACTAGAACGTTCGCTATTGGCATCCAGTGCACGATGGTGGCTCCCCTGGATGGGCGGCCATGCGCCTCTGGGACTGGCCGTTTGAAGTGCAGAGACGTCCTCGAGGAGTCCGCCTGGGCCGAACGTAGGACGCGGCAGGCGGGAGTCATAACGGGTCTCTAGGCGCAGCACCTGACCTACAGACTTTCCTGCTCCTTGCATCTGATGACCGGATCGTGCATCTGCTGCAAGCGAGCTGGGCGTTGGTCGCCGACAGGCTCGGGCGAGTTGGCAGGTGCCTGCCGTGTGCGTGCGCTGCGCCCTGAGAAGCAGGCCGTGACGTACAAATACGCCCGCCCCAATCACCAACCGCTGCCAGTCGCGCCTGTATTAGCACTCAACATGGCCGAACGAAGGGCCGATATGCCTAACTGGCCGCTTTGTACGCCGCAACGACGTTGGCGCTAATCCGTCCTCTGTCCGAGACCTGGTAGCCGTTGTCCTTCGCCCAAACTCTGATAGCAGCCTGCTCGGCGGTGCCTGTGCTGCTGCGGGTCGTCCGCCGTGCACCTGCACCGCGGCCACCGACTCGACGAGCCTTGCTGACGAACGGTTCTATGGCCCGGTCGAATTTCTGAGCGTTGGCGGCTGAGAGGTCGATCTCGTAACTAGAGCCGTTTACCGTGAACCGGATCGTGTGATCGGCGTCGCCGCCATCAATGTCGTCCTCGACGATGACTTGGGTCCGCGATGCCATCTGGCTACTCCAAAGGTGTGTGTGGGGTGGGTCGGCCAAGCGTAACTAACTAACCACTTTCTACAACATCCACTTAGCTAAGCGCTGCGTCAGCATTAGTCCGCAGCGCCCCGCGCCTTCAGTTCGGGCCGTAGCACCGTCGCCCGCTCGCAGCCGGCGTCGTTGAGGTCTGGCAAGTCAGGCTACCCGGGGGCGTCGGTCGCCCGACTTTGCTGCTGAGCCCAGCCAGTCAGCACGGCGAGGGCGCCGGAACCCGCGCTGGGTAGTCACGTGGTATCAGCGGCTGCCGCCCTTGCCCTAAGCCCGTAGATGGCGCCTCCTCAGCGGTAGGTGCCGACGCCGTCGACCTTGAACCACCTGCGTTCGCGCGCGACTTCCATCAGCGGCGGCTGACGAATCGGAGTGGCCTGGGGAGTGAAGTGGCTCATGCCTTGAGACGGGGTTGCCCCCGGGTTGCGAAACGCCAGGAGCGCGATGATCTGCTCTTGAGAAGCCGTCAACACCGTGGGCAGCTTCGTCACCCAGCCGTGCGCGCTACATCGGAGCGCAATGTCGATGACCGGCCGACGTCGGACGTCGGACAGGTTAAGAATGACCCGTTCCCACTCCGCGAAAAGCTCGACAACAACGCCCGGAGCCGCAACGGTCCAGAGCGCCAAGGCCCATGTGGCAACGTCCAGGTCTGATGACAGAGCCGCGTGCTGAGCTCGCCACCAGTGCGTTGACGCAGCATTGGCTCGAGTGAGTTCCAAAAGAGCCGCCGGGTGACAGGTAGGCCCAAACGCCGTCATGCCTGGTCGACGCCGCAGACCCAGATTCATTGGGGAAGCTGCACCTAGGATGGCCGTCTGCAGCGTCAGCCAGCACGGACCTAGCGCGTCGAACAGCGCGGCTGCGGTATTCGCCCACGGAAACGTGCTGCTCTTATATCCGGCCTTGAACCGGCGCTGGCTGGCCGCAGCTGCCAGCTCAGGACGTTCTGAGCGCAAATGCCGAAGAGCCTCCTGTCGCCGGCGAAGGGCTCCCGTGTCCACGTCGGAGAAGCCCGACGTGGAGTCGGTGAAGAAGGACTCCGGAGCGAAGGCGACCGCGATCTGTGCGGGCAGGGAACGAACAGAGCGCACATGAGGGCACTGACCATCGAGGACAGCCTGAACAAGAGCTGTCTCGAAGTGGCTGCCGGGGGGCGGGACCAGGCCGGTGTCGAGGACACGCTGTGCGACTAGTGGGCGCGTCAGGTCGAGGCCGTCCAGGTCAAGAACCTGGCCCGCAGCCGCCTCGCACAAAGCGGCAAGCTCCAGCCAGTCATCCACGATCTCGGTGTTCCTCAACACTGGGTGAATGTGATCGCCCCACCAGGAACTGAACTCGCGGCGGCTGTTCATGAGCTCTCGTAGAACTCGCACACGCAGCTGGGTGCTGGCGTGAGACGGGTCCGCGGCGAGCAGCTCGGTGAGACGCGTCCAGGTGGGGTCTGGGCCTGCACCTGCCGGCTGAGGCACCTCTGGAAGGGAGGTGATCTCACCGCTGCTGTAGGCCTTGGCGAGAGCAGGAAGGTTTGCGTCCGCGCTCAGGCTGAACAGGACGTCGCGCGCGCGGCGAGGGCGGCTCGTAAACACGCCATCGGTCAAGAGTGTCCAGCCCGCGATGATCGAATGTGAGGGCGGCTGATCATCGAGCTCGTCGATGATCCCGTCGGCCAACTCGGAGACGATACCTACTTCAGCGTTGCCGCCGTAAAAGCGAGCGGTGTTGAGCCAGTACGGGCGCCGTAGGAGCTCGCGAAAGACACCCAGCCGGTCGAACCCCTTAGTGTCCTCGCCGGCGTAGCGGTACAGAAACCTGGCGGCGAAGTATTCACGCAGAGACAAGACCTCGAATTCGTACGAGCCCTCGGTTTTGCTTGTGAGGGCCCAGAGCCGATCGCTCGCAGCCTCGAACAACTCATCAGCGATGGCTTCTGGATTGCCGTACGTCCGCTGAAAGTGGCGGATGCTTGCCTTGAGGTCGGCGATCGTCATCCCCGCGTTGTCGCGGTCAGCTTCGCTGTGCGCGTGCAGATGCCAACCAAGGAAGGGGATAATCTCGCGGAGCTCCAGCTGATGCTTCCGGACCGACTCGGGATGCTTGTTGGCCTCTCGCGCCAGCAGGAGATCAACGTACGAGTCATACAGTGCGGTGCGCTGGGTGGGAGTCGCCTCACCGTGCTTGTGCAGCAGATCAAGCAGAATCGTCAGCTGCATCGGGTTGCTGGCAAGTTCCTCGAGGTAAGGCTCAGAAAGTTTTTCTCGGTAGGTCTTACGCAGAGCCCGACCGTCCCTGCCTGTGATCCCCCGGACGGCGCTCCACTTTCGCAAGTAGTGGTCACGTTGAGCGGGTTGTAGAGGGTTGAGCACGAGCACTTCGAACAACTCTGTCGACGGCTCAGGGAGTTCGTTCATGCTGGGGCGCGTGGTGACGATAAGTTGGACGGGGATGCTGTAACTGCGGCTTCTGGTCGCGAACTGGTTGATTGCTGTGACCACCGCAGCGCGCACAGACGGTCGCCCTACCTCATCAAGACCATCAAGTACCACGAGGGTTGGGACCCGCTCGAACAGATCCTGTACGTCGCCGGTCGACACCACCGTCCCGCCGTTGGCATGCGTCATGAGGTCTGCGATGAAGCACTCGATAGTCGACTCCATTGCGGTTTTGTTCTTGCGGGACCGCGGTTGTGTGTCTGCTTCGACGTCCCAAACATCGACGCCCGACTTCCACCTTGCGTAGTCGCTTAGATCAAATCTAAGCGGGAACAGCGGTAACGCAACAGGCGGCAGATTGGCGGTGTTGAGGCCTGTAGGCACGAAGGCGGCTCGGTGAACTTGAGAAACAAATTGAGACAACGTCGACTTGCCCTGTCCTGGTGCACCGCGCACGAGAGAGCCGACGCGGCGCCCGTCCTGCTGGCGCATATTGAGAATGTGAGAGCCAATAGCACCAACTGACTCACGCACCAAGACGTCCCGGCGGCCTGAAGCCGGAACGAGGCGGTCAGCGTTCACATCGATGAACAGGTCCGCCACCAACTCGCGATCGATGTCGACCTGACTGAACTTGACGCGTTCGTCCTCCTCCCATTGGACTGAGGCAACCTTTCGAATCAGTCGCCGCAGGCCAACGTCATGGCTGGTGCTGCCCTCCTCGGAGATTAGATAGCGGATGAGTTCCCAGCCCGCGAGCATGTCGGCGTACTTCCAGGTCAGTTCGTTTGGGGCACCGTCAACCATGCCGTCGACGGCTTCCCGCCAGAAGCAGGACATCTCCTCGAACCCAAATGCTTTCGCGTGAGCGTCTAGGCGCCCGTTCAAGACGTCAAACGTGCCGGTGTTAGCTCTGCCGGTGCTAGGGACGTTGGTCACCAGCACATACCGACGCGCGCCCTCACTGGCTAAACGGCGCAGGTTGTCCGCCTCTCCCGTGACGGCGGAGTCAAGCCAATCGACGGGGTCCTTCTCCTTACCATGCACAGACCACTTGACTTGATACACGAGCGAGCGGTGGGAGCCACGCGTTACACCGTCACGGCCACCGTCGGCCTGTCGAAGCGGAAGTGGGAGGTAGTCCGTAAAGCGGGCCGTCAGCAGCGCGTTTACGAGCAGCTGGAAATTGTGGTCACCCAACCGCTCGTACAGATACTTGTAGCGGCTTTCTGGCAAACCTGCTCCTACTGTGCATTAACTTGGTCGGCTTCCAGGCTATGGGAGCATGGACCTTGAGCGACCTCTGGCACGTTGTCCGCAACCTACCCTCGAACCGCACAATCGCGAGCGAACTCAGGCACGACCCCGCCGCGCAAGGCTGCGCCTGCCCGCTAAGTATGCGTCAGCGTTGCGGCCATGACGAAGATCCGCCTCGATGGTGCTTGGACCGAAGTCGATCGGTGGTAGCGGAGCGGCTGGGCTGTGTGCTGCCATTGCCGGTACCGGATTCGGTACTGCTGAGGATCAGCCCCCCTGCTGACTAGATAAGGCTGACGGCTGCTACCGGCCTTGCTCACGGCCGTAATGCAGACCCTCGTCGCGGTCGCTGGCACTTTGACCGACGTCGCTCACGCCACCCGCGGCCCCGGCGGTTCCGCGGCCCATGTTGGTTAGTTGCTGGTGCCGGAGCACCGCGGCGACGTCCGGGTCATCGGCACCGCCTCCGGCGACTGTTCTGCTGACGTCTTGGAGCACCGCGGAGACGCCGTCTCGGGTTTGTTGGGCGGCTACCAGCTCACGTCGCGCGCGTTGTGCAGCCTCAATCGCATCAACCACTTGGCGGAGTTGCTGCAGGACGGCCGCCCAGCCGTGGTGCTGGTCGACGCTGCTGGCGCGCAGCGCGAGTTGCACGTGCCGTGCCGCGGTCTGCGCCGGCGACGGCCCGTAGGTAACCGCCGGCACCGGAAACAGAGGCTGCGCGCCGTGGTTGTCGGCAACAAGGTTGAGGGTCTGCCTGGCCAGGGTGTTGCCGGCGACAGCCAACTGCTCACCGACCGGGCCGGCTGTGCGGGCCATAGCGGAGACGATTCCGGCAGTGTCGCCGACCGCGGCGGCCCACACAGCTCGCTCCTGCGGGTCAGCGGACGTCAGGTGCTCATTCCAGGCGCGCATCTCCCGCTCCGCGTCCTGCAGGATGGGCTCGACCCATTCGCGTACCGGCAGCACGTCCGGGGGTTGCTCTTCACGCCACAGCGCCCCCGCCTGCGAGCGGGTGTCGGCAGTCTCGTTGCCCTGCCACCGCGGCCGCAGCTTCTGTAACGTCAGGTCCGGGGCCAGCACCGAGGCGGAGAACCACGGCCCCTCCCCCAGGCGCACCTTGTACCCGGTAACGGTGTCCCGCCCGCCGGGCGCCCACCGGGCTGCCTCCAGCTGCACGTCCTGGTGCGCGTCGAGCACGGCGTGCATCCACTCCACCTCGGTCCGCGCCGACAGCGCCGCGGCGCGGACCGCGTGCTGCAGCATCACCCGGTCAGGTACCTCCTGACCCGTGACCTCCGCGCGCCGCTTGGACTGCTGGTGCTCGGCCATCGTGTATCCCGGCAGCGACCCACCGGGGCGGCGGCCGGCGTCGTGCAACGGCAGCACGAACGGCCGCTGCAGCTCCACTCTCTGGCGCACCTCCTGCGCGAGGCGGAAGTCGTTGCTGGGGAGCCGGGCCCGGTGACCATCTCGGCGGACCAGGTTGACCGCGATGTGCAGATGGTCGTTCCCGTTCCCGGACAGCCCGTGCCGGATCGCAGTCCACCGGCACCCCTGGTCGTCGTCCGGGCCGCTGGTGAACCCCATTCCGGACACCATGTCCCCCGCCACCGTCGCCCACTGCTCGTCGTCCCAAATGTTTCCCGGTGGCAGCGACGCGATCAGATGGTAAACGTGCTCCTTCTCGCTCTCAGTCACCGCGCCCGGGTGGCTTCCCGCCGTGAGGACCGCGCTGGAGATCCCACCTTGGCCGACGCCGGCGACGGCCAGCTGCTCGGACATCTGGGTCCGCCACGACAGCTGCACCGCCTGCCCGAGCATCGTCGCCTCACCCGGCGTCAGCTGCCCCGGGAACGCCATGGTCAGACCCGCCGAACCGGCCACCATCCGCTGGTCGGTGTGCTGGTTCTCCTTTCCCGGCCCGTACAGGTACCGCAGCAGCCCCGGCATGTCCCGGCCCCGCTTCGCGATGTGCACCACCATGGTCGACGGGCCGCCGCTCACCCATGCTCCCTGAACAGATCGCCCCCAGGGATCTCAGCGATGACCTCGCGCAACCGCCCCACCTGACTGTCCATGTGCCGCGCCGCCGCCAACACCTGAGCACCGGAAACCTCGCCGGTCGAGTTCGCCACCCGCGCCAACTGGTTCAAATTCGATGCAGCGCCCGCCATAATCCGCTGCACGACCACCAACTCACCGACCACCTCCGTCAACCGCGCGGCAGCGACGACGTCACCGGCGTGCACCGCCCGCTCGTACAACCGCGGGACGCTCACCCCCTGCGTCTGCGCCAACGCCTGTACCCGCGCCCACTCCTCATCGCTGTGCTTGATGACGGTGCGGTGCTCGCGCCTGCCCTCCGTGCGCCGGCGGCGGTACAACCCCAACCTCTCCCCCGGCATGAACCACTCCATCCCGCCCCTGCGGGGGCTCTCTGACCCTTGGCCGCGCGTCGCGAAGCCAGCGCGGCCTGCCACTAGGGTGCCGGACGCGAGCAGGGCGCACAAGCCCAGATGGGCGAAAGGGGCACCCTAGGTATTAGCTTGCTCCCGCCGCAACGCAACAGTCAGCGACTGAAGAACGCCACGAGGGGCCCAAGCAAAGAAAGCGCCGAAGCCCCAGCGCGGCTCGACCAGGCCGCCTAGAGGCCAGCGAACTCGACTGTTCGCAGCACTTGCTAGCGCCGCATCACTCCTGCGAGCTGTCCGCTCGTCGAGCTTGGTCAGCGCCACGTGCGCCGTTCAGCGGTGACTCTGGGTGAGTAAGGCTGCCGTGATTGCCAGTAGCGGCTCGGCGTCTGTGCGCGTCCATGTCATGGCGGCGGTCACGTCGTCGTCGTGGTGCGCGGCGCTCGCGAGCTCGAAGGCTGCCTTACGTACCTCCGCCCAGCGGCGCGCCAGCCCCCGGTCCCGCGAACGGTCAGGCCCCCCGTCATTGGTGTGCAGGTCACCGTCCTCACGTGCGAGCGCCTCCAGCACCTTGCGGCACGTTGCAACACACTCCTCATATCGGCCCTCGCGGAGGTACTCCCGCGCCTGTCGGAACCGCAGCGCGAGCCTGGCTATCGACTCGCCACCCTCCCCTTCCGGATCGCCCTCTCGGGCGACGGCCGCCGTGAGCGGGCTCGGCACCCGAACAGTGACGCCGACCTGTGCACCCGCCGCATCGAGGAGCCCGTGCCAGACTGCCGCCGGCAGGCGGTAGGCGACCTGGCCGGTCGAAGGCGCGACGTGTCCTGCGTGGCCAGCCAGGACCGTTGCGGTCAAGTCGACCCGCAGTAACAGGTCGCCAGCGCCACGCAAGACCTCCAGCGCGATGAGCTGCTCGTCCGTCAGCATCAGCACCAGTGGCTCGCAGACCGGGAAGCCCCGCAGCACGACCGTGCGGGGCAGGAACGCCCCAACCGGCCGGTGGCCCTGGTCGAGCCAGACGAAACCCTCCAGAAGCGCTATGCCGACGCCCGGCGGGTCCTGATCGTTGAGCCACAGGGCGTCCGCGGTCACCTGGACCTGCAGCATGTGGGCGGCGGCACCCGTGGAAAGCGACGTGTCGCCGAGGCCCACCTGTAGACGGTCTCGACCGGTCCACAGCGTGATAGAAGCAGCCACGCGCCAGTATGGCTCCCTGCTCCCTGCTCCCTCCGGTCCTCCGGTCCTCCGGTGGCGCGCGCGAGCCACCCGCTCGCTGATCCCGAGCTTAAGGAGCTCAACAAGCACGCCGTGCTCCTGCTGACCGCCGGAAGCGTGCTGCAAGCCCCTCCCGGCGTCAACGGAGACCTGTCCCAGGCCTGGCCGGACACCTGGGACGAGGACCGTGGACCTACGCACGCTCTTCCTGGCGAACGTCGCCTGCAAGGCCTGGCCCGGAGCTGGCTGACTTAACCCTAAGCAGTCCACGGCCTGCGTCAGTCCAGTCTCACCCGAACAAGGTGTCCGGGTCCCTGGGGACGTCTGAGCCTTGGTCCGTCCGCCGCGCGGCCGTGCGCCGCTGCGGCGAGATGGGCAGCACCCCGGTCAACGTCAGGTCGGTGACGCTGACGAGGGGGCCGGCGACGATCCGGCCGAGGACCTGGTCCTGTTCGGGGTGCAGGTCGGTAAGCAGGGTCAGGACGTGCAGGACGCCGATGAGGTCAGCGGTGTACTCCTGGAGCCAGTGATTTGGTTGTAGGGCGGACAGGGGGCTGCTGCGCCGGTCGCCCATCGTTGGCCGCTTTCGATCGGCTCGGCGGTAGGAGAACCACTGAGTCAGGATCCGCTTGCCGCCGACGGCGTAGTCGAAGACATCGGGTGGGACTGGTCGTATCCAGCCTTCGCCGACGCGCAGAGTGTGGGTCGAGGCGTCGTAGCCGAGATAATCCGGCATCCGCTCTGGGTCGGCGGGGATTGGGTGGTCGGCGAGTACTCGGGGGGCGCGTGCGGTCGGTAGCCGCGGTGCCCCGGGCGGGCGTCCTTGGTCGGGATCGGTGTAGCGGGCGCCGAAGGTGTGTAACCACAGCACGCGTTCTCCGCAGTCCACGGCTTCGTCGAAAAGTTCTGGGTCGCTGGTGACTGGCACCCGCAGCCCTGGGGTGGCTAGGTCGCCAGCGAAGCGGCGGGTGTAACCGGGATGGGCAAGGACGCCGGCAAGGTACGCCATTAACGCGGGACCAGTGACCGCCCGGCCGATGCGGTCCGACAGCGTGCTCAGCAGCCTCTCAGGCACGTTGGCGCGGGTCCCCGGCGCGTCCAACCACAGCGGCCAGACCCGACCGCCGCGGTTGCTGTGGTGATCAAGATCGGGGACCAAGCCAGTAAAGGTCGCAGCAGGTCCCTGAGGGGACATTCGGTCCAGTGCGGTGAGGTACACCTGCCGGTCCCCGTGGATGCGCCAGAGCGTGGGGTTGGGTCGGTTGATCAGCCGCTTGTCGGGCAACAGCCATTGCCGGTCGAAAGATCGGTAGGCGTAGCGGACCGGCTCTCGTGAACGACTGGTCTCCTGCCCGATGGGGACGTCGGTAGCGGGATAACCCGGCAGGTTGTCTGACAAGACCGTGTCGACGCGCCGATCACTGGGATGCTCCTGCAGCAGGAGCGGTTTCCGGTCAGCTGGCGCGGCGAGGAGCGCGTCCCAGCGTTGTTGGAGCGTCTGCCGGTCTGGGGCGATCGGCCAGGTCCGGCCGAGCATGACGCCGCTGCCGGAGTAGAGCAGCAGGTCGTTCAACGCGGGATAGGACGACCACGCCGCGGCGGAGGCCGCCCAGAAGGGTGCTGTCGCTTCTTCGGCGGCGTCGGCCCATCCCGGTCCGTCCAAGGTGATGGCGGCGAGCTCGGCGAACTTCGCGGAGCGAGGGCCCGGGGCCAGCTGCCGGTACCGCACCCGTGCCGGTGTTGTTGAGGTGGTGCTGCCATCCCGCAGCGCCAGGGTGATGCACACAGGCTGCTTGACGGCTTGGAACACGCGGGTGCCGACCGGGGGCATGAACCCTTCGGGGGAGCAGTCGATGACGTAGACGGCGTCGGCGCGGGAACGCAGGTAGGAGCGCATCGCGGCGAATCCGGGTCCGCCAAGGAACCCGGCCACGGTGATGAAGCAGACCACCCCATGGTCGGCGGCTGGGTTCTGGTCGAAGACCTTGTCAGTCGCCCAGCGCCAGAAGTAGACGTAAGGGTTATAGAGGTGCTTGACGTGGGCGCCGAAGCCCAGTGTCGGGTCGGGGATGAACCGGGCCAGCGGTGCTGGCCGGCCCGAGGCGCCGGACTCGACGAACCCGCCTTTGCCGTGGCTTTTCTCCTTGTATGGCGGGTTGCCGAGGACGACCATGACTGGTTCGTTGGCCTTGATCTTGTTTGCTTCGCGGCGCGAGCGGGCGATGGGCTCGTACCAGGTGCCGAGCGTGGCCTCTTCGATCAACGGGTCGCCGAGAGTGTTGGTGACGTACATGCGCAGCTTGCGCTGCTCAGCGATCGGGACGGCGAGGTCGGTGAGTTCGGCCAGGAGCCGCAGTTGAGCGACGGCAAAGGGTCCAATTTGCAGCTCAAAGCCGATCAGGCGGCTGATGGTGGCAGCCAACGCGGCAGGGACTGCGCCTGGGCCCTGGTCAGTGCTGATCCGTTCGGCGATCCGGCGAACGACTTCCAGCAGGTATGTGCCGGTGCCTAGCGCCGGGTCAAGCACTGTCACCGAGGGCTCGGCGAGCCCTCCAGGTAAGTTGAATCGGCTGGCGAGGGCCTCGTCGACCAGGCCGGTCATGGCTCGGACCACCGGGACAGGGGTGTAGTAAGAACCGGTCTGCTTGCGAAGTGCTGGGTCATAGACGGCGAGGAAGTCCTCGTAGAAAAACAGCCACGCATCCGGGTTATCACCGCTCAAAGTCGGCCAGTCCACTACCGACAGGGTGCGCACCAGCGTGGCGACGGAGGTAGCCAACGCGTCCCTGGCCAGTTGACCGTCGGTGAGGATGCGCAGGGCCGTCCCGATCAGAGAGTGTTGCTGGGTCGCGAGTTTCGCGGCGGCGGCGGCGACGCCATCGGCGAGGTCGATGCCGCGGACCCGGGCCATCAGCAGCCCGAAAGTGACAGCCTGGGCGTAGGAGTCCGCGAACTGGGCGTCGGTGGCATCAGGGAACAGCAGCGCGCGCCAGTCCTGAGCCAGGCCCGTCAGCACTGGGTGCTTGACCGCGAGTTGCTCGGCGACCTCGTCACGCAGCAGTCGGCACAGGCGTGCGGCAGTGTGGGCCAACGCTGCCGGGCTGGTCGGTGCTTGCGGTTTCCAGGACAGGAACCCGGCAATCAACCCGGGCAAGTTGGCTGGCGCTGTCAGCGCCCGACCTGCCACCGCCACGTCCCCAGTTAGGCGTGCGATTGGCGAGGCCAGTTCCCCGTTTTGCCACAGGGCGAACTCGTTGCCGTCGGTGTACAACAGGTTGGGCAGCGCAGACAGCTTGCCCCACTGGGCCTTGTCGTGCCGATCGGTGAACCGCCGCGGATCAGCGCCCTTACCCGGGGCCTTCACCTCCACAAAACCGACCAAAGCGCCACCAGCGAGTACGGCAAAATCGGGGCGGACCTGTAACGCGCTCAGCGCCGACTCGCCGACGAAGACCACGTCGTGGGCGTCAGGCCCCCCCGCTAGTTGCCCTACAGCGGTGATGTACGCCTCGATCGGCCCACGCAGCTGGTCCTCCGGCTGCCCACTGATGGCGGCCCCAAGTTTGGCCTTCACTGCTGCGCCGAATGCAGCTGTCGCCGTGTCCAGTCCGGTCACAACACGACCGTACGGTGCTGCGCGCAGCCGGACATGCGGACACGTCGACGGTCCCCTCTCCTCCCCAAGGGAGAGCGCGTCGGCCAGTGTGACGTTGTGCCACATGCTCCAGGCCTGACGCAGGAGGGAGCGGTATCTACTTGGCGGACGTGGAGCGCGAGCAGCTGATCGAACGTCGCCTGTGCTTTCTCTCTGGTCAGGCTGGCGCGGAGCTCCAAGCCGATGCAGCGCAGCTCCGCACTCTCCGCGGAGGTGGTCGGGGACCACGGCTTCGTCGCCGTCCTGGCCGACGCCTCAAGGACGACGACCGGCAGCCGAGCGCCGGAGACTGGCGCTAAGGCGCGGCTGCCGTCAGGCAGTCGTCGAGCGCGCGAAGCGTGGCGCCGACTTCTCGCCGCTACCAACGAAGTTCATAAGCGGGCAGTCGGGTCTTGACGTCGCTCTTGCCGAAACCGGACACCGGCGCTGGAATGTCGGAGGCGTCTCGCCAGACCCAGTGATGGAACGTCATGGGTAACGCAGCTGGAAGAATCATGCCGGGCTTCTCGTCCGTCGCGCGGACCAAGCTGTGGGTGACCCGGTTTCGGGCGTACCGCAGACCGTCGAGCAGTTGCTGGGTATCCGGGTCGGCGCGCGGGACGTGTACAGCGTCATCGAGTGCCGTTGCCCAGAACAACGCCTCGCCGACAACGGCGAACTGGTAGGTGGCCAGGTCGAAGCCTCCGTGCTGGGCAACGCCGACGGCACCAGACCACCGCTCCACGATCGACCCCGCCCGCGACCGCGCTGCTCATGCCGGACCCTCAGGGTGGTTTCGGTTGGTCCAGCGGCCCAGTGTGGCGCGGCCGACCCCGAACAAGCGGGCGACCGCGGCCATCAAGTGCCCGCCGCATTGCCGCATCGTCCGGTCGGATGGGCCAGCCATTGGCAAGCATCTTGAAGCGAGCGGTATGGATGCTCTTGGCGGCTCCCTCTCCCTTAAAAACAATTTCGCTCTTAACTTGCAGGAGAAGGCTTGATGAGATCTACCGCCGCAAGCGGCTTTCCGTCTTTTGAAATACTAACAAGCTTGATAGGGCCAGCGCCACGGGGCAGCCCGCCGAGCCAGTAGCCCGTACTCCTATTGACAACCATGTTGGTCACCGGGTGACCGGATCTTAACAAATCTACCTCTTTGACCCGCCGAGGGTCTACCTTGCCGTACAAAATTTGGGAGTCCGCCGTACGTTGCAGTCGGTATCGCGGATTGACAGAATCTGGTGTAGATCGCAAGGAGTCCTTGGGGCCGCCGCAGCTGGCCAGGGTCATGGCTTTGGTCGGCCCGGCACCTCTGAGCGAAATGCACTGTCCGCCGCTACGGTTTGGTGCGACATACAAATCTATGGGCGTTCCGTCCACGTCGAAGCCCTGGCCCACTAGATGGGGACTGGCGGCGTGATAAGGACCGAACCGGCCAACCAAATTGTTCCATGCCGCTGTAACTTGCGATAAAGATCCTGTCGAAGCCAGAGCCGCTCCACCAGTGAGCATGCAAAAAGTTACTATTGCAGCTACCAAGCCCAGTCGCCGCTTCGTTCGCCCGGGAGAGGGACTTACACGCTTCACTGAAGCCGCATCCCGCCCAGGCTGCATCCGCGAGTTGTCGGTGGCGATCTTGAGGAGGTAGCTACGAGCCTCCTCGTCAACAGAGGGAGTGCTCTCAACTGTCGGCATAGGGTTGAGGGAACACAGGGCGGCGTTCAAGTCGGTGCTAATCCGCATTCCAACACTCCTTCAAGGAGAGGTTTGATTTTGTGCCATAATCATCGAACGCTTGCTGTAGCTTGCGACGAGCTCGATGTAGACGCACGTAAGACGCGGCTTCGCTACAATCGAGCACTTGGCTAAGCTGTCGATTAGACAGTCCGTCCCAGGCGCTCAACAGAAGAATCTCTCGCTCACTTTGGGAAAGTGAAGAAAGGGCTGCCGCAGCCTTCGCTTTGTCTTCGACTAGATCTACGGTATCCAACCCGACGTCGTCGGCCGTCTGCTCCAAGTCGTGTTGCAACGCTCGACGCCTTCTTTGCCCGCGATTGTAATTTAATATCGTAAATTGAGCGGTTTTATACAGCCAAGCGAGACCGCGGGCGGCTGAATCGTCTTGCCAATGACGCCAGGCCTGAAGGAAAACCTGAGAAGTAATCTCGTCGGCGTCAGTCAAGCCCACCCGGCGAACGCTATACGCAAAGATTCGCTGGTAGTAGCGCGAATACATCGCCGCGAACTCGTCGCTCTCACTCACTCACTCACTTCCTCCCTCACATCTGTAATGTGTCCGGGGCCAGTCCGTCCTTACACCAAACCGTGCCTCGACCACTGCTCACGTCACCCACGCCCGTCAAGCAGTCGACCAACCCGACCTCCCCATCGACATCCAGCTCCGGCCACCACCACCGCCGCGCCCTGAACTGACGCCCCGCGTGTCGCAACGAGCGGTTCGACACCCGCCGCCACCATGTCGACGCCTGGACCCGGAGGTTGAGCCGCTGCAGCCCGAGGAGCCGGCGGTCTCCTTGTCCGGGCCCTCGTGCGCGGCGTTCGGTCCGCTCACGGCTGGCCGCATCCGGCGCGCACCTCCGGGTAGCGCTCGGGCCCGGCACCGAGCAACGGCTGCGGGAGCCCGCGTACCGCCTGGTCGAGGAACGCGCCGACGTAGGCGTTCTGGACCACCAGCCCCCGGGCGCCGTCGATGCTGCCCAGCGCGAGCAGGTTGCGCACCGGCGGCGCGAGGTACAGCGCCGCGTCGTCGGTGAAGTTGAAGTGCCGGGTTCCGACGATGCGGTAGCACCAGGCCTGCCCGGTGCTCGCGGCCAGCAGCGACCGGGCGGTGTCGCGGTCAGCCCGGTCCTCGGCGCTGTGCGGACGGCAGGTGCCGGTGACGCACGAGCCGTCCGAGCCCAGCAGCAGCATCGGGGCGTGCAGGCCGCCGTGCACCACCGCGCCGAACTGCGTGCCGTCCAGGTCGACCGCAGCGGCGCAGCGGGGGTCGGTCGAACAGGCCTGCAGCGCCGCTGCGCCGCCGAACGAGTGCCCGACGTAGGAAAGCTGGCCGGCTGCGACCCGGCTGGCGAACGGCCCGGTCCGGTCGAGCCCGGCCATCGTGTCCGCGACATACCGCGCGTCCGCGGCCCAGACGTCGACGAGCCGGTCTGCTTCGGTCCCGGCCGGGCCGGTGTGCCCGCCAAGGTCGGGCGGGTTCCCGGCCGGCGTGCTGCTAACCGGCTGACCGTGCAGGACACTGAGGTTGGCGCTGTAGGTGGGCGTGACCCCGGCGACGAGGTAGCCGCGGCTGGCCAGGTCCTCCGCGAGCACGGTGTACTGCGGCGCCGAGAAGCCCAGGCCCGGCTCGAGCACCACGACCGGGAAGCGGCCGGCGGCGACCGGCACCCCGTCCCGGGCGGAGCTGCGCACCCGACCGAACGGGCCCTCGAAGAGCCCGAGCGGCCCCGGCAGGTGCAGCTGATCCCAGGAGCCGGGTGCGTAGGCCGCCCGCTCACCGACGGCGTCGCGGGCCGCCGGGTACCAGACCCAGACCGACAGCTCACGCCGCGTGCCCGGCCGAGGTGCCAGCGGGTCCACACGACCGGTGTCGGTCCAGTCGTACGTCATCCGGCCGACCTGATAGGGCCCGGCCGGTGCGGGCAGGACCACCGGGGCGGCCCGCCGTACGGCCACCAGACCCAGGTAGCCGACCAGCAGGACAAGCAGGACGAACGTGACCGCGAGCAGCCGCGTGAGCACCCGACGAAGCCGGCTGCGTCGCCGACGCCGCGACACGCTCCTCGCCCCCGTCATGGAACCGGAAGGCGACCGTCTCCGTCGCAGCCCAGCAGGACCACGTTCATCCCGCCACTCTTGCAGCCTGTCGAGCAGCTGTCCCGGACGACTTTCGTGCAGCGGGACGAGGAGGGGGTGCCCAGCAGACATGATGTGGTAATGATCGCCTTCTCGTCGGTGGCCCCGGTGCTGCCGGTCAGAGACCTTTCAGCAGCCGTTGTCCGGTATGAACGGCTCGGCTTCGAAGTTGAGGTCTTCGAAGGCGGTGACTACGCCTTCGCTTCACGGGGCGACGTCGACCTCCACCTCGCTTGCGTGGACAGGGTCAAGCCCGACGAGTCCTTGGTGGCCGTGTACCTCCATGTCAGCGATGCGCAGGCGCTTCATCGCGAGTGGACGAACGCAGGGGCAGACGGCCGACTTGTCACCCCGCGGGACACCGATTACGGACTCGTCGAAGGTGCTTATGTCGACCCTGACGGCAACCTGTTGAGGTACGGCTCGCCGACGGCACCGATGTCTCAGTAGTCGGAGCACCAGCGGTACACGGTCCGGCTGACGATCGCCAGCGGGATGCCGTCCCGCTCATCCTTGGTCGTCTCCTCGCCCCGGCTTCAGACCGCGTTTCTGGCCTGGCGCGACGCGCGCCGAACAGTCGCGTTCGCGACGTCACCTTCGACATCCGGGCCACCTGCGCGATCGACCACGCCACGCCGACCCCCCTCCCGGCCGGCTCGGTGCCGACCACCACCGAGGCTAGAAGTTGACGCAGCGACAAGGTCAAGAGGGCACGTGAACTTCGAAAGCCCTCGCCGTCAACCGCGGCCGCAGGAACCGTCCCAGAAGCCGAACCACCAGCAGAGCAGCCGTGCGAGGTCTTCAGCGTTACGAACAAGCACGCCTTCGTGTTCCGTATGACGTGTCCGAGGTCGTGCCCGGTCACCGTCCCGTATGCGGGACAGGCCCGTGTTCTGTGGCGTGCGGCTAGGGCTTTAGGCAACGTCGGGCCCAATGCGGTCGGCGATCTCGGGCACGGCTTCCGAGAGGCTAGCGAAGGTGTTGCGCGGTCGACCGAGCCGTTGCTGGGCTCGGACAACGGCGGCGGCCGTTGACCGTTCGCAGACGACGAAGTCGGCGTAGCCGGCCGCGCAGGACAGGTAAATCATGTCGGTCAGGTCGTTGGGCCGCCATCGATAGCCCCGGTTCAGGTGCCTGTCGTGCAGCAGTTCCCGGTACAAGCCGGTGCCGGGCATCTCGGGGACGTCGGACGCAAAGCACCGCCGATTCCAGGTGCTCATCTGCTCAGGAGTAAGACCAGCGGCATAGGCCTCTTCGGCAATCTCCTGCTGTAGGTCCGAGAGCAGGAGCACGTCGATGGAACGGCGCTTCTGCGCCGAGTCGCGCTGCTCGCCGTCCAGCCAGTCGCTTAACCGCTGGTTGGCACCGACCCATCCCTCGGGTGGGGTGGACTCGACGTGCTCGGCGTCCAGCATGACATCGATGAAGGCGTAAGCGGAGGTGACAGCGGCATGTGCCAGCGCGGCCTCCGGCGGGAAGTCGGCCGGAGACGTGATGGGGTTCGTGCCGCGCTGGGCGCTGTGCAGAACGTTGGGCCGCAGAGTGAAGACGGACGGGATCCGGTTGGCGCCGCCGTCCGCGAAACGATTGGCGGAACGCGTTGTGGAGCTCGTCCCGCCGGACCTGCAGGGGATCGCGCATCTGCCAGCCGCGGCTCAGCTGCAGCACGGTCAACCCGAGGCGGTAACGCTTCACCGGGTCCGGCCACTTCGCCGTCTCGGCATAGTGGCCGGCCGAGGTGGGCAGGACGATCCGCCGCTGACCGACCCATTCAACCAATCGCTCGGCGGCGCCGCGTTCCCGCTCGCTCACCTCGGTGGGACTGTGCAGGCACCTGGCCAACAAGCTCCAGTCCTTCTGGTCGAGGTACACCACGAGCCGGGTCCCGGGGCCGTCCGGCTCGCCGAGATGGGGCAGCTCGAAGACGACCTGCTCGCCCGCCTGGGTGACGGCGAGCAGCCCACCGGCCGGCGACCAATGCACCTGCGCCAAAGCGCTGGTGTCGTCGAACACGCCCTCTGAAAGCGGGAGGCGCGCCTCCATGCCGTCCGAGCGGGTCAGCACCGCCTCGCCCGTAACCCGATCGAAGGTAACCAGGACGACCTCCGGCACGTCCTCGGCAGCCTCCTCCACGACCCGATTGTGTCCCTCACGGCTGACGACAACTACCGCGGCAAGGCAAAGTACGACCAGCACGCCACCTGCTCGGTATGGGTGACATGGCAGTGACCAGATGCACGGGTCAGCACCCAACCAGAGGGCTCAGCAGGACGCCCCTGACCGGCACCGGCGCGGAGCGGGTTTGGTCTTCACCCCAATCTGAAGCGTCCCGGAGCTGTGGCTACGCCCGGTCCAGGACCCCCGCGGTGAGCAGTGCTGGGTCCAGGGGGTCGGGGCGGACGCTGCGCCGGGGGACCTGCACGTCGTGGCCGTCAAGGTCCCGCAGCCAGACACTGTCCTGGGCCGCTCCAACGACCAGCCACGGCTGGTCCCGGCCGGTGCGGACCACCATCGCCCCCGGCACCGGCAGGTGGCCCTCGACGGCGGTGGCGTGCACCACTCGCAACGCGGTGCTGGTGGCGGCGTCCGCCGCGAGCTGCGCGGCGTCCTCAGGGTCCGCCGTGCCCGGGACCGCCAACGTGAGCAGCACCGTCACCAACCGTTCCCCCACCTCAGCCACTAGCGACCCGCCCCCACCCGCAGCTGCCGGAGCGGCGCCCGGCCCTGGCCCGACTGCGCCGCCGCCACGACCACCGTCCCGACCGCGGTTACGCCCTCGTCTTGGTGCAGGTCTGTTGGGACTGGGCCGGCGGCGGTCAGCGGCTCCGGTGGCCGCGGCGGCAGGTGCCGGTACAGGCTAGAGCGGGTGATCCCGGTCTTGGCCACGATCTGCGCGATCGTGTCCCCCGCGTCACGCAGCTTCTCCGCGTACGCCAGCTGAGCCGGGGTGACCGTCACTGGCCTCCCGACCTGCCGGCCCTTGGCGACCGCGACCGACCGGGCGTGCGCCGCCCGTTCGATCAGGTAGGTGCGTTCCATCTGCCCGAACAGCGCCAGCAGCACCACCGCCAGCTGCGCCATCGGGTCGGCCGGGTTCGCCGAGTCGACCTTGATCGGGTCGGCCAGGTTCCGCACCCCCACCCCCCGCTCGGCCAGCTCGTGGATCAGGTTCAACGTGTCCCGGACGGTGCGGCCCAACCGGTCCATGGTGTGCACCACGATTACATCCCCAGTGCGGGCGTACCCCAGTACTGCGCGCAGTCCTGGGCGGTCGGTCGTGGCACCGGACTTCCGGTCCGTGTAGATCGACTCCAGGGGGATCCCGTGCGTGGTGAGCGCGTCGATCTGCCGCTCCAGGTCCTGCTTGGACGTCGAGACCCGCGCGTAACCCAACTCCACCCGCCCGACCGTACGAGAAGTCGCACCCGTACGAGCCCCACGACACGCCGTTGTGAGCACTGGTTCTGGGACGTGTCGGCGAGCGTGGGTAGGTACCGGCCGGCACAGCTCGTGAGGTCGTTCCACTTCCAAGGAAGTGGGACAGCGGCGTACTGCGACATTCGGCCCAAGCCGCGCGGCTTGATCCCATGTCATGGGGGCGGTGCGGGCGGTCCGTGCCTGACCAGGACGCCGCCGGCTGGCGGCGGTGAAGTCCTGGAGTCGGGACGGACATCGTGGCTGATGCTCGCGTCCGCGGCTCGCGCGGTCCTCCTTAGGTCCCGGCGTCAGGCGGAACCGGGAGTTCCTCCAGCGGGGGGTAGTGGTCACTGATCAAATGGACCCGCCACCCTCCGAAGGGGGCCGGATCCACCGATCCTGGGCGCCGCAGCAGCGTCAGAATCTTCGTGTCCGGCAGCAGCAGGGAGCCCCGAGCTTTGACCGTCTCTCCCGGGTCTGGCGGCAGCTTCACGAAGGCGACGTTCGCCGCTGGGTACTCCGGACGGTTCGTCATCCCCCTAGCGGCGACGGCCGCCCGCGCCGACACCACCCCCCGGCGCCACGCCCCCAGGGACTCCGGGGTGACCAGCTGAAGAAGGAGTTGCTTCACGTTTCGCTGCTCCAGGGCGGCCACAAACTCGGCGGCCACCTGCAGCACCTGGTCGTGCCCCTCGCCCACCGCCTGAGCCCATGCAGCCCGTTGGTCCGCCGGCATAAGCCCAGGCCCCCACGGGTGCTCGTACAACAAGCCGTCGAGCGCGTTTCGGGGGGACCGGACGTCCAGCCCCGGGCGACGTAGCGACAGCAGATCCTTGTCCCCGCTGACCAGCAGTGTCGCTTGCACGTCCTCTGCGAGGAAGACCAGGTAGTCGTCGTCAGGGTCCCTGCACACTGGTGTCAGCCCCTCACTTGGCGGATCCGGCACCTCCTCTGCCAGCAGCGCCACCGCTTCGATGTACTCCTCGACGTCCTCGACGGCGAGCCAACGACGAAATTTCTCCCGTCGCAGGACCTCCCGCAACTCCTGTAGTAGCAGCGGGGACACCACCATCACCGCAGCGCCGGCCCCCACCAGTTGCAACAGCAGCGTGGGCGGTCCCTGGCTTGAAATAGCAGCCGCCACGAGGACGTTCGGGTCAAGCACCAACCGCGCGAGCCCAGACTGGCTCGGCTCACTCACCGAGCAAGCTGGCCGGCGCAACACCTTGGGTTACAGCCCGGGACTCTGCACGAGCTGCGGCCTTCTCCATTGCCGCCAACTGAAGCGCCTCATCGGCCGTCAACTCGTCGCGGGCCTGAACCTTGGCCAGCACCGCCGCCAGCGCTGCGCCCGCGAGGTCTCGCCGCAAGGAATCCCGGATCACTTGGTCACGACTCCGCCCAGACCGCTCGGCGACAGCGTTAACGCGAGCCCACAGCGCCGTATCCAACGACACCGGCACCGCAATCTCCGTCACGTCCGCCACCTCCTTCCCGCCTTCCACAGTAGATCCCGCGCGACCGCACTGCCAGCCTGTCGGTTCGACGGCCAGAGTCTTTGATCAAAAGCCACGACGACCTGTACGACAGGCTGAACGACCACTGAGACAGCGACCACCCGCCGCCACCGGCGCGGGCCCGGCACGCGTCCTCCGCACTCCACCCGGTGCGGCCGGCGGCCACTGACCCCGAGGCCGTCGGGAACGGCTGCTCATTGAACACTTAGTTGCGGTGACATTCTTGTACAGGACTGCGGACAGATGCGACTACTCGCCTGAGTTGCTGCCGGCTATTGAAGGATCAGCAGCCACCTTGGACAAGTCGCCCCCGTACTTTCCGAGAAGCCGTGAAACTTCTACAATCATCTCCGCAGGCGCCTGCTCTTTATTCAGATGAATAAGGTGCTGAGCCAGCAGAATCGCATTTGGCGGCGTCCAGAGGGAGTTAGACGTGCGAAACGGCCAGGCACCCCCCGCCCAAAAAAGTCCATCTTAGCCATGTCGACAGTATGACGATTTTTCGGATGTGAGCATGGTGGGCGCCGCGCGCCTCGAGTCGTATGACCGGGCCGATAACCATCGACGGATCGGGAACCGGGTCCGCACCGTCGGGGAGGAGTTCGCGTTGGGCTGCGGCGGCGCTGCGGCCGCAGCCAGCGGAGGGGTTCGAAGCCGGGCTGGTGCTGACCCCGCGGGTAGACCGGCACGCCCGGATCACGGTGCGGCAGTGTCACTACTCGGTCCCGGCCAGGCTAATCGGGCAACGGGTCAGGTTGGTCCTGCGCGCCGACGAGTTGGTGATCTTCGCGGGGCGGCGGGAGGTCGCTCGGCATGAACGGTCCGGTGGCGAGGGCCAGGTGCACGGCGAGCTCGCCGACGATGGTCTTGCCGGCGCCGGTCGGTGCGGCGACGAGCACCCCTTGCCCGGACTCGACCGCCCGGCACGCCTGCACCTGGAAGTCGTCGAGGGCGAAGTCGAGCGGCTCGGTGAAGGCGGCCAGCTGGGGGAAGGCCGTGCTGGCCTGCTGCGATGCCGGGGCCGCTGCGTACCGCTCCGCAGGCGTGGCCATGGGCGCCAGGCTACGTCAGCGCGGTATACCGGGACGGGAGCGCCCGGCGCCCGCGCCCCTACAGGGTGCTGGCCTCGTCGTCGGCGACCCCGGTCCAGTCCGGCTCGGCCCGCTTGCGTCCGCGGTCGATCAGAAAGGCGACCCCCACGGCGGCGAAGTACAGGCCGATCATGGGGAAGGCCAAAGCGAGCATCGTCCAGGCGTCCGGGGTCGGGGTCATCACGGCGGCGAAGACGAAGATGAGCATGACCGCGACGCGCCAGCCGGCGAGCATCACCCGGGCCGGCAGGATGTGGGCGAGGTTGAGCGCGACCAGCAGCACCGGGAGCAGGAAGGCCAGGCCGAAGGCGAGGATGAACCGGGTGCAGAAGGTCAGATAGTCGGAGGCGTTCGGCAGGTTGACCCCCGAGGACGGGGTGAAGCCGAGCAGGATCTCCACCGCCTTGGGCAGCGCCCAGTCCGCGAGGGTGCAGCCGGCGAGGAACAGAGGGACGGCGGCCACGATGAACGCGATCGCGGTCCGCCTCTCGCGCCGGGTCAGCCCCGGCACGATGAAACCCCACAGCTGGTAGAGCCAGACCGGGCTGGACAGGATGACGCCCACGAACAGGGCGATCTTGAGTTTGATCGAGAACGCGGTGGTCACGCCGTTGAAGTTGAGTTTCACCAGCGCCCCGCCGCGCTGGTGTGCTGCGGCGCGCAGCGGCTCGGTGAGCTGCACTAACAGCCAGTTGTATTGGAACCAGCCCACGACTGCTCCCGCGACTAGCCCGATCCCGGCAATGATTACCCGGCGTCGGAGCTCGCGGAGGTGGTCCCCCAGCGACATCCGCCCGTCAGGGGTGCGGCGCCGCCTCAGGATGGCCATGGGATCGGGGGACACGGTGCGCCGCGGTGACGTCGGCTTCGGTCCTAGAACGAGTGCTGGTGGGTCTGCGGCGCCGGCGCTTGCGCCTGCTCGCCGGAGGGCGAGTCCGCGAAAGGGGAAGGGGCGGCGGAGCCTGTGACGGTGGGGTCGTAGGGAGTCTGACGGGTCTCGTGCACCGGCGGCGCCGGCGGCACCACGTCGCCGCGGAGCGGCTCCGCGGAGGCCGCACTCGCCGGCTTGCCGTCGGTCTTCATCTCGGTGACCTCGGCCTTGAAGATCCGCATCGAGCGCCCGAGGCTGCGGGCGGCGTCCGGGAGGCGCTTCCAGCCGAAGACCACGACGATGACAAGCGCGAGGATGACGATGTGCCATCCCTCGAAGGCGTTGCGGAGCATAGTCAGAACCCTTCGTCGGTCGGCTTCACACGCGGACAGAGCGACGCCCCGGCCCGGTCAGTGTACGTCCCTGCCCCGGGATGGTCCTGGGGACCGTGAGGCTCGTCGCTGACGCGGCACCAACGAGCGGTGTGGCCTCTGGCGCTCCCGCCGTAGCGCTGCAGGGGAGCCGAACACCGCGAGCTGGCTCGGGTCGCGGACCTGGTCCTCGAGCACCAGCAATCGAGCGCACATCCTCGACCGCACCGTCAGCAACCTCCAGTTGCCCGGATTTGGCTGACGACCTGCATATACCAAAGCACAGGCCAGGAAAGAAGTATCTCCTTGTCCCCGCGGTTGCCGCCCTCACCACCGGTCCCGGCCCAGAGCCCAGGACGCCCTTACCCCCTTATCCTCGGCCAGGCCGGTCCGGATGGTCCCCAACGATTGCGGCTCGGGGCACGTCTAGACGGTGTGGAGTGACCGCTCAGGGTCTCTGAGGGATTGCGGGCAGGCCGGGGCCTCGCTCACACATGTTCGTGGGTTACCGAGCAGGGGCCACCTGCTCGGCCTATCCGACAGTTGTGGGAGGCCCCGGTGTTTACCGAGCGTACGAGTGTTGGGCTGGACGTGCACGCAAGATCTGTCACGGCAGCAGCGATCGATGGCCTCACGGGCGAGCTGATCCAGACGAGACTGACTCCCTCCTACGAGCACATCCGGTCATGGCTCGGCGACCTGCCGGATCCGGTGGCGGCGACCTATGAGGCTGGTCCGACCGGGTTCGGCCGGCGTGGACGCCGTCGGCGATGGTGATCCGCTCGTCCTCGGACAAGAACCGACCTGAAACCGGTCGGGACACCAACGCATCGATGGGCGACACGAAGTACGTCAGCCCGGCCCGGTTGACTAGCGTGTGGCCGTAGCGCCACTTCGTTCCGGTGCGACGGATGATCCCAACGTCGCGGCAAGCCGCCGAGTTGTTCCAGCCCTGCGCCATCAACGCAAGGTATTGGCGCCGCTTCTCCCAGTCGGGTCTGCCACGCCCCTTCCACGCACGACGTTCTGCTACCACGAGCAACCTCACAAGCGATCACGCCCGCTGCAACGACCCCTAGAACCCAAGTTGCTCCGGCGGGTCCCACCAACGCTGCCAGAGTCACCAAAGGACTGATCTTCGCCCCCGGACATGGCGTTGTTGCCTTCACCGTCCCCGGCATGGCCGAATTCATCACCCGCCAACCGGAGCAATAACCACCCCCCGCAGCAGGTGCCGCGCCCGCGCGTTCATTCTCTGGTCGGCTGCGTTGCCGCCTGGCCGCTCAGAGGTCTCCCAGCAGGTGCAGGATGCGTGCGTTGAGCTCGTCGGCCGCCTTGTCGGCTTGTTTCCACAACCTCTCGAGCTCCGCATGTTCCTCCCGTCCCGGTCGGTGCCGCATCGAAGAGTCCGGCAGCTGCGGCGTGGGATGGTCGGGCTGGGCGGCGCTGGTGGCGGCTCGTACGGCGGCGGCGTTGTACCGGCGGGCCAGGATGCCGGTCAGGGCGCGGGCGGTCAAAGGGCTGGCGGGTTGGATGGCGCCGTGCCGGTCGATGGCGGGGATCACCCAGGCCGTCTGCCACCACCGGTCCCCTGACCGGTCATGCGGCTGGGGCAGGTCGGCGCAGTCGTGGCGGGGACGGTTGTGGTCGCGGGCGGCGGTGAGCAGGTCCTCGACGTCGGCGCGGGACCGGTCGGCGAACGCGCCCAGGACCTGCGCCCAGCGGGCCAGGGCGCACCGCGGGCACAGCAACGGGTCGGCGGTGAAGGGCAGGTCGACCCCGTCCACGGTGACCCCTGCACTGTCGCTAACAGTGTTGCCGTGGGTGCTGATCTGGGGTAGGCGCAAGGTGGTGATGCGGCGTCGGGTGAACCCCGCCGCGGTCAGGACCAAGATCAGGGCGTCGCGGCGGGCGGCGACCCCTTCGGGGTACCACTCCACCCGTAGCGCGGCCAACGCTTCGGGGTGGGTCGCCCACCCGGGGCCGATCCGCACCGGCGGGCCGTTGGCCGCGGCCGTGGTGGGGCGGGGCAGGGCCCGCCCGGGCCGGCCCAGGGTGCGGGCGATGCTGCGGACCCGCCGGTCCTGCACACCCGCCGTGGCGGGCAGCTCGAGCAGGAACACGCCCAGGTCGGCGATGCCACCCTGGTGGGGGTCGCGGTTGGTGGCGGCGCACCAGTCCACCCACAACGCCCAGTCCCCCCGCGCGACACGGCTGGGGGGCACCGCCGGCCGCTTCCCCACTGCAGCCGGTGCCGGGTCTTGGGTGGTGGTCATGGTGGTGGTCATAGGCCGATGCGGGTGACGGCGTTGGCTTCCAGGGGGGTGTAGTGCCGGGCGTAGACCTCGACGGTGGCCGGGGAGGCGTGCCGGGTCTGGCGCATCACTTCGTGGTGGTTGGCGCCGGCGACCAGGGCGTCGGTGATGAACCCGGCGCGCAGGCTGTGCGCGGAGTACCCGGCCGGGTCGATCCCCGCCCCACGGAGCCGGCGGCGCAGGACCTCATCGACCGTGGCGCCGCTGACCGGGCGGGCGGTGATGGTGGCGGCCTTGGTCACCGGCCGCAGCAACGGGGCACCCGGGTCCGCCTCGAGCAGCTCGGCCCAGGTGCGGAGCTGGTCGGGGTCGGTGCAGCCGTGGCCGCCCCGCCCGGAACGCGCGGTGCCAGCCACACGGGCGTCGTGTAGGAGCCGCAACACCGCGACCCGGCCGCCGGTGGTGTCAGCGTGCAGGACCGCGCCCCAGGTTAGGACGGCGCATGCGGCGCAGGTGCCCGGCCGGGTGCCGCGGGGGTAGCCCACGGTGTGGCCTTCGGCTTCCTGGTCGGCCTTGGAGGACCGGATCCGCAAAGTCAAGGCCCCGTCGGCGAGCTCGACGTCGGCCAGGGTGAGGGCGGCCAGCTCGCTTCGGCGCAAAGCGCCGGCGAAACCCAGCAGCAGCATCGCGCTGTCCCGGGCCCCGATCACGCCCGCGGGCCACGACGCGCGGTCGATCGAGGCCAGGACGGCGCGCAGCTGCTCCAGCG
>JAABUK010001992.1_pt1 | contig 37492 bp, 48 predicted proteins | sample 5559141 | NCBI WGS metagenome assembly JAABUK01 (sample SAMN10711869, study PRJNA513367) | rock metagenome | isolation source: Antarctica rocks | place: Antarctica: Victoria Land, Pudding Butte nord | collected 2016-01-03 | reverse complement strand
ACCGCCCAGCTGAATAAGGCTAAGTGATGGCAACTGACTAAGCGTCAAAAGTTGATTGTCACAGGAAAAAGAGTTCGAAGACATATGCACCTATTGCAAGACATCAAACGCTGACCAGTTCACGTCTAAACACACAAGCCCCAGCTGTACATTGTTATCAAAGTTTGCCTCTTTGGGATCCACTGCAATCTCCAGGCATCTGAGAGCTTGCAATGTAGTCAAGCTACTAGTCACTTTGAGAGCAGCATTTTCACAGGTGACATTCAAGGCTTCTAAAGCTGTCAGGGAACACAAACAGCTTATGTCTACGTTGTAATTGACGCATGTGCCCGAAAACACAATGAACAATGTTGTGAGGCGAGCCAAAGTCGATAAATCAGCTGGCATCTCAAAAGGTTCTGGACCTAACCAGCTACTCAGCTGACCCTGCAAATCATCAGCTGGGATGCATGAATCTTGGCAATGCAGTGACTCAAGAGCAGTGAAGCCCGGAAGCCCTTGACGATGTCCTTTCATCACGCTGCGAACAATCTGCAGCTTATGCAATGATGTAATACAAGCTAAGTCATTCCTAGCATTTATGTTGCAGTCTGTGAAACATGCTTCAGTCAGGTGCATTGGCAATTGTGCTGCTGTGTATGTTCCATTGCTCAGATGCAGCGTTTGCAATTTGGTAAGCCCTTGTAGAGGACTTATATTCAGATGGACCTGTGGGTCTGTCAGAAGACATGTTGTCATGCTTGATAAACTGGACAAAAGAATAAGCGAGGAGGCCACACAGTTGCTGCAGTCCACCCACAACAATTTGGACCTGCAGCACAGCATTGTACCCAAAGCTACATCCAGCGAGGCGCTGTTGCACCTTGCCTTGAAGCTCGTCACTGACTTTGCATGATTCTCAAACCAGGTCAGCAGGCTTGGTAGAGACTGGCTTGAGAAGGTAGAGGACAGATGTAACTGGGCTGACAGGGCAGAGCAAGTGTCGAATGTATCGTGGAACGCCTTGCAGACCAACCGCAGCTGCAACATATTCGCCTGCGCTGTGAGGTGTTCCACTGGTGCTCCACATATTGGAGACTGCAACTTGGAAAAAATCTGCAACCACACTTCAGGAGAAAGCTGTGCTGGCATCGTCTGGGATGGTCTCTGATCACGTCTCTGCAACACAGCAGCACCTCTGAAGTCCACTCAACACCTTTGAAGGCGCACAGGACGAAGTCAGACTTAATAAGCGCCCCATTCACTTGAGACCTGCGTCTTCAGAACAAATGACCAAAGTGTCCAATAATCTGCTGGTGCCAGTCCGCAATAAATGTGGCTTGCGTGCCTGAGAACCGTCTTGCAGTAAAGGGCCACGCACAACCGCACGAGCTCCATTCACTTCAGAATATACTTCGCTATCGGCATTGACCATCGTGCGCTCACCAAAAACGCGGGCCGGTGTCTGTCCGCAATGAATATGGCTTGCCGTTGACTGGCCGTGGGGCAGCTATGTAAGTTTTTGTTCACAGTCTCACGGCGGGAAGCTGTCAGCATGCATATGCAAAGATCGTTGTTTGCTCAGCGCCACCTGGTGTGTGCTGGACGGAAGCAAAAATGGTTTCGACATGCTGTTTATCAAGCTGCGTCAAAACTCTTGTCTGCAACGCCACAGATGCGCACCCAGTTACGCCATGGCAAACTTGGTTTCAACAACGTATTGCGACGCCGGTAAGGCAGGTCACCCGGGTTTGAATCGTTATACCACGTATGTGCACAACACTGTTGAGTTATTGTGATTTCCCCAAATTGCAGAAGTTGTCGGGCGCAAAGCTTGCAAGGGCCACTGCAAAGCGATGGAAGTTACTTGACAGACAAAGTTGCTTTATCAGACGGTCCTGACCTGTTCATGATGCGGTAGGCATGCAATCCCGCATGCTCATCATGTTGCATAAGCAAGCAGAAGATCTTGCATGTCATGTTAGCAGCATCAAGCATACAGTGGGAACCATGTACTGTGCTGCCAGGACTGCCAGCAATCTAGGAGCCATGCAAGACTCTCTGAAAGGCCAGCCATCTGATGCTGACATCAAAGCAATGCAAGAGGTGCCAAACAGAGGCTCTGCATTTGAAGGTATCTATTTCGATGGTCCAGCAGTCCTGGGCAGCTCTGTGCTGCTTTCTGTGTTGCTGTTTCTTTCTTTGGAGAGAGTCCTGGGATTAGATCGATGGCTGATGAGGGTGAGGCAGAGTTGGGATGAAAGGAAGCAGGATAAAGAAAAATGGGCAGTCTATGATGCGCGACGGCGTCTTGAGGAGACTTTCAGCAGCACTGATGAAGCAGCTGATGGCAAACCTTGATGCAATGGCTGGAAACCCACTGCAATGATCATGACATGGTATTGGGCCATATCTCAACTTTCAAATGAATGCTGAAACTTTACCATCTGTAACGGTGTTCTGGGCATCGACATTGTACATAGATGACTAGGTTGTGAAGGGTCATATGGCAGTTCATTTGATAGATTGCATTTCAGATACATGATCCCAAGGAAAATGTCAGTATTGCATAGACAGCCCTGCCCCCATTTTGTATTACAGGAGAAGGCACTCTGATGATGCACACATAGTGCCTGCTATGCATGTAGGCAGGTGCTGTCTCTGTGGTGTTTGTATCACACTGTGTGTATCTAAATGGACCTACTTCATCACTTTGTATTGTAGCAGAGTCAGGCAGGCTGCATGGACTAAAGCTGCTCACAATACACCTGTTTCAGCTATTTATTTAAGGCTATGACTCATTGCCTCAGACGTGAGTGTTGCTGCGTTGCTATGCTCCTAGAAAGACACTTCTGCCTGCTGTTTTTGCTCGGTGCAAGCAAGCTAATAAAAGCAAATGGTGTAGGTCACTTGTCGGCCTGTCTCCTCTTCAAAATTTGCTATGATCTCATCGACCTCGTCCTCCCAATCATCTGCAGCTTCAAGCTGCAGCACAGCAACAACAAGGTGTCAATGAGCAGCTGCAGCTGCAGTATCATGCATGACAAGTTGGTGCTACTAGTGCCATGATTCGGATGTGAAGGACACAGTGGCAATTTTCTGGCAAATGCTGCAATATCGAATTTGCACTCAAAGTCTGCAGCTTTCAGCATGTCTAAGGACATTGCAACCAACGAACTTTGAATCCTGGTTTGCTCTAATATGTATTGCACAGACCAGCATATTATGTTGCTGTGACAATTACAGAGGGCTATGGCACAATATTGAAGAGCCAATTCTTGACAAATCTTATTGTGCCATGACAAGTGTACACTGCATGTTGTCCAGGCAAAACATTGCCAGAGTGTTCTTTTCATAGTGTAAACGCCAGCATGTATTTGCACTGCTGAGCATGTCAAACAAAGTTTGACTAGATCCGCATAATGATGCATGCTGACAAAGAGGGTTGGCCATGTGGACCCCACCATCTGACACAGGCGCAGGGCTTGTGGCGCTGCATTGGCAGCTTCTACCTTGTTGTCCCTTACGTCCTGCACACATGGAGGTATATAAGACTGGCTTGCAAGGCCACACAACACATCATGCTCATAGACTGCTGTTCTTAATGAGCCTTCAGAATCACAAGATGGCTCATGGCACATAACACATCAAAGGCTTTGAAGCAAGAAGAGCTGAGACAGGTCTGCTGCAAATCAGTAACATGGCAGCAAATGCACACCACGCGTTTGCTGCAACACACAGATCTGCTGCCCCACAGTTGTCAATGTTATTGGATGCAGCCTGGTGCGCGGTTTGTGGCTTATGCTTGCGCAGGTGTTGGGCACAAGCAGGTTGCTCTTGCTTCTCTTGCTGCTATATAGTGCAGAGAAAATGGGGGCCAATGCAGCGAATCCAAAGCTATGGACTGTAAGGCTACCAGCACATGCGCTGCTGGCTTGTGAGCAGCACATGCCTGAATGTAAAACACTAGGAGCTAAGGCTGCGCAGAGACAATGCCAGCCACTGTGTATCTTACACCTCGAGACAGACACTTACCATGTTCACGACCAGTAGAATCTTCATGGTTCCCTGTGACCTTGTGTTCATATCTGCACACAATGCATCTCCTCATGCACTTTCATTTCAGCAGGGCCATCCATGCTCCAAAAGGGTTTCAATAGCAGTATTAGGAGTGCTGAATGCTGAGGTGCCACAGGACAACAAAATCGCTTGTGCAAAGGGTAGCACGCTGCATGCACTACAGTGCACACCTTCCACAAGCTGCTCCATCACTCGCTCCTCAAAGGTGAAGGCAACATTGAACAGCGTCCTGCAGGCCAAAAATGCTGTATTTCAATAAATCACATTGCTTTGGCGTCAGACTGTTCATATACATAACTTGCCTGTGACTCAGCAAGAAGCACAGTTGGTGTTACATTTGACTGTTGGTGATGCCGGCCAACATGATGCCTTGCAGATGACAGAAATAGTAATAGCGATTCAGCAAGTTCTACTATACAAAAATTGTCATGGCGGGTGAAACATCCAGGCTACATGCAGAATCTGCCAGCTGACTACTGTGTTGTCATGTTGTTTTGCACAGGCAGCTAAACTTGAACACTGAGTTGAACTGCTAGTGCACCATGAGCTATGTGTTAACTGGCTCTATGTCAGATTTCTCACATCCTGCAGTGCAAGTGATCATAGAGAGTTGAAGTGCTGTGCAGAGCAGCACCTGTTATCTTGCCACTTTTCAGGTGCTTCTTTCACGCCCATATTCCTCTCAAGCATTGGCAACAAGCCATTCTTCACATACAGGTCTCGGTTTTGTTTCAGCAGATCATTATAAATATCTTGATAAGGCGTGCCAAATTTATAGATGTTAGGCTGCTTTTGTGAAGGGCCCGGCAGCTTCACATGACCTCCAACACCAAAGGATGCGACCTGAGGTTGCAGTGACGGTTTAAGCTGTCATGTGCATACACAACCTGAACGGCAGCTCAAGCAGAGTGATGCACCCTTTTTCTCACATCCATATTGGCTCTGGCTAACAACGCGTGTGCCTCCATGCTGCGATTGTTGTTGGAAGCGCAGACCATCGCAAACTTGAGCCGGGGCATCCTCCGCCTGCCCCGTTCACGTTGGCACCTTTTGCACTACAACCTCTGATTTCCAAAAGCAGAGGAGCCGCGCTGGATCTGTGCAGTGTTTTTCAGTCAACACGATGTGTTGACACGCGCGGTGAAGGCTGTCTCTGCTGCGCGAGCACCTCTGATTTTATCGAGTGAGGTGCCAAAGAGACCAAGATTGTTGACGGTACCCAAGTAAGCAGCTACAGAAGGCTGTACTCCACTATAGTTCAGCAGAAATGGGGGCCAATCCAGCGAACCCAAAGCTGTATGCTGCCGCACATAAGTCCAGCTCAAAACCCTAGAAAGAGCACCAGGAGATGAAGCGGCATTCCTGTTATTTTGCTATCAATGCTTTCCGCTGCAGCACGCACCTACAGCTGCATTCAGAGCTGCATTTGCCACCTTCCTGTTGTCAGCATGACTTATACCTGATAGCTGCGACGGACTGCACAGCATGTACAATAGCACTTAGCATCAAATCGAGAAGTCTGATCACATAAACAGTCGGTTGCAAGATCGACAGCTCGCAGGCTCGAGTTGCTCAAAGCTTTGGTTGACATGGGCGCGTACAGAAACCCGTTCGGCGGACAGCGTAAAGCTGGCAGCAACAAGGCGTCCCGACCCAAGCAGTTCAGAAAGAAGAAAGGTGACGGTGCAAACGAAGACCGAAGGCCTTCAAAGAAGTCCCCTTGGGCTCTACTTGGTGCTGTCGGCTCATTTGCAGCAGTCTGGGTGTTCACGATATTTAAAGTCCAAAGCGACAGCAAGCAAAAAACGCTGTCAGACAAAATCATTCTAAAATCTCTTATGTTCAAGCCTGTTGTATATACAGATCATGCCATCTGTCGCATGAAGTGTAGGTATTATGTGCTGAAGATGCTGCTGCTGTTTGTCATGTGAAGTTGCTGATGTATGCCATAACACATGTCATGATATCAGGTTTATCTCTGAGCATGATGTCGAGGAGTCTTTGAAAAGTGGCAAAATCAATGCACGCAAGAGCGAACCAAAGTAGGCATATTGCCATGGTGTTGTTGTGGTGCCCACTGTGTTGTGTTGGATCCTTGTCCTGGGCACATGCTGTCTCTGATGCAACGCATAATCTGCTCTCTGCAAACGGTCTCATTTTCAGGCCAATAGAGCAAGATTTCTTGTGCGTACTTGCACAGAGCATGCTGCATGCTACACTGTGCAATGCAATGCCATGTTGAAGATTTCAGCAATCAGCAGCAGATGCAGCACTTTTGCAAAAAGCAGCCTGTGTGTTGATGACAGGTTAAGACCATGTGCCAAATATGTGGTGGATGCAAAGGTTGGAAAACAACAGAAGAGAACTGAGGTGAGTAATGAGTTTGGTGAGGACAAAACCTGAGGACAGACAGCAGCATTTGTTCATCTTCGATGGCCATGCAATGCTTGTCTCAAGTGTCTGCACAAATGACAATGTAGTCCACACCGTTTTCTGCTGTTGCACATCAACACATCTGGCTGGGAAGATTTCATAGATGCTAACTGTTGTATTTGTGTGCAGACTGTGTTTGCTGCGTGCCTAGCCAACACAAAGGTGATCACTGTTATAGACAAAGATACCAATTGGGAGTGCTACTGTCCATAGCACAATGAGTGCTGTTGTGAGTGACAAAACGCATGAAGCTAAAAGCTGGCATGGTTGAGACTCAAGACCCACTGTGCAAATTTTCCATGGCGTCCTGTGTAAAGCAGGCAAGCCTGAGCAATGTACAGATGCCAAAACACTATCATCTGAGGTGTTGTTTCTTGGTTAGGGCATACATTCTGTTTACATGAGTGCATGTGCGTGTTACTGGCTTAATACCTGATTGGCACTGCGCTTTACAGCTGAACATGTTGCGTTATGTCAACAAAGTCCGTATACAGAAGCTTTTGTAGCAGTGACAATGTGTCATTCCTGGATAGAACATTGCAAGTGTACATGATTACATTGGTCACTGTAATCACCGAAAGCCTTTTGGATTTTGTACAGAAATACCTATGAGTGACAGCCTTTTGATCGATCGTTGTAAGATATGCTGTACTTGGTATCTGGTACTACTTCGGCATATATATATATATATATATTGCCTTGCTGCGTTGTGTTCAGTCTGTTTCGTTTTCGTTTGGTCATATTCGTAACGTGGCAAGTATGATTTATAGGTGTAGGGTGAGTATTTTCCACTGCCTGTAATGCTGAACATTCCAGTGTTGACTTACAACGAGCACATGACTGTCGAAACCCATTGCGACCCCTGCCTACAGATGCAAATCAAGTTTACAAACACCACTCGTGCAGCACTCATACAGACAGAAGTTTCTGATACATTGCAATGGTGTCCTGGTCCAGCGGCAACAGAAATTCGCTGCGCATGAGAGTTTCCTTTCCAGGCATGACACCACCAATAAGCCGAGAGCCCCACTCAGAACTCGAGACAACATCATGCTCTTTTTGTGAAGATGACAATTGGCCCGGCAGCTGCAGTGGGGACGCCCCCAGCTGTAAACCCCTGCTAGGTTGCATCCTGCTGGGTTGCAGCGCAAACTCAAACCAGGCAGGAAGCAGGGGTGATGGGCCCTGCATTTGTGACCCCCCTGCAGCAGCAGCAGCAGCATCATTGTAATCTGTGTAAGCTTTGCGATTGTCACTCTTGTGTCAACTCTCTTTGAGAAAAGAAAAGAAAAAAAGAGACTACGCCTTTTGGCGTCAGTTTAATGAGAAACCCAGTATTGAAATGGGCTGCCCACAACTCTCTTTGAACATATGTACCTGAAGCATGGGCTGGTACAGTCCATAAATCAGCCCACAAGGCGGTGCCTGAAACTGGTGCTGTAATGCTGATGTTGGATGACCGGCTTGCTAGGGGGATGAGGTCTAGTGAGGAGCCAACTATGGCCCAGACATCGTTTGCTGCCAAGGCCCTTGTGTGATCGCGGCTGCTGAAGAGCCTCACCTGCATGACAGCACAGATGGCCCATTGACACGGTCACTGCATGGATCTGGACTGGACATACCAACTGCCATGTTGTGTTCATTGCATGCCTTGAATTGTCACAACATGTCTAAGGTGTGCTTACTGACTCTGACAAAGGTGTGCTTACTTGTCTGCATGAGTGACGTCACATCATGGATTCTCAGCAGCCAGGCACACAGACACTTGTCAGGTCTGTACATTTGGTGAGCATCAGTATTGACTTCACAAGCATGCTCTGCTGTCCAACCTGATCTCGCAGTTGCTGTAAGCGCTGTTGAAGCTGCTGCAGGCTGACATCTGACTTGCATAGCTGACTATAGGTGCAGTTGTAGGGCAGGCCCAGAGTCTTGAGGGCCACCCCAACAAGCTCCCTGGGGGAATCCAAGAAGGCCACCCGGCCTTTCAAGCGAGGCTGTAACAGATCTGACCAGTCATGGATAGCCACTCCTCCCCGCCTGCACCACCACAGTTACTGCTGCTGTGGCTGTTACTACTATTGTTGCTGCTGCAGTTGCGCTCTTACTGCTGTTTGTGCAACGAAGCTTCTTGCATGATAGACCTGGCTTGACAGTGCCAACAGATACAATGCTTGTGTACGCCACTAAGCTTCTTGCCATAGACTTGGCTTGACAGTGCCAACAAATGACTTCAAAAAAAGGCTTGTTTACGCAACTGAGCTTCTTGCATGATAGACCTGGCTCGACAGTGTTAACGCGTGACGTGAAGCAAAATGCCTGTTGCTTGTACATATGCCGCTCGTAGAGTTTGTCATGTAGAGCCGCTGATTGGCTTAGCAATTTGCAGTCAGTGTCTAGCCAGTGCAACCTACACAGTTTATCAGTGTTGAAGGCCACTAGGGTACAGCCCCAGCGGTAGGGCACTGCCCAGACCTGCCCCTTAGAATCAGCTTGGCCAGAAAGGTTTCTGGTGACTAGGTGCCTCCAGTGAGGAGCCAGACAGTCCTGCGTATCATGCTAGCTTGTCAATTGGTCATACCCTGCAGCTGCTTGTTTGATTGGAACCCCAGCTGTCATCGCGACTGATCAGAATCAGCAGCCTTTGGCCTCGTGTTGAAACTGCACCTGAGCTTCAAGGCTGTGCTAACATAGCGGATGTGCTGGCGCACCACACCTCAGGCCTGGTTTTGCAACTTACTGTATGACCAGCAAGACAGCATGTGCTGCTTGCAGCTTCTTGAGCAGCAGCATGTTGTGGCATCGAGTGCAGGCACAAACATACAGGCAAAGTGGTTGTGTAAGGGTGCGAGCTTACCCACCAGCGGAAGCTGTCAACATCTTGTAGGGGCTGCAGGTGACCGGCCTTGATAGCAGGTCCCAGCCAGCTGTCGCCAATTGTCACCACGTCAGCTCTGCTTGCAGACTTCTTCTTCCTGTCAGCAATGCAGGCACTGACGTTGCTGTTTGCTTCCAAAGGCTATGCAGCCTGCTTGCTTAAGAGCTTCAAGCATTCCTGCAGGAGGGTAAGCTGTATGCTTACATTGGCTGACCTAGCTCCTTGTAAATGTCCTGGAGTTGACCTTTCTGTTGTAGCTTCAGGACCCCATACTCACCCAGAGCCTGCATATAACAAGCTTGAATGTTGCCAAATCGCCTGGCAACAGATTTTTGTAGCACGTACGTTACCTGCTTGAAGTCCTCCACCCACTGATTCGGGACAGATCCTCGTAGTGCCACAACACTGAGATATACACAGAATTGGAAGACTTCCAGATCAGCCTGACCATCAACGTTCAGAACCTGTGTGGCCTCGGCCTCAGGAGGTGCTGGCAAGCCTGTACAATAGGGTGTTCAGGATTCTGTAGGATTCCCACTTGACTCAGGGAGAGGGCCCAACAACTGACCTGTGCTGCCGAGAACTGAAGCAACCCCGAACAGTAAATGACGACGGCTGGCTGCATATGGTCCCTCAAGACTGATTTGCTGCTTATTCTGACTCTCATTTGCTGGTCTGTCACAGGCAGGTCTATCAATCGAGCTAGCGCGACTTGCTGCTTTCACTCTATGTGCGATCTGCAGCTGACGACTTGGTAGGCTCAATGCAGGTCTCCAAACTTTGAGGCTTGGCAGTGACGAGAAAATTCCATGTTCACAATAGCAGCAATGCATGCAGGTCCAGTGCTGCCACTACTGTTGCTGCGATTTGCATGTCGTGCTTTGCCCGAGCAAACTTTGGTCAGGGCGATATCGATATACACAGGGCGCTAAAGTACCCTGCCCCAGGCAGGCAGCATCATAGATTTTGTACTAGTGGTAGTTTTCTTAGTGGTATGAATCCGATGATCAGTTCCCGAAACTGCACTTTTTAGCAAAGCTCGGTAAACTGTCGGGATCAGTGTGTACATAGAGAGTTTCACTGCAAAATATTTCGGCAAGTATGCATGAGTTTCATATGCATGTTCGTAGTATTGCATTACAACAGTGGCTGGCTGAGTGCTGACACATTGCAAGCTGTCGATCTGGGGCTGACTTTAGGTCAAACTGATAGAAGCGCTGCCGGCCACGAGCTCAGACACAAAGCATGCAGGTCCGTCGCAGGATGAAGCAGTGTTTATACCTATATCAGCAGAGTAAAAAGCCCTCAGAATGTGTGCCAATGTTGATTCGAAGAGTCCAGGCAGGCATAGGCAAGCAACTGTCCAGGCACAAGGCAGACAGGCTCGTGACCGGCGCGAATAAGCTGTGTTCTGTGGTTGCTGACTGAGGATCTGAAAACGCTCCAGCTGCTAGCCTTTGCGAGGAACAAGTTCATGAAAGCCGCCTGCACAGTGACTAGCAAAGAAAGGTCACATTGCAAGGGGGCATCCCCAGAACGCCCAGGGCAAAAGCAGGCTGCCCAATAGCAGGCAACTTCTCATGCACTGTGCAGTAATGCGACCAACAGCATGAGTGAAGCACATAACAGGCAGCATGCATCGAAACATGCTTGGTGCAAAGCGATACAAGATGTAAAGCAGACAGCAACGTTATGATACGTGCAAGACAGACAAGGTGCATGCAGCCATGGTAACAGCTCAAGAGAAACACTGCAGTGTAAGCATAGAGGAGGCAGAGAGGTATGCATCACCAGTGAACCGCTGGTTGATGACACCTTTACCTCAAGAAGTGCTGATTGTGCTGCTGCTGCTGTTGCACTGTTGCTGCCGCTGTCGCCGCTGCTGCTGCTGCTGCTTTCAAAATGACATTTACAATATGTTGGTATAAATGCAAAGTGATGCATGCTGAAGATGATGGTCTATTTGACAGTGGGCATATAGTGAGTTATGTAAATCGTGGTGAGTCTGTTGAAAAGACCACAGCAAACAGACATTCACTACATCCGTTATTGGTGTGGTCAAAGCAGTAAGCAATTAGTCTGTCCGAGAAACTCAGGGACGTCCCAGACTGGACAGACGAAGTCAGACTCGTCGTCTACCTCGGCCAGGTCAGCGTCTGGGAAATCTGCATGCCTGGCTCCGGATACACCGGTAGATGATTGTGTAGCCCAGCCTTTAGTGGTAATTTGTCAAGGCACAAACAGATACTGTATGTGTTGCTTCCAACATGCGAGCCGATACCTTGTTGTGCAAGGATAGCAAAGGAGAATTGGCCTATGTCTCTGTTGCGGACTCTGCAGAGGCCAAAAGGGGGAACCCCAAGTGCAAGATGCAACTTCATGCAGCACAATCAAAGTCTTTACCTTCATCACTACGCTATAGACTTATGCTGTCAGTGAGACACGCGCACATATCTGGATGACAGCCTGCATTGTTGACAGTAAGCTTACATGCATGCTCTAGAATCAAGAAATCAATGCTGAAGCAGAAATCAAGTGTCGTAACTCTCAAGCCTAACAGGCCAAGTAAGCCGTGCGCTTCATCTGCATGACTGTGGGATGCATGTTACGGAATTACAGTACCCACAAGCTCAGTCAAACGATGTCAGGCCTACTGTTCCTCTGACCATGACGGATTGCTGCTAGTGACACTATGAATAGAGGGAGTCACAACCAGCTGGTTGGCCCGACCTTGTTGCAACCTTTGCTGCTGCATCATTGCAAGCTGCATCGGCGTAATGCCTAATCTGCCAGATGTTGCTTGTGTGGGCTGCTCCCGCTGCAACCCACCAGCTGCATATGGCCCACCCTGCATTTGCTGCTGCACTCCTTGCTGTCGCATACCAGCCATGCCATAGGCAAGCGCATTCATACCCACTTGCTGCTGCTGCAGTGGCTGTAAAGTGGTAGGCAAGTAAGGGCTACCTGGTCTGGGCTGCTGCTGCCGCGCAGCTGCTGCTGCATACTGACCAGTGTTCAGCTGCTGCTGCTGCTGCTGCTGTTGCAACCCTGCTGCTGCATAGGGGTTGCCACGCATTGCTGCAATGTAAGCCTCCTCTGGGCTTGTTGCCTCCTGTGCAGCAGCGGTGCATCATGTCAAGAAACAGACACAAAGGTTGAAAATATAGGTTGAGACCGTTCCAAATGCAAAACCACTGACCATCCTTGTGACTTTGCTACTATACGCTGTGTATGCTGGGTGAGGGTGCATTGTTATTTTGCTAGCAGTCACCTGCAGCCATGACTGCATCAAGCATCTCGCAATCACACAGCAACCACAGCAACCATAAAGCATGTTCCGCTTCCACTATCATCCACACACACTATGCAGTTCACCTGATCATCTTGGAAACCATCTTGCTGAGCCACAGGGTTGACATGACTGGTGTAGCCCAGCTGCAGCGGCTGTTGCCTGATAGGCCACAGCTGCTGCATCTGCCAAGCCAGCATCTGCCTCTGCATGCTGCCCACATCACCACCAGCAGCCTGCTGCTGCTGCTGTTGTGGGCCCATGAGAGCCAGAGGCTCATACTGCGCCTGCCTCTGCTTTGCCCCTTGCATGTTGCTGTAAGGCATCTGCTGCTGCTGAGGAGGCATGAGGGTGAGGGGCTCGTATTGAGCTTTCATGGTTGCCTGCATCATCCTGGAGGCACAACAGAGCCAGTGCTGACTCCTTGCCAGACATGCGTCCAAAGCTATGTAGGCTTTGTGTTGTGCCTGCTCTTGGTGGGTCCTTGCTGCGAGGCTTTGCAAGCGCCTGAAATGCTTAGGCGCACATGCGTTTTTGGACACTGTGTGATGATACAGAGCTGCATGTAGTGCTCAATGAAGCGTTGAATGGGAGTTGGGGAAAACGACTGGTTGCAGCTTGTGCCAAAATTCCTTTAGTCTTGCCTGCTGACTTTACTCCTTGCTAGCAAGATGGTCATCATCATAAGTACACATGCATCAAGGCGTGCAGACTTGCAGGACAAAAGTGATGGCAGCCAGATGGGCAGCTCCTTCCACTTGCCCCCAAGGACTCAAAAGCTAGATCATCGGCTCATAATGTTGCACGATGGGTTTGTCAGCACACATGGATACCTTTGTTGCTGCTCCATGATCTGCATGATGTTGGTCAGCTGCGGCCCCTGCACCTCTTCTTCATCAGATGATGCATCCCGATTCTTCTTCTTCTTCTTTGCACTCTTGTCCTTACCCTTCTTGCTGCTACTGCTGCCCTTGCTCTTCTTCTCTCTAGAGGAGCCACCCTTTGTCTTACCATGCTTCGACTTCTTACTGCTCTGAGAGGCCCTGCTGTCATTGTCGCTGTCCTCTTGCTCATACAGGACATTGCGCTCTGCCTTTGCCTTGAACTGCACAGCCAACAACACTAGTCAATGCTTACACCCCTGTTCTGATGATTGAGAAGATCCTTTGAGCTGGTAGGGTGCAGAGCCTATGAAACAACACCTGAGAGGCATTGAGCATACAAAAATGTTTTATGCACAGCAACATAGTGCTCCTGCATAGGACAGTGCTCCTGCATGTTGTTGCTGTGCACAGGGCTCGCACACACCTGACTCCTTGCAATGCTTCATGTAAAGCTGCCAAGATGCAACACACATTCAACCAGGGATGCCATGACCCCTTTTTGCACCTTCAGCTTTCCTTTGACAAGCAAGCAATGTGTGCAGGTTGTTGCCCAGCAGCAGGACTAAAGCTAAGTCACGGTCACAACCATAGAATCAGTACTGGTGACCTGTGGAAAAGACTGCACTACACACACAGACATATGTGCCATGTGCAAAATGGCAAGCCCAGCCATACCTTGGGATCTACATCATCATCACTGTCACTGCTCTCATGTTTGCCCTTACTCCCCCCCTTCTTGCCTTTCGACTTCCCCCCCTTGCCACTACCACTCTCATCCTGATCAGAACCATCACCAGAATCTGAATCAGAGCCTGACGCATCACCCGCCCTTCCTCTTTTGCCACCAGCCTTCTTGCGCATCTTGATGAGCACCCACTTGCAGCCACCAAGGCAGCCGCAGCAGCAGCCTCTGAGGACCTTTTTGGTGCGCTCAGGCCAGCAGTACCAGCTGATGCCCACTGCAATGGCTGTCAGCACCAAGAATGAGATGAGGTAGCCTGAGAAGTCACCGATGTTGTCGCTTAGCCAAGTGGAGAAGCTGCTGCTGCTGCTGCTGGTGCTGGTTGAGCTGCTGCTGGACGCTGCAGACAGTAAGCTTCAGTCAAGCATCAAATGTCACATGGTCATTTTGAGATTGTAGTTGATTTGCCACCACAGACTGTGACAAGTCACATGCTCATTGCTGAATGGCTGACATACCTGCCACATGCTACTGTGCAATGAAACTGACACAGAATTACTGTGATTGTGATGCTTCCAAGACATGTTGCGACCACGTCAGATTTTGACCTATGCAAACAGCGTGTGTCTCACAACACACACCGCCTTGGGCCCAGCAGCAAACATGTCACTGCTGTATGAGAACAAGGACTGCGATGGCAAATGCAGACCAACGCAGTGGCATAACTTACACTGCTCATGATACCCAGTCAGAAACGTACTGGAATTAGTGCTTGAGGTATTTGAAGAAGAGCTGGTGGTAGCAATGGTGCAGTACACGTAGTTGGCCAGGTCCTGCTGGGCGTATGTGGTCCAGCCTGTGGCGCATGTGCAGCTGCAGTCTGCTGTCTGTGTCCCATGTGTCCCACAGTTGGGTGTCCCAAAGGAGCACTGCACACAACAGAGGGTAGTCAGTCACAATAGAGGGCAGTCAGCAGTCAGTCTCAACAGAGGGCAGCCAGTCACAATAGAGGGCAGGCAGTCACAACAGAGCGCAGTCAGTCACAACAGAGGGCAGTCAATCACAGGACACAAAGTTGTGCAGTAGATCCTAGCAGCTACCAGGCCAAAGACTGATGTGATTGTGCAGAATACATGAGATGACTGCAGTAACATGAGCACCGCTAAGTGTTGCCTTGTCTTGTATCGCTGTGACTGCAAGCATGCTTGCAGCAGGAGTGACGGTGGGATTGATGGTGGCTATGATAGTGGTGACAGTCATGATGCCACAGCCACCGCCCCCACCGCCACCCCCACTGTCTGATGACTCAGGGTGCATGAACATGACAGCTGGCGCTGTGGCAGCAAGCACCTACCGCTGATGATGTCGCTGTGGGGGTCGGGGTGGCGGTGGGGGTGGCAGTGGCAGTTGCAGTGCTGGCAGTGGTTGTACCAGGAGGTGGTGGGGAAGGAGGTGGTGGCGGTGGCGAGGCTGGCGGTGGCGGTGGTGGCTCATACCCATTGACTGGAATGTACGTACCATAATTACTGGACTCTATCCTAGCCATGTCACCAGCCTCTATTGGGGACAAGCTAGCCCCCAGAGTGAGCAGGTCAGGTGCCGCAGATGGTACGTCAACATTGCCTTCACTTTGTGCAACACCTGACTGAGGCAGCAGGGCTGTGGTAGAGTTCAAACCCACCGAGTTGAAGCTGCTGAAGACGACAGGCCCATACTGCGAGGCAAAGGTGCTGTCAGAAGCAAAGACTGCATTTGGGCTGGTTTGGAAGTAGGTCTCCAGGGAGGCAGCTAAGGCTGCATATGCGGTGCTGTTTGATGGGAAGTCCAAGGCAGTGCCCAGAACAATGCTGCCGGCTTGCTGTGACGTCACAATCACACTGGACCCGCTGAGGCCTGATGCAGTTGCCAGGCCTGACTTGTACCTGCGCTTCAGGTGCCCTGTCAATATTATTAATACTAATATTGTAATAATAGTAGTAGTAATAATAATAATAATACTAATAAGAGTAGTAATAATAGTAATATAAACGCTTTCCAGCTCATGACGAGCTAGGTACGTGCAGGACAAGTCTTGTCTTTCCCAAGCAGTCTGCTTCAGGTGCCGTGTTGTCAGCTGTGAAACATGACTTTGCAGCTTGCAAACGTGAGGACAAGAGTCAAAAGCGCATGGTGTGTACATTGGACAGTGTCATGGCAGACGTGGATTCCTGAGGGGAGTCACACTCTGCTGCCAGGAGAAGCATGCCATTTGCTGTCGTGCTGTGTTTGGATGACAGGTCAGCAAGGCGAATTTCAGCTGTAGAACAGATGGCTATATGCAAGCCTGCTTACCTTGACAACAGGCTGGACATGAAGGTTGCGATAGCAAGTTGAACAGACCCCAAACTACTGAAAGTCCCACTGAAGGTAAGAGCAGCAACCACGTTTGAGGGAGAAGGGGCGGAAGCTGGCACAGACGCTGTGACAGAGTGGGGTGGTGGTGGTGACTGAGGGGGTGGTGGGGGTGCTAATGGTGGTGGCACATAGGGTGGCGGCGGTGAGGCTGGGGGTGGGGGAGGGGCTGGGGGAGGCGGTGGGGCAGGGGTAGCTATGAACTGTACAGCTGTGGAGTGCTGGGTGTTGCCTCCATTGTTAATGATGGCAAAGCTGCAGATGTCTGTTACGCCTGTGTTTTGGCTGAGAGCTGCAGAGGGAAAAACTCATCAGGACCTGTCCACAGTCTCTGCTGCTGTTGGTGATGGCAAAGGTCTACAAAGCACTGGTGCACGTAGAGGGGATGAGCTGAATGGTTCAAAGCTATGTGACTTAAGGGCAAAACTGACATGACATGTTTCAGCTGTGAGATGCCAGTACAGTCTTTTGCTGGAGCAAGCTGCAGCAACAAAATCCCCAGGCATGTGTTGCAGCAATGAGTCTCAGTCAGCACTTGCACATGCAAACAAAGATGCATGTGTTGCAGTGCATCATAGTCCAGCTGCTGTCATGGGGCTTACTGATGTTGAAGACATATTGATACGAACTTTCAGACCCAATGGTAACATTATGTGTGGCGCTGACGCTGATGCCGCTACTGCTGCCACAGTGCACTGTCCCAGTGATGTTGCTGCAGCAGTCCAGTGCACCAGTCGCCACCCAGTCCCCCTGATAACCACTGTTGCCAATGGTGATATAAATGCTACCTGCAGCATGAACAATGCATGTGTTGGAACCACTTTCTACATGATGACAACTGGTAGGATCACAAGCAAATGCTTGCGTGGGGTTTGGTCCTAGCAAGTACACAAGTAGACAGCGATTTGCTAGGCCAAATGTGTGATGCTGGGTACTGCAGCAAAGCACTACAGCAAGGCTGATGATAGGAACAGTATTGAGCAAAGATGACCAGCACATTGTTGCAGACATTGCATGGTACTGTTGCAGCAGTGGCATTGCCACTGACTGTGCATGTTCTGAGAGATTTGTGTACCTGTCAAGCTGCCAGACACCCAAGCATACTGCCCACTGTTCACCAAGGACAGTGTTGGCAGAGTTGGAATCACTCCGAAAGCTGATGCATTCAACTGCAGTGTGACATTCAAGAGCCCAGCTGGGTAGTCGCAGGCAACCAGTTGTACAGGATACTGTGCCGACCCAAAGGTCATGGCGCTATTTGAGATCCAGCTGCAGTTGCTGCCAGCGCTGGCCAAAACCCCTGCAAGGCTGCTGCTGCGGAAGGTGCTGAATTGGTCGTATGGGCTGCCGCCTTGGACTGCTGTGCATGTGCCTGGTGTGCTGCCACATTTATAGCAGCTCTCCCAGCTGCTCAGGTTCACACCAATCTGGTTGGCATTATTGCCAATGTAGGACGCATTCACAACAAAGCCTGCATGATGGGCATTGCTATATGTGCGTTTGTTTTGCTGACGCTTGATTCATGTTTCTGTTGCTCAGGGGAGTTGGGGATGTTGGGCAATCAGCAGGGCAAACAAGAAATTGTGATGGCTTCTTTGCATACAGTCAGACATGTATCTTGCTGCAGTTGCAGGCGAGGCAGCTGCATGCAAGTATTCTCTACAGCAATGCCTGTGCATGTATGGCAAGATGATGATCAGCAAGCCTTTGAAAATTAGGGTATGCGGCCTGTCTGCAAGCATTGCTGTTGTATGCATGCCAGATTCAGGTCACTGGAATGAGTGTACATGCAAGGTGATTCTACCTTGATCAGAGGTGTTTGCTTGGAACAGCCTGTATTGGGAGTTGGCCAGAGCGACATTGTCAGTTACTCCTCCGGTGCTGATGGCAGCTGTTGCATTCACAGCACTGATGTTTGCATCAGGTGTGCTGCCTTGCCAAGGATGAAACACCAGGCTTTGAGCAAGCTGTCCTGCCTGCTGTACAATGATGTTCATGTCAAACAGCCTGCACAGCAGACTGGCATTGAGGCAGCAAACTTGATGCAGCAATGTGTGTGACTTGCTAATGCAACCTGGGTCATACTGATGCTGTTTTCAAAGCTTAGTGTTGACGCTGGGTGTGCATAAAAGCTTATTTACAATAAACAATTCGAAGTAGAAGATTGCCTGTATATCTTGGGGAGGTCCATATGGTATGCTGTGTATATTGTCGAGCTTGCTTCCAGAAGAGTCGTTGAAGTGCTGCTGCAGCAAACGCCTCCAGACAAGCAGCCGCTTGTGACATTTTCATAGACTGATGTGTAGTTGACGCCTCTGTCCAAAGCAACCACTGCAGGCAGCAGTGTGGGTGTGAAACTCTTTTTGTAACTGCTATTGCTGACAGGATTTCCCTGCTACCGTAAGCAACACGCCGCATTGCAGCCTTGTTACCTCTTCTGTCTATGGAGCTGCTGTTGACTGGAGCCAAACCAATAGTAAAATTTTCAGAAGCTGTCCAGCTGGTGTTTGAGCTGTCATAAAGTGCATCACCTGCACCACTGCCAGTTCTAAAAGAGGCAATGAGATTACATGAGCACTGCGCTGTCCCATTCACCCTAAATACACCCTCTTACCTGCCACAAAATTCACTTGGTTGCTGAAGTAGCCACTCCAAGTGGTATAGTTGAGTGCGATGATCACTTGCTTGTTTTGCACGGATTTTGCGATGCTTGGAGCAACACAAGTGACGCGGGGCAGACACACGAGACACAGCTGCCAAACAAGAGTCCAGATGGCTGGCCAAACCAATCGCATACCAAAGCGGCCAGGTCACACAGACGCAGATCAGTGACGGCAAGGACATGCGCACCGCACGCAAGATAAGTTGACTTTGTATCTATTCATTGACAGTGGCAAGACTCATGCTTTTGTGGCACAACAACGTCAGCACGAGTCGCCGGCGTGCGTGATGCCATCGTGCATGCCAACGACAGAATACGAAAGGTCACGAATTAGCTCAAAGGGGAAAGTGGGAGAGGAATATATATATAAACAGGTGACTTGACTCGCTGGTTCACGTATTGCGCAGATTAGGCCCAGGCATTGCCGACCTCTCATATGCTTCATTTGTGTTTGTGAACAAGGCATATAGGTTGTCCCAGCAGCGATAAGCTGCAGCTGGCAGTGTGTGGAACATCGAGTCAAAATGGGTGGTGCAGCGGAGCAGCAAGCTCTCAAAATGCTGAGCGATAAGCAAGACGAGCAGCTGGCATCCCTTCTTCATTCGCAGCCGTCTGCAGCCGTTGCAGCACACATCAGCCTCGAAAAGTTAGCACACGCAGGCCTGCCTAAGTCCTACGTCACTCTGTTACAAAACAGTGTTGCTGACCAGCAGACTAACCTCCATGAGGAGGAGTCACCAGCCTTTGCACTGCATCGTCTGATAGCAGACACATCCGACAAGGAGATGGTGTTTGTGTCTGAGGTGGTGGCAGCCTTGCAGTTGAACAGAATAAGTCTGAATCAGCCCAACACAGTCCAGGATACCCCGCTGCATTTGGCAGCTCGATCAGGCCATGTGCAGCTTTGCCAGCTGCTTGTACAACACGGGGCAGACCCTCTTGCAAGAAACCAAAAAAATAGGTATGGGTCTGTGTAGCAGACTGTTCAGTGGCAAGATGCCTCAGCTGTCTTTGTCCCTGACCCATCCTCGTGCAGTGAACACCCATAAGCTTGCACAGTCTGGTGTGCAGAACTCCAGGTGGACAGGCCAAGCTGACCTCAGATGTCAAGGGCTTCCTTACCGAAGCAGAGTGTGAGGCAAAGGAAAAGCGCCAACTTCAGAAAAACAACCTGTGGGATGAAAAGATGAAAGCAACTCAAACTCAAAGCGCTTTTGGCGTACAGTGTCTGTGAGTATATGCATTGTGCAAAGCAGAAGCTTTCTTGTAGACCTTAGATTGTACAGCAAGTTCAGGTTGACCTGTGCATTATTTTGCATGAGCTGGTCTGTCATAGATATGCACCAACAGCCAGGGATGGATATAGCTGACCATCAGTGATTTCATATTGTTAGGCTGCATGCGCTTTCACGAGGAATCTTCACTGTTTGACAGTGAATCATGTATGTAAGGATATATGTACTCTGCAATCTACTAAGTTTGTACAAACAGTGTCAACTATGTCCAGACATACTGTACTTCAAGCATGACATTGGACTCTCAAATGAAGGACCACTGTATATAGTGCAAAGAATTACTTACTATTCACTTACATTGAGAGGGTAGAGTTGTTGTGACAGAGTTGATACCCTGTCTGCGTACACGTGGTTCAACTTTTGCAACATAAGATGAGCGCTAGATGTACTTAGACCAAGCTGAGCCCGTAGCGCTTTGTGTGGGAAAGTGCAGTTGACAGTAAGTTTTACGATGTACCTGAATAGGAGAACAAAAAATCGACTGTGCTCGTTACACGGCCCAGAAACGCACATTCAGAGAAACAGACACTTACAGTCCTGATTCAAAAACATAAAGGAAGCTGCAAAACAAGCCACCGGACTTGTGATAGCTAAGATGCATACAATTTTTCCGAAACACTTACTCCTGGCAGACCAGGCAGAAGTTGTCTTTGGACAAACGTTGCATAAGCAGGTATGCACCCAACGTCAGGCATCTTCGTCATGATTCTCACTCAAGGGGCATAAAACACTGATCATGATCATGCAAATTGTCACAGCAGTCAGTCAAGTCATTCAAAGTATACTTGAAACGATCCCATCATCAGAAACTTGCCAGGCAGAGGACCTGGGCAGGGTTGCAGGTATGTGATCTGATTCTGCTTGATGTCCACATCAGTGACATACAGGAAACCAGCAACATTTACTGACAGTAATTGTTCTGGGTCGTCTGCGTGGGACACAGCCAGCAAGCAATGCAGCACTTCACTGCAACTGGTCACTTTTGTGATTCTTAAGGGATCTGCAACAGCAGAGGCTCCAATTGGCAAAGCAGAGGTTGGGGCCTTGGGACCTCCCCCCACCTTATAGATTTGTAAATTATCCATTTTCATGGTCATTGATATTGGATTGAGATCTTCTTTCACTCCGTAGAAGTATTCCTTGACCCGTGAGATTCTGGCGGACTTTCTGTAGGGCGGTTGCCGCGTCACAACACCTCCTGACTTGCTGACTTTGACAAAATCCACATGGTGAGGTCCCTGTACAGACACTGGCCAGTCTCTAGACCTTGCCAGAGAGACAGCTGTGCCATGATGCCTGCTTGAGTTGAGAGAACTTGGCCATTGTCCTACCCTAGGCTTCTGGATATGCACTTTCACTCCATACAGTTTCATGTTCATTGCCAGTGAAACAATGCATGCAGACTTGCTCAGGTGCAGATGCCAGAGTCTGTGCACTGAACCTCACATGCATGGTTCTATACATTAGATGATGGCAGAGGCAGGACCTGGTAAGTGGCTTGCAACTGCTTGAGCAGGCGATCTTGGCCCACAACAAGCACAATATTGGCTCGCATTGCCACAATGGTATGCATGAGCAGCTGGAAGCCCAGCCCCTCCACCCACCCCATGGTGTTGATCATCATCCCTGCTGCCCCAGTCTGCGACATTATCCACTACGTCTGTTATGATGCACGTCCCTGCCCAATTGTACAAAACGGGACAACCAGTCTGAACCATTATTCACTACGTCTGTCATAATGCATGTCCCTGCTCAATTGTAAAGCAGGACAAGTTTTTGCACATAATACTGACTTCTGAGCCAATGTGCAAGCACAGATGTCATTCAGTTGCTGGTGATGGCACAGACATTTGGCAATATGGTGAAGACACAAGTGTCCAGTATACTAGGCTCTTTGTGACAATTTAGCCATCACTGTAAACCTGATGGCCACAATTGTGACAAGATGGCAGCGTGTAGCATCAGACATGAACTGCTCATTGCAGCCCAGCTAGACAGGAATCTACACGTGCAAACACAAGAGTAGGCACACCAATGAGGAATATGAGTCTGCATGCGTAAAAAGGACGCACAGGCTCATGTGTGCCGTCAGCAGGCTTTGCTCAGCATGTACCTGAGGACTGCTCTTGGCACGGTCATCCAGTAGTTGACCTAGGCGATCTACCAGAGCCTTGTACAGCTCTGGGTGATCACTGGGTGTGGTATGACCATAGAAGTACACCAGCGGTACCTCCACTGGCAAGCCCTCCTCGATGTCCACGGGAGCCTCAATTGGTGTTGCTCCAATACTGCCAGGCACTGTGATGCCGCCTTGGCCTGCATGGTTCTAGACGTGTTGGGGTGATCGTATATTGGGCTGAGTTAATGCACGCAGAGGTGTACAGCTGCATTTCCAAGGATCAGTAGCATTGCATAGGTTGCAGATCTTGTTGGGATCCTGTCTTGCTCAGGATACAGGATGTTCCTCCTGCTACATCACGCAGAAAGCCTGGCAGAGCATGAAAAAAAAATGCAGCAAAAGATTCAATGCAGGGCTTTTAGTGCCTCGTCTTTGGTAGAGGCACAGGATGAACAGCAGCAAAGGTGCAACAAGCACATGGTACATGCTGCATTTGCAGAGATGCTGGTGTTGGCCCCTGGGCAGCATTGCTATTGATAGCATCTAGCCGGTTAGGCACCAGCAGACCACAATGCATGTCAAGTCGCAACTGCTACCACTGCTGCAACCAACATGTCTCATGAACCTAAACACAGAAGCGCAGGCAATAATCAGCGCTGTGCACTATGACACATTGCTGGAGCAGGGGTGTTGAAAAGAAGGTGACAGGCTCACCAATGTCCAGATCAATCATGGTAGGTGTCCAGTTGGACCTAACAGCATAGTTCAACAGCAATCTGCAGAGTGTACTTTTGCCAACATCAGTGGGCCCAACAACCTGCATAGAATATATCCATTAGCTTTTGCTGTTGCTTGCAGAGAGTGAGCAGATTTGCAGCTCACCAGGGTTCTTGGCCCTGCGCTCGAGTCCCCATTCCTTGCTGCTATACGGCAGTTGTTAAGTGTGTGATGAATGTTGAGATACTCTGTCATGGGGGTCTCATCAGACTCATATCTGTATAAGCAGTATCATCAAGGGGGTTGAGCAAAACAGGAGGAGCCAGACATGGAAGCATCAAAGCTTACGCCATTTCAACAACAGCGCTGAGAGTTTGGTCTCTTGCTGGGTCAGTGGCCATTTCAACACGGCAGCCTTGCCAGGTGAACACCTGCAGAAGATGCATCATGCTCATTTGTGCATTTTTGGACAGACAAGCAGCTATGAGGCAACCTAAATATAAGACAAGCTTGTCACAACAGTGGCAAGGCGTCTGGTCGCCAGGGTAGCAAGACAAGCTTTGACTTGTACCGCAAAGTTTTGACTCTTCAAAGCCACCTTCTCCCCTAGTGTCAAGTCTGACCCAAAGATCTCAGCACCGCCACTCCTGAGCTGCAGCGCATTCATGATCATAATATGTAATTCAAGCCAAAACGGAGAACAACTCCGTAGCAGACGAATCACCGACTCACAGTGATGAAAACAACTTTGCTTGCTTTCACTTCCACTCGTAGCTCGCCCAGCTGCAACATTAGCACATTGAAAGTCATAAGAGGTTATGGCAGACGTCTAATAGCAGTTGAAACAATGGCCGTTTGCAACACACTGCGCAGGCTGACCGCTTGCAGGCACGTTCATGTCGCCCCACATACTCGTAGGATTCATAGCGGAGGAGCTGGAGCTCCACAGCCCTGAAGTAGTGTGTGGAAAGAGTCGTAGCTTGGAGAAACAAGCCGAAGCGCGATGCTGAGGATGGTTTGAACGAGCAGGGCAAATAAATAATTGGTGAGTGTTGTCGCTGACCGTACGATTCGGTAAGAACAGCCTACGGTCAGCCTACGGTGGCAAAAGTCTACGGCAGTGATTTGTGCACTAGTCAAGACTCGCCAAACTCAGCCCGATCACTTTGCGTGACAGCAGCAATCATGATCCTAAGCGCCGACAAGCTTCATGCACACATCTGTGCCAATGCCTGCCGGTCGCGAACGAAGCGGTCGGTCGCGTCTAAAGCGATCACTTGCAGCGGAAACGGTGCATCGAAGAAGACTACCATCCACAAGCTGATAGAACAGCAGAACACTTTGCTGATTCCTGGAGTGCATGATGCGCTGTCCGCGAAAGTATTAGCGCACACGGGACACGTATCAGCCTTTGTCTCCGGCTACGCAGTGAGTCTTGCATGCGACATGCAAACTCACTAAGACGCAAGCTGCTCTAGCTGAAGGGCTGCGATGATTAGATGCCTTGTGCGATTGCTGTTGTATAGTGACAAGGCAGGGGTTCTGTTGTTGTCATAGCACGTAGCTCACCGCGGTTGCCAAAGCGGTATGCGTTGTATGCAGGTGTCAGCGACCTTGCTGGGCGAGCCGGACGTTGGTCTGCTGACACCACCAGAGATGTCGAGAAAGACCAGTCAAATATGCATGAGCATACCGCAAGTCCCTGTCATCGTAGATGCAGACACAGGCAAGTTCAAGTCTTCCCATTTGTATCTCTCAACATGCTTTCATGCTTGCATTCATATCATTATACACACAAACAACAGAGTCAGCTTGCTATGCGCACATAACTGTCTTGCTTTTCACAGGAGGTGGCAATGTGCTCAATGTACAGAGAACCATCAAGCAATTCATTGCTGCTGGTGCTAAGGGCTGCACGCTTGAGGATCAGAAATGGCCTAAAAAATCTGGCTCTGTTAGAGGCAAAGAAGTCATTGGCATGGACGAACACATTGCAAAGGTGTGTGTTTTGCGACAGCCAGAAGCACGTTTGCTGTTTGCAATGCATGCAGCAAAGTCATAAGCTGATGCAATACTAGCACATGCCCATATTCATTTGATGTATGCAGTCACTGATGGAACCAGATGCAGTTCTCTCTAGGCCTGACATGCAGCTGTTGCTGGTCTGCAGGTTGCTGCAGCAAGGGAAGCAATCGGTGATGCTGACTTCTTCCTAATAGCTAGAACAGATGCCAGGGCGACCTCCTCAAAGCGAGGGCTTGACGAGGCTATCAACAGAGCCAACATCTACCTAGTAAGCACACCAATTGCAACATAAAACCACAAGACAGTCTAGTCAGTAATGTTAGCAAGCTTTGCGCTTATCCATGCCTCCTCTTGTTTTGTCTTTGCAGGCATCCTGTGCTTCGTTTTGGGCTTGCTGGCCAAAGCAAGACCATGACCATTGTCCATCCTTGTCAACGTTGATGTTTCTGCGTATCCCTTTGGGCATTATAGCATATCGCAGCTCTCACCTGTCTTTTCTGCTCTTTCCTGAGCAGCAATGCAGTAAAGCGTTTGAGCAGAGCTGCTCAGTTTTATTAGATAGGACAACAACAAGTTCATGCTGGCCCTACCAAACCCATGGCGTGTTTGATATCTAGCACATCTTAACTTTTGCCTTGCTCTGTTTGCAGGAAGCTGGCGCAGACGCAAGTTATGTAGAAGGGCCTCGTAGCATAGAAGAACTGAAGGAAATCGGCAAGCGACAAAAGGTACATAGCATGGAGTGCGGCCGTATTGCTGCTTATGATTTTGCATGGAGTACATCATAATTCAGCTCATGGTGCTACACGTGGAAGCTTGCATTTTGGATGCATTGGTAATGACATGCCTTGTCGTATCATTCATGCTTTATTTGCATCAGTACTGATTTGCACGCATTGTTGGGCTGCCGCCATGTGAACAATTACTCGTACAAGTGAGACTGGCATTCATCCAACATGACAAGTGGTTTCAAGATGTTGTGCGTGAACAGGGTTTGAAGGCGTGCAGCATGATCTATGGCAGCACCACTCCCCTGCAGAGCTTAACAGAGTTGTCAGACATGGGCTACCACATGGTTTTCAGACCGCTGTCTGGTAAGCAGCCTTCATGTCATTTGTTTCTGCAAGCCCTGGCAACACACACCTGTCTGTGCATGCCATCACTTGCATCTTACAATTGCGCTTCACATCTCACGATTCCTGCAAAGTATCTTCACTGGAGATTCTGATAAAGCAGTACAGCAGTAAGGTGGTGATTGTACTCAATATGTTGAAAGGCATGTGAATGTTGCCTGTGTGTGCAGCTCTGTATGCGGCCACCAAGACACTGCTGGACACCTATGCACAGATGCTGGAAGTTGGCAAGGTCACAGATCTTGAACAGCTGCTGACATTTGACCAGTTCAATGCGCTTGTGGGTATGGAAGAAAAGCTGCAGTATGAAGAGAAGTATGGTCGCGGGGAGGGACAAGAAAAGCTTCATGTCAAAGTACCTGGCTTGTCTAGACCTATATGATGAGAGACAGTGAGAGTGGGCCTATCCTGAGAGTATCTGTGTTGCTTGTACAACAGAGACTGAGATGTTGTGCTACTGTGAGAGATGCTTCCGCATTAATGTCGCTGGAGAGCTGTGAATACGTACATATTCTGTGCGGTGTGCCAGCTGCAACTATTGGTTTTGCTGATCCTGCTTCAATATGCAGAATGAGTGACAGTGGGTCTGAAATGTTTACCGTTAATTTTTACAAAACACCGGATCACCCGATAATTTCTACTAGAATTAAGATAAGTTGTTTGAAAAAAAATAAAAATATATGAAAAAACCAAAAAAATCGCCGTAACGCCGTAGACCTGATGCACACGCCACCTGCAAGACACAGACCCAGAAGGGCACTGGGAATGTGCCTTGATGTCATACGTAGGGCCGAAATCAACTGAGTGAGTGCGTGTTGCCTTCGCTGTGTCATAATGGCCATCGGCCGAGTTGTGCCGTGGAGCAACTGGGAGCAGTGGAGTGCCGTGTATCGAGGCCTATTTGCCGATGACGCAGCACAACAAAGCGTCGCTTTGCAGCAGGTGTGAAGACCGCCACATCGCATTGCTGTCTGTGTGACGAAGAGTGTTAGCTGTGATCACAACCAATTCTGCCTGCAGCTCTCAGTCTGGCGCTGTCGTGGGAAAGTTCCCTTGGCCGTTGACGTCACGGCTTGTTTGACAGAAATCAACATCAGGTCAAGCTCGCAGTTCATGCTGTCCAGGACCGTCAGCGAAGTTGCATAGTCAGCTCAGCATAAAGCAAGTGCCCACGCTGTGCAGCAAAGAAACCTGCTTTGCTTGTAGGGATCAGCATAGTCAAGTCACTACCACAGCATCTGATGAAGTGCTACGTTTAGAGTACAGCATGGCAATTGTGCGTATGGTCAACGGCATTTCAGACAAAGCTCAGAAGGGCAAGACTGCGACATCTGTTTCAAGCAATGCAGCTGCAGCTGGTATGCCTTTTTCAGCATCTGGAGCAAGGCCCTGGCAATAGACATGACAACACCAACAGAGCATCTTGACAGTTTGTTGTTGCAACAAGTGAATATCAGCATAAGGCTGCAGCCTGCTTGCACTTGTGCTTGCCAAGCTTGCCACAGCATGTGGCAGCCTTTGACCCTACTTTGTGCCTTGACTGACTGAGACTACATGATGTCAGATCCACATGCAGAACATCAGGAACATCTGTGCCACAAACAGCACTGCACCCACACCTGCACACATGAACGACTCACAGTGCGCTTACAATACTCGGGTGTGCATTGTCCTGCAGGCTTGCCCCGCCTGCTGGTGGATGTAAGGCATGAAGCCAGTCACAATGACATGCCCTCCTTGTCTCTGTTACGCTTGGCAGCTGCTCAGGCCCTTGACTGGCTCCAGGCAGCTTACTGGCAGCGTCAAGAGGCCCACCTGCTGCAACAGCAGCACAAAGTCATAGAGCTGCTCAAGGCAAGCTCACCATGCAATGTCCATGCGCTCCCAACTTTGAGTGAGACACAACCGTCTGCATTGTCACAGCTGTGCATCTTGTGGTACGTGCAAGTGTTCTGCATGGCCAGATCTGGAGGTTTGGGAGCACACGCTTTCTGCTGCATAAATGACACCCTGGTACAACCATGTGTAATGGCGCACGATACAACTGATGGCTGCATTGATTGATGTGGACGCTGTGGCAGGATTATGTTGCTGCCAAAATCCATGGCACCAGCTTCAGCCAAGTCAGCTCAAGCTTAAACCACCAGCAGAGGTCTGCTGCCAGTCCAAGTGGGAGCTCTACGCCAGGCAGTGATAGAAGGCAGGCTGAGAGCAGAAGAGCTGAAAAGTTGCATGAGGCACAAGCTGCGCTGAATCAGTTGAAGGAGGTGCCAGTGAAAGGCATGCACGCTTTCCTGCTGGTGGCGCCTCTTCTTGACCATGGTGAGAGTCGTGCACACTATGACTTACATTGTTTGGCACAGTCAGAGAGCACAGCTGCCATGCAAACCATGGCTGCAGCCTTGGTGCAGTCTAGGCAGCAAGTGCACTCTCGGTTACAACCGCAATCACAGTCAGAGTCATGTTCACAGTCAGTTCTGATCATAGCACATGTTGTTGCTGCTAACAATTCTTAGCACAAGCCCGCTTCAGGCTGCTGCCTTAGGCGGCTGCCGTTATGATCGATGAAAAGTATAATTTTCTTTTTCTTTTTGTCTGCTTTTTAGCACAAGCCCAAAATGCATTGTGTGTTGGGAGTTGACTCGAGAGATCTGCATATGGGTGGCTGAGCATAATGAGGAGGCCTCAAAGTGTGTGTATATGTGCAGGCGTCATGGATCAGCTTATATTCACAAGCAGCACGATCATGAGTCTTGGCGCAGCAAAACCATTCAGTCATGATGTTATGCAACCCCTGGCTGCCCTCTGGCCCAGTCTACCGGCCCTGCTGCTGGCTGGTGCTGTGCAGTGCTTGTGCCAAATGACACAGCCTGCACAGCAAGTACCCATGCAACACGATGCTGTGACTCTGGCTGGTTGGGTGCAAGTGCTTTTGACACTGTCCACAGAGGTTGGCCAGCAGCAGACACAGACCCAGACTCGAGGCAGCAAACGCAAGAGCATGAGCTCTGAAGTGCAAGCTGCGACGGCGTCAGAAGTTGGTGGGCAGATTCCTACAGCAGCACAGCTGAGAGCTTGCATTGGGGAATGCTTGGCAGCTCTTCCCAAAGCAGACCGTGAAGCAGCGACTGCTTTGAGGCAGGTGCTGCTTTTGCTCACAGGCCAGGTGAAGCAACACCATGCAGCTGAGTACATCGTGTGGGGCAAAACTGCTGAACAGCTGGCAGCTCTGTGTCAACCTGACACCCAGGCAGACCTCACTGGGCATCATGTGGCAGCAGCATCAACGGTAACAGCATCAGAAGGGGTTTTGGATGATACTTGTGTGCTTGAAGCTGAGCACAGGCAGCAGCACACACTGCAGGAGTTGTTAGCTGAAGACACTGTGGCAGCAAGCGAGCCCAGGTGGGTCCCTTGCTTCTTGACTGCCAATCGTGTAGTCTGTGTCAGCTTTGTATCAAGTTGCCTTGCTTCTTGCTGTCAAGTGCCCTACCTATTACAATCATTGCATGAAAGGGTCATAGAGTGTATAGTTCATGCGCCCATTGTGTGCAACTGTGCACGCTCAGCCATCAGTTGATCTTTTCAGTTTGATGTGCCTTTGCTGTCTTGCATAAAGCACATCGGTAGTCCATATGTATACAAAAGGGCTGCATCCATCCTGGCTTGTGTGTTGCCAGGGTTCGGGAAAAAGTGGATGACTGGACGCCATGTGCAATTGGCTCACAGCCATCCATCACAGACTACAATGGATGTGTGCCATCTTTCATGGCTGCTCAGCTGAGCTCACCAGAGTTGGCTGTGTCACAAGCAGCCAGCAAACCTCATGCAAGTCCTATGGCATTTGCGATGCATTCAGCAAACCCCAGTCAAGCTGTTGATCACCCTATTCAGGCAGCAATTGCCCTTGATGCTTTGCCACAGCAAGTAGCATGGTCTGCAGGTTTGTCGGATGATTCTGAAGAGCATCAACTGCAAAGTGACACTGCTGTGTATGATGATTATTGGCAGCGTTTCCAACACATAGACGAGGCAGCTGAAATCTCTGCAGCAACATCTTTAGCATGCAGCATAGTGCCTGACTGCAAGTTAGTGAAAGTGCTGTAGCAGCGTCAGCCAAGTGATGATGATCCTTGTAAGCTATGGATGTGAAAGCTCAAGAGTATAAGCATGACATGTGTGGCTGTTTCACATACTGCTGCCTGTCATGCACTTAGTGCTGCAGTCTTTGGTGACATGATCGGTCTTCAGCCTGCTATGCATCTTGAGCCAAGATTTTGGCAAAGTCCCATCTACCATCTGCTTTGTCAAGTCTCTCTAAGCCTTCTTCACCCTCCTCCTTGCTGTGAAGCTGAGTCTCCTGCTGCAAAATACACAATTGACTTTGCAAAGGTACATTCTTGCCTGCACAGGCACTACTTGAGGTAACACAATCAAGACACCAATCTACAAGGGTCATTTTGGGCTGACTATTCCCGGCACAAACAGCATGCACCTGAGATCCAACCTGTCAAGGAAACAGCATGCAGACCCTGTGTTTGCGTGCATCATCATGTTCAGTGCTACAACGGAACATGAAACTCTAAATAGAATGTACACCTGGCAGCAGGACTATGCTTGTGTTGCTCAAGCATGAGACATGTGCACTGTTTAAAGGTGATGTCAATAAATGCCCTACAAACCTGCAACGTAGGCTCAGGATCATCCTCAGGCTGAGACTGAGCATCGGGCTGATCTGGCTGACTGCGTATGTGGGCCTGCCATGCCCTGCCCTGCTGCTTGTTAAATCTGGGCCCATCAAGATGACCAAAGTCCCCTATCCAGCTTGTAAACCCCCTCTGCTTAGCTGGCCCCTGCCCACTGCTGCTACCACCCCTCCCCTGTTGGGCTGCAGCCTGTGGGCCGGCTCCTTGCTGTTGTCTTCCATCCTTACTTGTGAAAGCAGCAGCCCAGTGATCAACGCCTGCGGCTTTGTTCTGCTGTGCAGCAGCTCTATCTGTATCTGAATCATCCTGATCTGACACAGACATGGCTTGATGCTGTTCGCCTGAGGATGAGGGGTCACACAGTAGCTGGTCTGTGTGTCTGAGTCTAGTCTTGTGGGGACTGCAGCTGCCATGCTCTTGACCAGCAATAGGATCAGCACTGCCTCCTGCCTGTGATCTTGCACTGTCATCTACTACACTGCCTGGGCTGTCACAATTGGAATCACCACCACTCGGCCCTGCTTCTGTACATTGTCCACTGTGTCTGCTTCCCCTACTGCCAGACTCAGACATGGAGCAGATAGAACCCCCCTCTGTCGGCCTGGCACCTTGCACCTCTGGCGCAGCACCTTCAGGTGCAGGGCCGCCTTTGTGAGCGTTCTGCAGACACTTCTGCATGGATGGCTCATCAGGAGCCCAGCTACCGAGGCCGACACGCGTCAGAGCTGTGCTGTTGCAGTACAGCTGTGGCATGTCAGCATCATCCTGAACCAGGGCTGCAGTCCATGGGTTTGTCAGGATGCTGTCAGCAATGTCTGTGGCTGGCTGATCGCTGCTGTATCGGCTGTCACTGCTGCGTGCGATGGGTAGAATGTGGAACCTCTGAGGTGGCAGTGGAGGCCTACAGGCAGAGCATGGCAATTAGCATTATGTGAAAAGAAAAGAGGCGGACAAATTTAACGCTTTTCAGCGATCATAACGGGAGCCTCCTAAAGAGCAGCATTATGTGAATCAAGACAGCAGGCAGGCAGCATGGGTACATGCTTCAGCAGAAAAGTTGAGTCAGGCCCATGTGGTAGACCACATGACGCTGCAGTGTGGAGAACTGGCCAGCAGCAAGGGCTGTGGCAATACAGAATCTGGAGCAGGAGGGCTGACCTGGGTCCAAGAGCAGTCTGTAAGCGGTGCTGGCGTGCCTTGCCCCTTTGCGCATGCAATGTTTGAGCTTGCTGCAGCTGCTGCTTGACCTTGGACTTGACAGGGATGTGCTGTTTCAGCTTAAGTGGCTTCCTCTGGCCCTGCCCTGCACTTGCAAGCAACATCATGTTGTCAATGCAGACCCTGGATCCACTCATTGGGATTGGCCTACACTTGCACAAGGTATATGCAAGGGAGATATCGTTGCCACTCTGTATGCAAAACCAAGTTGTTTGCTAGTTGCTGAAAACGATCCAGGGCCACAAAAGCATTGGTCGATTGCTAGCTGTATTGCCAGCTGCCAAAGCATCTGTTGTGCAACAAGCTCAAGATGAACAAGATGCATACCTGCATGGTTCTCCTTCCCTGACTCAAGCTGTGCATCACAAGGCGTGCTCACATCTTTGCCCTCAGATTGCTCCCAGACAAGAGCACGCCTGGCAGGCTGTGCTGTGTGATGTACACCATAGCCAGAGCTGGGTACTTCCAGATAGTTTGTAGTGATCAGATCATTGCTGTGTAGGGGTGGGTCCCCCTTGACCCCCTGCTGCATGGAGTAAGCCAGGCGTGGGGGTGGCCGGGGCTGCTGCTCAGGGCCCTTGACAGGCTGACAAGGCGGCTGCGTTGGATGCTCGCCCCACCAGGATGGGTAGATCTGGCAGGCAGTCACAATGACATTAGAACAAGATGCGGGAGACAGAGCTAGAGTAGCTGAGCTTTCGAGGGTTTGTGAGACCCACATGGTGACATCGCCTGGAGGGAGTCGACAAACTTTTGGCAAGTCCTGAAGGTTACACTGGGCCATCATACAAATGTAATGCTCAAGGTAGAGGTGTCATGCTGTGCAGACAGACACAAGCCTGTGGAGTCTGGTGTGCATTTTGGGCTGGCTGCGCATTCAACTGGGATTGTCACTCAGTATAGCAGTTGTGCAAGGCTGGTTTCATGTACAGCCATGTGCAAGAGTATGGGTCCCTCCGACATGTGCACTGGGGCAAAGGGTAGCTCACCGGCTGCTGTATGCTCATGACGTGTTTGTCTGAAACCTGGAGTGGGTCACACGCTGCTGTATGCGGGTTACGCTTGTGCATTCTAGCATGTTCCTTCCCCACCGTCATCTTTGGCTCAGACCTATTGTCCTGCAATAAACACTTTCTAAACCATGTGCCAACTGCATTTTGCTTGGTTACAGAACATTGTAAACATGCAACATCCCAAAAGACTCCGAGTTACAGGAACATACTAGGACTCTACCAGATTGGCTAACAGCAGCTGTTGATCAAAGTCTTTCAGCATTTCCTGGATCCCTGCCACGCCCTCTTTCAGCACCGGGAGTTCTTCACTGAGGGTAACAACTTGATGTCCATTCTCGATTGTTTGTCTCAGCTCCTCAACGTTCAGTGCTTTGTTACCAACGCTTTTGCGCAGGCAGATAATGCCGTACAGCAGGGCAAGCTTGACGGCTTCTGGTCTATGCGTTTCAGCGTATGTCTGAAGCCATTCCCGTATTGTCTTGTTGACATACAATGCTGGCTTCGCAGCCTCATACCAGGCGTGAAGGGCTCCTTGCCTGAAAAGCTGTTGCTGCTCTGTCATTGCAGGCCAAAGCACAGCTCAAGAGCAACCTGTGCCGTCTCGGAATATTGGTCACGCACAGCACAGATATGCAGATTTGACTGAGGCAGCATTGAGCGGCTCTATGGCTTGTTTGGTAGAAGTCAACAGAGCAGGCCAAGGCATTCGAATCTGCTCGGGACGCTACTCGGAACGATGGATCCCGGCCAAGGCAGAGCCGGTGCTGCATACTCTATGTATGTTGTTGTGTGTGCATCTTTACGAACGTTTTGTCGGACTGTTGCTGCAAGACCAGCAACATGTCGAACGGTCAGGTCATTAGAGCTGCTCAGATGTTTGTGAAGCAAGGGGCTGGTGCTTCCAAGGGTGTAAATCTGAAGGCTGAGATGGCTATGGGACTGACTCTTGGTATTGGTGTGGGCCTGACCTGGAAGGTATGCTTGGCACTGGAGTAGGCGTCGTAGCCGTCGCAGACAAATTTGGAGGTATCAGTTACTCTCAATTCTGATAGAGAAAGACTGCTGCTTGTTCAGGTGTACCACTGGAACGAGAAGAGAAAACAAGCTGAATACTACACCACTCTAGCACGATTGGAAAAGCAGAAGGAGTGAAACAACTTGTAGCGGTCACTATTTGCCAGAAGCTGACACAGCTTTTCTCGGTTTCCATTTCAGAATGCCGCATACCAACGGTGATGATGTTCATCATCATCAAGCTTGCCAGCGAGACCTATTGAACATTGTCTGCTTTACTGTCGACATTTATGATCACACAGCATCATGAGAGGCCATGATCATGCTTGAATATCATGACTGCTGATGTCATGCTCTGCTCTCACAGGAGCTGCCATGAAAAGCATCATGCGTTGTAACATAGATATATCCCACTGATACGCACGTAAGCAGCAAAGTTCACATGCTTTCCAGGCTGGTTTACTTCTAATTCCATCAGATGCAGCATACAGATCATGCAAGCTTGCTCACCTGGACACGGACTGTAAGAATCAGTTTACGTGTCACCATCTGCCATGGCCTCAATGTCTACCAAGTGAAGGTAGCTGATGACTGTCTGACTCTGTAGTTTCAGTACTCATGTTGGTGCAGTCAAATGTCGTGCCTGCCTTTAGCTAAATAATTTGCAGGCTGAGGTACAACGTCATGATGCTTAATTAAGCTGGAGCACACTGACTTCACCATCTTGACTTCCTGTCACATAACTTCGTAATGTTGCTTGGGTCTGCTTCAGCTCTATATTGTGAGTTAGTTTGTTCTCAATACACTTTGCAGCATTACACTTGCATCAGTATACATGCATAAACAGACTTGCATTAAACAGAGTTGAACATGACAACTTTGTTTTGGAACCCATATATTGCGCTCGCGCATGAGTCTTTTTCGGAAACAGCTTTGCGACACATCTTTGGGGAATCGCAGCACTGGTTTGGATTTAATTATCTTGGTCTTAGAAATCAGCTCCCCAGAAAAAAATATTGTTTCTGGGGAGCGCTAAAGAATTATTATTCCATTCTCAAGCGCTGAGCGTGTCCTCGGCGCAGTCCTCGCCGTATGATCGTGATGGACCATTTGCCTCACTGCCATGCGCCATGCTGGAACTCTCATATCGTCTATTTAGTTTTAGTTTAAGGTCGTTGGTTTGCCGCTGAGAACAGCCTACGTGGTGACCGTTTACACACTCGGTCAGCGATCGGTTTTGCAAAGTGGTAGACATGGCAAGCTCCGGCACCTGCACCATGCACGGCTTGCGTGCGTGCTGCCATCACAGCTTGTCAGCAAATCCACGTGGACTATGTGTTGCAAGACGAGCCTTCCAACGCAGCAAGCTATCTATACAGTCCTTCCGGTCAACAACAGACTGGAGAACGGACCTTCAGAGCTATAGACGGTACATGTGTTTTACCACTCATGTTCTGCGAGGATCAAACTAGCGTAGACATGTGGCATCATGCATTCAGGACGCACAACAGAAGAAGCTGCCACACTCTTGCTGCCACAGCTGAAACAGAGATAACAGTCGAGGAAGATACAGTAAGTGACCCACTTGAGAGGCATGCTGTGCATCATATGTTCGCTCACTGCTCACTTAAGCCATCATTGTGTGCAGATGGAGCGAATGGAGAGGTCCCTGGAGAGTGTAACAAGCAATTTTGCCAGTATCAGGACAGGTCGTGCTACCCCCACAATGCTTGATAGAGTGAAGGTGCACCCCTGACACTTGCTGTGCAATTGCTGAATTCACAAGCTGCTTGAAGAGCAGTCAATAGTGGCTGTATTGTGCAGCTACAAGTGGCTAGACATGTCAGCAGTAAAGCAGCCTTGGCCAACATTGTCCACTATCCCACGTGACCAGGCTTGCTGCTTATGAGATGTCTCAAATGTGTTTCGTGACCTCCAAGACTCTTTGTGACCTCCAAGATGAGCCAAACCTGTTGTGCTTCAGCTGGCAGCATTCTGTATGACTGCCTTGCATCTGACATGATCTTCTATTTATACTCTGGCAGATTATTGCCAAGAGGGCCAAGCTGCATGTTGTCAAAGCCAATAAAACCTGCCAGCTTCATTGTGTGCGCATCCTAGATCTCAAATGCTGGGTGACCATGTAGGTCGACTATTATGGTGCGCCGACGCCTTTGAAGACGCTGGCTGGCATATCTGCTCCAGAATCAACCATGCTGGTTGTGCAGCCTTATGACAAGTCTGCCATGCAAGCCATTGAGAAAGCTATAATGCAGTCGGACATTGGTGCGACACCAAGCAATGATGGCAACCTGATTCGAATCAACATCCCGGCCCTCACAGCGGTAAGCATGTGGTGTGGATGCCTAGCATCTATCATGTGATCATCTGATGTGATCATCTGGTCTGTGACTTTCACATGTCTGTCTTCATAGTAGATGCATGTATCAATGACTGACCTCTTGCCACTCGTGTGGATGATTTCACTGATCAGCTCGGCTTCTTGGATGCCTGTGGACAACGTACATCACTTGCTTGGGACATGCATACCGCTTGGACAGTTCGTTCCTGTCATGCTCTTCAGCAACATCATGTCTGTTTGTGCAAACGTTGTACCTGTGGTCAAAAGCCTTCCATGCTGGAATGTCTGTATGCAGGACCGACGAAAGGAGATGACCAAAAGTGTTGCAAAGCTGGGAGAAGATGGCAAGGTTTCTATCAGGTACAGTTGTGACAAGAACAGCGCATGGGTTATGCAGTGTCTTGTTGGAGGAGTTCAAGCTTGTGCTAAAGGTGTCTTCGTGGAATGATCCAGGCACTTTACCAAACTCTGCAATCCTTTGGAGAATCTATCTGAGATCCAATCTATTAAGAAAAGGTGTTCTTCTGGCGCAGGAATGTGAGGCGCGATGCCATGAAACAGGTTGACAAACATGAAAAGGACGGGGACATCTCAGAAGATGAGAAGAAAAGCTTA
>JAABUK010001991.1_pt1 | contig 37498 bp, 45 predicted proteins | sample 5559141 | NCBI WGS metagenome assembly JAABUK01 (sample SAMN10711869, study PRJNA513367) | rock metagenome | isolation source: Antarctica rocks | place: Antarctica: Victoria Land, Pudding Butte nord | collected 2016-01-03 | reverse complement strand
TGCTGTCGATGCCGAGTCGGGCGTGTTCCTTGGCCGGCCGGAACAGCAGACCGCCCATGTAGACCACGGTCAGCAGCGCACCCAGTCCGGTGAGGTAGATGTCGGAGGCGTGCGCGTTGGGCAGTACGGGTTTTCCGGATACCAGCACGGCGAGCAGGAAGAGGACGGGGAGGAAGGCGTTGCCGCCGAATATGTCACCGAAGGCGAGCTTGTAGTCGCCCTGACGGGTCGAGGTGAGGCCGGTGCTGAGCTCGGGAAGCGATGTCGCCGCGGCGAGCACCGTGGCGCCGAACAGCACCCCGGACAGGCCGATGTGGTCCGCGGCCGCGGTGCCGCTCTCCTCCGCGAGAGCGCCGGCGACGAGGGTGGCGATCGCGGCGATGGCGAACACAGAGGCCGCTCTCGCCGTACTGATCTTCTTCTGGGTGGCCTGTTGTGCGCGCTTGCGTTGTGAGTGCCCACGCGGCTTCGGTTGGCTGTCGGGAGCTTCACCGCTGTCTGACCACGGGAGGTGGTGCCCCGCACGCTGGGTGAGGATCAACCCCACCACCCAGATGAGGGCGATCAGCAGCACGTCCGGGGTGAGCCGGAATCGGATCAGTGTGGTGGGCAGCTGGGTTCCCATGATGACCGCCACCAGAACAGCGACGACGACAGCGCCCTCGATGACCAAGGTGAGGCTGGCGCCTTGATACGTCAGTGGGCGGCGCTCGCGCACTCCGAACGCGTCCAGCGCGACGAGCACGACGGTCTGGATGGCGATGCCGCCGAGGATGTTGCTCACCGCGACATCGAGCTGCCCGCTCGCCGCGGCACTGTAGGTGATCGCTATCTCGGGCAGATTGGTCGCGACCGCGAGCATGATGAGTCCCCCAACGCTTGGCCCAGGTGCAGCCGGTCCGCGAGGATGTCGGTGTTGTTCGACAGAAAGATGCCGGCCACCCAGATCGTGGCCGCGCTGGCGACAAACACCACGAGCTCCGCCCAGAACGGTAGATCCGGTAACAGGTTCACTGGGCTACCCGCCTTGTGTTCGGCATTGCGTGCTCCTTGCGTGGGGACACCGGTCGACCTACCTCGGCTGCTACTAAAACACCGCGTGCGTCCGGCCGCAGGTCGGGACGACGTCGGGCGGGGCCCCGCGCCCGTCAGCCTCCGTTCAGCGCCCATCGAGTTGGCGTGTTTGGGTAGCGGGAGCGCGGAGGCGCGCGTCGGACTGATCAATTCACCCGCCGGAGGTACCCATGACCCGCACGGACCGGATCGCCGAGCCGTGGGGTACGCGGACGCCGTACGGGCCGGGCGAGCAATGGCCGGTGCGGGTGGACACCTTCCTGCAGGACGGCACTACCCCGTCAGACGTCGACCGCTGGGTGCAGACGGCCTCGATCCTGCACTCCAACGGCGATGGCATGGACATCGCCGTGCGTGACGAGCGGATTGTGGGGGTGCGCGGCCGTGCGGAGGACCGGGTGAACCACGGACGCCTCGGCCCCAAGGACCTGTTCGGCTGGCAGGCCAACGCATCACCGGACCGGCTGACCCGGCCGCTGATCCGCATCAACGGTGAGCTGGTGGAGACCGACTGGGACACGGCGATGGAGCGCATCGTCATCCGCACTAAGGAGCTGCTTGAGGAGCAGGGCGCCAGTGCCATCGGCTTCTACACCACCGGGCAGCTGTTCCTGGAGGAGTACTACACCCTTGGCGTTATCGCCCACGGCGGGCTGGGCACCAACCACGTCGACGGCAATACCCGCTTGTGCACGGCAACCGCGGCCGCGGCGCTGAAGGAGTCCTTCGGCTGCGACGGACAACCCGGCTCCTACACCGACATCGACCACGCCGACGTCATTGCGCTCTACGGGCACAACATGGCCGAGACGCAGACGGTGCTGTGGACGCGCATCCTCGACCGCCTCGCCGGGCCCAACCCACCGCAGGTGATCTGTGTCGACCCGCGGCTCACGCCGGTGGCGACGATGGCGACGGTGCACCTGGCGCCCAAGCCCGGCACCAACGTGGCGCTGATGAATGGCATCCTGCACGAGATCATCGCCAACGGCTGGGTCGACTCCGACTACATCGAGAGCCATGTCGTGGGTTACGACGAGCTGGCCAAACGGGTGCGGGAGTACCCACCGGAACACGTGACCGACATCTGCGGCGTCCCGGCGGCGCAGATCCGCGAGGCGGCGCGCATCATCGGGGGCGCACAACGGCTGCTCTCCACTGTGCTGCAGGGTTTTTACCAGTCCAACCAGGCGACCGCGGCGGCCGTGCAGGTGAACAACGTCAACATCATCCGGGGGATGCTCGGCAAGCCCGGGTGCGGGGTGTTCCAGATGAACGGGCAACCGACCGCGCAGAACACCCGGGAGTGCGGTGCCGACGGCGACCTTGCCGGCTTCCGGAACTGGTCCAACGACGCCCACGTGGCCGAGCTCGCCTCGCTGTGGAACATCGACCCGATGCGAATCCCGCACTACGCGCCGCCCACCCATGCGATGCAGATCGTCCGCTTCGCCGAGGAGGGCTCGCTGCGGATGTTGTGGGTCAGCGGTACAAATCCCGCGGTCTCGCTGCCGGAGCTGGCCCGCGTCCGGTCGATCCTGTCGCAGGAGCGGCTGTTCTTGGTGGTGCAAGACATCTTCCTCACCGAGACGGCGCAGCTGGCCGACGTGGTGCTGCCCGCAGCGACGTGGGCGGAGAAGACGGGCACCTTCACCAACGTCGACCGGACGGTGCACTTGTCGGAGAAGGCGGTCGAGCCGCCCGGGCAGGCGCGGCCGGACCTGGACATCTTCCTGGACTACGCGCGACGAATGGACCTGCAGGACAAGGACAACCAGCCGCTGGTGAAGTGGCACGACCCGGAGTCGGCGTTCGAGGCGTGGAAGGAGTGCAGCCGCGGCCGCCCGTGCGACTACACCGGCATGAGCTACGCCAAGCTGCGTGGTGGCAGTGGCATCCAGTGGCCCTGCAACGAGGAGAGCCCCGAGGGCACCGAGCGCATCTACGCCGACGGCAAGTTCTGGAGTGCACCCGAGTACTGCGAGAGCTACGGCAAGGACCTGGTGACCGGGGCGCCGGTGGAACCAGTGGAGTACCGAGCGATGAACCCGCAAGGCAAGGCCATCCTCAAGGCGGCGGCGTATCAGCCCCCGCACGAAGTGCCGAGCAGCGAGTACCCGTTCTCGTTGATCACCGGGCGAACCCTTTACCACTTTCACACCCGGACCAAGACAGCCCGCGCCCCGCAGCTGCAACGCGCGGCCCCCCCGAGGTATGGGTGGAGTGCTCCGCCGGTGACGCCGCGGCGGCGCGGCTGTTCGAGGGTGACCTGGTCGAGGTGTCCACTCCCCGCGGTTCGGTGCAGGGACGGCTACGGATCAGCGGCATCCGCGACGGCGTGCTGTTCCTGCCGTTCCACTATGGTTACTGGGACACCGACGGTGGCCACGAACCCGCCGGTGCGGGGCGCGCCGCGAACGAGCTCACCATCACCGACTGGGATGCCGCCTCCAAGCAACCGATCTTCAAGACGGCCGCTGCGGCCCTGCGCAAGGTCGCGACTGGTGACGGAGCCGCACCGGCCCCGACCAACACCGGCTCGGCACCAGTGCACGCCGGCCCACCGACGACCCGCGGTGGCGCCGCGGCGGAGGTCACCGAGGAGTTCGCCGAGCAGTTGGCAACCGCAGGAGGCGCGTCATGAAAATCGGTCTGGTTCTGCGCGAGCTGCACCGCAGCGAGAACAACCTGGCGCACGAGTTGTTGCAGGGCTCCGAGCACAACAAGGTCGACCAGGAGATGTACCACCTCGCCCGCGACCTCGCCGGCTGGTCGCAGCGACACATTCCGCTGATCGCGCAGGCGGCCCGGCGTTACGGCGAAGACCTGAATTCGGAGCCGGAGAGCGAGCTGAAGATCGCCGAGCGGGTGCGGGAGACGACTAGCGATCTCATCGGGCGCCACGGCGACGCCTCCTTGCTGATGCTGCGCGACCTGCGCAAGATCTACATCAAAGCCTGTGGGGTATCCACCGACTGGGAGATGCTCGCGCAGGCGGCGCAGGGCATAGCGGACGCCGAGCTACTGGCGCTGACCAAGCAGTGCCATCCCGACGCCTTGCGCCAAATGCGGTGGGCCAACGCCAAGCTCAAAGAATCGTCCACGCAGGTGTTGGTCAGCTGAGGACCTGCATCGCGCTGGCCTGTGCGGCGCAGCCGGAAGATCGCTTTCAGTCGCTGACCTCAGGCGTGACTCCGCGGATCTCCCAGCCACCGTCTGCGCTTGCGGAAAGGTTCAGGTAGGCGTCGAGTTCGACGAGCGCCTCCCTTACCTGCTGCACGCCGACCGCCAGCTCGGCGGCCAACCTTGCGTCGGTCAGCGTGCCGCCGTGACCGGCCGCCTCGCCCTGCTCCTCGCGGGCACGCACGACGATCCGGTGCTTCAGTCCTCGTAGCTCGCTTACGGACGGCATGGCGCCTCCAGGTTGAGTGCGACCTCGGTCGAGCTCGCGATGTGGTTTCCCGCCCATGTTGGACGTTGGCGACTGGTGGCGCTGGACGAAGCTACGCATTGCTCAGCTGGAGAGGAGGTCGTCCAGCCGCGGACGTAGCTTACGGGTGAAGAAGTCGAAGAATCCTTGCTCGTCCGAGCCGATCTGGATGAGGTACACCGTGTCGTAGCCCGCTCCGGCGTAGGCGCGGAACGTGCGCTCGTAGGTTCGACGTCGGGCCCGCACGGCGTGGAGGAGGCCGTCGCGTCGGTGGTACAGCCGTCGAGTTGAAGCGAGCACTACCCATGATCGGGGGTAGGTGGCCGATCATAGGTAGCGTCGGGCCAGTGACTGCGACGACCGAGATGATGACCGCACAACGCGTGGAACAACACCTGATTGCCGGGCAGGTCGTCCCCGCGGAGGGCACTCGGACGTTGAGCACCACCAACCCGTCGACCGGGCAGCCCGGCACGGTGTTGATTCCCGCGACAGCGGAAGAGGTCACCGCCGCGGTGGCCGCGGCCGACGTTGCCCGCGGGCCGTGGCGGCGCACTGCACCGGCCGAGCGCGCGGCGGCGCTGCGGTCAGCCGCCCAGGCCGTTCGCGCTGACGCCGACTACCTCGGCGACGTCCTGTGCGCCAGTACGGGTCGACTGTTGGGGGAGGCGCGCGGCTCGGCCGAAGTCGCTGCGGACCTGCTGGAGGAGGCCGCCGTCACCGGGTTGCTGGACGCCGGACGGACCCTCGCCGGAAATCCCACCGCCGTCGATGCGGTACGCCGTGAGCCCCGCGGGGTGGTCGCGGTGCTCACCCCGTGGAACGACCCCTACCCGGCCGCGGCAGGCCTACTCGCTGCGGCCCTGGTAATGGGGAACACGGTGGTGCACAAGCCTTCTGAACGCAGTGCGGCGCCGGGCTGGGAACTGGCGAGGCGGATCTCGGAGTGCCTGCCCGACGGAGTGCTCAACGTCCTCACCGGGGACGGCGCCGTCGGGGCGGCGGTGGCGGTGGATCCGCGGGTGCACGTGGTGGCGCAGGTCGGCAGCACCGCCACCGGGCGCCACATCGCCGCGGCGGTCGGAGCGCGGGGCGGACGGGTGCTCCTGGAGAACGGCGGTAAGGACCCCATCATTGTCGATACCGACGTCAACCCCCGCTGGGCAGCGCAGCAGATCGCCACCGGCGCGTTCACCAACGCCGGACAGCTGTGCACCTCGGTGGAACGCGTCTATCTGCACCGCGAAGTGGCCGATGCGGTGCTCAGCGAGCTGCTCGCCATCGCGGAAAACATCGTGGTCGGCAACCCCACCGACCCTGGCACCGGCCTTGGCCCGATGGTGGACGAACGTCAGCTGCAGGTGGTGGCCGAACAAGTGGATGCCGCGGTCCGCGCCGGCGCACAGTGCCACACCGGCGGGGCGCGGCTGGACCGAGCAGGAAGCTGGTACCCGCCGACTGTGCTCACCGGGTGCACGCCCGAGATGGCCGTGCTCACCGCGGAGACCTTCGGTCCGGTGGCGGCCATCACCGTGGTCGACTACTTCGATGAAGGGCTGCGGCTGGCCGGCACCGGATCGTACGGCTTGGCCGCCACCGTGCTCACCCCGCGGATGGACCACGCCCTGCGCGCAGCCGACGAGCTGGAGGTGGGAACCGTCAAGGTCAACGCCGTGTTCGGCGGCGCCCCCGGCGGTTCGGCCGATCCGCGACGCGACAGCGGATCCGGCCCCGGCTTCGGTCCGGCACTGCTCGGCGAGCTCAGCGCGCTGAAGGCCGTGCACATCGAGTCGGCGCCAACCGCTTGATGGACGCGCGCGTCACGTCGATGGATGCTCGCGTCAGTGTGGTGATGATGACCAGGGACCGTCGCGAGCAGGCGCTGCGCGCACTGGCGCAGCTCACTGCGCTCCCCGAAGGGCCACCGATCATCGTGGTGGACAACGGGTCCGCCGACGGTACGGCCGACGCGGTGCGCGACACCTTTCCCGCTGTCACTGTGCTCTCACCCAAACACAACCTCGGGGCGACCGCGCGCACCCTCGGCGTCCGCGCCGCCGCCACGCCGTACGTGGCCTTCAGCGACGACGACTCCTGGTGGGCGCCAGGTGCGCTGCGCCGCGCCGCCGACCACTTCGATGCCACCCCGCGTCTCGGGTTGTTGGCTGCGCGGCTGCTGGTCGGGCCGCAGGAAGAGCTCGACCCGGTCTGCCCGGAGATGGCGGAGAGCCCGCTTGGGCAGCAGCAGGACCTGCCCGGCCCGTCGGTACTCGGGTTCCTGGCCTGCGGTGCGGTGGTGCGCCGCCGGGCCTACCTGCAAGTCGGCGGGTTTAACCCCGTCGTCTTCTTCTGCGGAGAGGAAACGGTGCTTGCCCAGGATCTCGCCGCCGCAGGGTGGGGACTGTCCTATGTGGATGACATAGTGGCGCACCACCATCCGGAAGCCGGGCCGGAGCGTGGCCACCGCCGGCGGCTGCAGACCCGCAACGCCCTGCTGTCGGTGTGGCTGCGCCGCCCGTTTCCGGTGGCGCTGGCCCGCACCGCCAAGGCGCTGAGGGTGGAGCGGTCGGCAGTAGTGGATCTTGCTCGCCTGTTGCCCGCCGCATTAGCGGCGCGCCAACCGCTGCCGGTTGGGGTCGAGCAACAGGTGCGGTGTTTGGAGGCAAGCCATGGGTGAGGCGCGCGTCGGTGTCGTCGTCATCACCCACAACCGCTGCGCCGAATTGGACCGCACCCTCGGCAAGCTCACCGAGCTGCCGGAGGCACCGGCCGTGGTGGTGGTGGACAACGGCTCCGAGGACGCCACCGCGGAGATGGTGCACACCCGGTACCCGCAGGTGACGCTGTTGACCCCGGGGATGAACCTGGGGGCCACCGGACGCAACCTTGGCGTCGCCCTGATAGACGCCCCGTACGTCGCCTTCTGTGACGACGACACCTGGTGGGAGCCCGGCTCGCTGGCGCGGGCCGCAGAGCTGCTGGATCAGCACCCGCAGCTGGCCGTGCTCACCGCACACATCGTGGTCGAGCCCGACGGCCGGGACGACCCCATCTGCGAGGAGCTGCGTCGCTCACCGCTGCACCACCCGGCCGGGCTGCCCGGCTACCCCTTACTGAGCTTCCTCGCCGGGGCGTCGGTACTGCGGCGCAGCGCGTTCGAGGCTGCGGGTGGTTTTTCAGCGCGCCTGTGGCTCGGCGGCGAGGAGGAGCTGCTCGCCTCGGACCTGGCCACCGCGGGCTGGTCGATGGCCCACGTACCCGAGCTGCTCTGCCACCACCATCCGTCCGTGGCCCGCGACCCGCACCTACGTCGGCGCCATGGCATTCGCAACACGTTGTGGTTCACCTGGTTGCGTCGACCGTGGCGCAGCGCGTTGCGGCGTACCGTGTTCCTGGCGCGGACCGTTCCTCGGGACACGTTGTCGCTCAACGGCTTTCTCGATGCGTTACGGGGACTGCCCTGGGTGCTGATGCAACGTCGCGTGGTGTCGGCGGAAGTGGAGCACGGCTACCTCCTGCTGGAGGAGATGCAACGGAGTTCGACTGCGCGGCAGTACATCTCCTAGTCGGACGTCCGCTCAACGCGCGGGTACGGCGGGACCGGTGCATCGTGGACGTCATCGAACGAGGGAGCAGAACGTGATCAGCACAGTTCTCAAGCGCGGGGTGGCTGCCGGTGCGGCGGGCGTGACCGCACTGAACGCGGTGACCTACCTGGACATGGCACTACGCGGCCGCCCGACCAGCGAGAGTCCCAAGCGGACGGTGGACGCCATCACCGGGATGCTCGGCGCCAACATCCCGGGTCGGGGCGACACACGGCGCAACCGACGCACCGCTCTGGGCGCGCTCAGTGGCATCGGCACGGGGCTGGCGGTTGGGGTCGCGACCAGTGCGGCCCGCGCCGCCGGTTTCCGCCTGCCCGCACCCGTGGGGGTGCTGGCTACCGGTGCGGCCTCGATGGCAGCCAGCGACGTGCCGATGGCCGCACTTGGTGTCAGCGATCCGCGCACCTGGGCTGCGACGTCGTGGCTCAGCGATGTGCTGCCGCACCTGGCCTTTGGGCTGGCCACCCGCGCAGTGGTGCACGCCCAACCCACCGATGCTGAACGCGTCGGGCAGCCGCAGCAACGGCCGTCGGCAGCGTTGGTCCTACGCTCGGCGGCGCTCGGGGTGGCCAGTGGTGGCCGCAGCTCGCTGGGCCTAGCCGGACCGACGCTCACCAGCGGGCGAGCGCACCGCCCAGCCTCCGCCACCGCCGTGCTGATGGTCGGTGGGGAGCTGGCGGTGGACAAGCTGCCCGCCACGCCGAGCAGGCTGCAACCGCCGGTGGTGTCGCTGCGCGTGCTGTCCGGGACGGGGGGCGCCGTCGCGCTGGCTCACCGCGAGCAGGCCGAGCCGTCCCTGCCTGCGCTGGCGGGAGCTGCCGGAGCCGCAGCGGGATCCTGGTCGGGCGCGGCCTGGCGCAGCTGGGCCGTCGGCCGGCTGCCGGACTGGCAGGCGGCGCTCATCGAGGATGTGGTCGCCGTGACCCTGGCCGCGGTTGCGTGCCTGCCCCACCGCGGCGCGACGGCGGCACGTACACCGACTTATCCGGAGCTCGCCGCCGGTCACTGAGCCGTCGTTCGGCCTACCGAGGAGGAGGCAGCATGAAAGCCATCGTGTGGCACGGCGTGGGGGACATCCGGCTGGACGAGGTGCCGGACCCGCACATCGAGGACCCCTTCGACGCGATCGTCGAGATCACGGCCAGCGCGATCTGCGGCACGGACCTCCACTTCGTCCGCGGCACCATGAGCGGGATGCGTCCGGGCACCACCGGCCACGAGGCCGTCGGCATAGTCCGCGAAGTAGGCAAGGGCGTGCGCAACCCGCGCGAGCCGGGTGGGATCAAGACCGTGCTCGGGCTCGTGCAGTGATCGCCGCAGAGCCTCCGTCGGGTGCGGTCGGCGACAGCATCACCTTCATCGGCACGGCGACCACGCTGATCCGGCTCGGCAGCTTCACCGTGCTGACCGACCCGAACTTTCTGCATCGTGGTCAGCGGGCCTACCTCGGCAAGGGTCTGTGGTCCAAGCGCAGTACCGAGCCGTCCACGCAGCCGGCGGAGCTGCCACGGCTGAACGCCGTCGTGCTCTCGCACCTGCACGGCGACCACTTCGACCGGGTGGCGCGACGCGGGCTGGACAAATTCGTACCCATCATCACCACCGGACAGGCGGAGAAGCACCTGAGCAAGTGGGGGTTTACGGCGCATGCGTTGGCCAACTGGGAGCGCCACGAGCAACGGCACGAAGGCGGGCAAACCCTGAGCGTGGAGTCGCTGCCCGCTATCCACGCCCGCGGGTTGATGGGCAAGCTGCTGCCACCGGTGATGGGATCGCTGCTGGAGCACCGGGTGAACGGTGAGGTCCGCCGACGGGTCTACGTCAGCGGAGACACCCTCACCGGCGCGCACCTGGACGCGATCCACGAGCGACACCCTGAGGTGGATGTGGCAGTGGTGCACCTCGGCGGCACCCGCGTGCTGCTGCACACCGTCACGATGGACGCGGGCCAAGGTGTCGACTTCCTTCGGCGCATCCGTCCACGGACTGCGGTACCGGTGCACTACGACGACTACCCGGTGTTCCGCTCCCCGCTGTCGAAATTTGTCAGCGCCGCAACGGATGCCGGCTTCGGCGAGGCGCTGCGGATACCGGCCCGCGGTGAAACACTGGAGCTGTAAGGCGCTTGTAGGGCGGCGGTGAGCGGCTCAGTGGGGTTCGACATCGTGCTCCGCAGGGTGCTCGGTGGGCTGGCTGCCGTGCTCGATGAGGTGCTGCTGGGCGTTGAAGAAGTCCAGCGTCCACGCGGCCGCGCCGTCCGCCCGGACCAAACGGGTGACCGAGGTGTTGGCCACCGATACGCAGACGTAACGGCCGCCGCGCGCTACGTTGCCGACACTCTCGCCGTGCCGCAGCAGCAACAGCTCGACCGGCCCCATGATCGGACCGTACCGAGACGCTCCGACTTTTTCGCGTTGAACGACTTGTTCGTGCTGCGATCACGAGATCTCCGGCACAGACTGGGGCCCATGACAACTCCCACGAAACCGCTACGTGCCGTTGCCCTGGTCTGCTCGTTGAACCCCTCACCCACGCCGTCGAGCAGTCAGCTGATGGCGGAGCAGGTACTCGCCAAGCTCGTAGAGTCCAGTGTGGAGGGATCGCTGGTGCGGGTGGTCGACCACGACGTCGAGCCCGGTGTCGCCGCTGACATGGGCGAGGGTGATGCGTGGCCGAGCATCCGCGAGCAGGTGCTGGCCGCCGACATCCTGGTGTTCGCCACCCCGAGGGGATGGGGCACATGTCCAGCGTCGCCCAGCGGGTGCTGGAGCGCCTCGACTCCGAGGTGGCCACCCAGGACGACGATGGTCGGCCGATCTTGTTCGACAAGGTGGCGGTCGCGGCTGTCGTGGGCAACGAGGACGGCGCCCACAAGATCACCGCGGACGTGTTCCAGGCCCTGAACGACGTCGGCTACACCATTCCGGCGCAGGGGGTCACGTATTGGAATGGCGAGGCCATGCACGGAACCGACTACCAGGACCTGGACGAGACGCCCGAGGCCGTGGCCGCCACCACCGCGACGGCCGCAGCCAACGCGGCGCACCTGGCGCGGGTGCTCGCGGCCCAGGCCTACCCCAGCAGCTGAGCGGTGATAAGCCCCACTCAGCCCCAGGTTCGTCCCGCGGTCATCCCCGGTCACGTCGTCGGCGTCGACCACCACTTGGCGCACGCCAACGGCATTTTCAATGCACGACGTGCTGGCCGGCAGCGGTCGACCGGTCGTGCTCCTGCTCGTAAGGTGAGCGCGGTGAGCGATAACAGCATCGAATTGCGCATTGGCCGTGAGGAACTCGTGCTGCGCAAGCGCTACGAGATTCTCAGCATCGTCAACGACATCCTGGTTGCGGTGTGGTTCGTGATCGGCAGCATCTTGTTCTTCTCCGATTCCACGGCCACCGCCGGAACCTGGCTGTTCTTGCTCGGCAGTGTCGAGCTGCTAGTTCGGCCGCTCATTCGGCTCACGCGCAGGGTGCACATCGGCCGCGTCGGTGGCGCCGCCGGAGAGTCGGCGCGGGACTTCTGACCGCAGTTCGGGGGAGCGACGAACCGGCATACGTGCGCGGGTGCGGCACCCACCAATCGGCCTGGAGACTACTTCTCGAGTGAACTTGGGTCGCCCGGGACGTCAACGGCTAACTCACGAAGCACTTCCAGCGCCACGATGCTGAGCACCGCCTTGTTGGTCGAGGCCAGAACGACTGGCGCAGCCACGCCGTCGCGGTAGGCGCGTACCCAATTCACCGCGGTCACGCACCATCGGTCACCCGGCACAAGCCCCGGGAAGCGGTACTGCGGTCGCGGCGTCGACAGGTCGTTGCCGATGCTGCGTTGGTGGCCGAGAAACTCGACTGTAACCACCACACAGATGGTGTGGCTCCCGAGATCCTCCGGGCCGGTACTGCAGCATCCGTCGCGGAAGAACCCGGTCAGCGGATCCGTGCCACACGGTTGCAGCTCGTCGCCGAGGACGTTTCGCTCTGTCATGCACATAGCATCACCCACGGTGGCGCTAGCGGGGTGCGCGGACCGCTGCTGTTGCGGGTTAGCGGTCGGTCAGGGGCGCCTGAGATCGCAGGGGTCGGCCCAGCAGTGCCTTGCCGGCGTGCCAGGTGAGCCGGAGCAGGCCACGCACCGCCGCGACGGACAACGCCACGGACCGCACGGTTTTGATGTCAGGGTCGGGGAGGGGTCTCCCGGCGAAGCGATCGGACAGCCAGTGCAGGGTCACCGGGGCGGCGAGCGGGTGCAGCGACAGGTGTTCGCTGAGCCGGTCGCGCCGGTAGGTCACGTGCGCACCGGCGGTGACGTAGCGGTGCACTTGCCCGTCGACGTCGTCGATGCTGATGATCTGATCGTGTACCGCTTGCACCACCAAGAGCGGGGCCGAAGGGGCCTGGTTGCCCGGTTGAATGTCGTCGAACACCGCGAGGATCTCGGGTTGGGCGAGGAAGTCGGCCAAGGGAATGTCGGTGTGGCGGTCGAGGTCGTGGCGGGCCAGCCGCACCACGGCAGCAATGGTTGTCATCTGCTCGATCGACGCGAGGAGGGCGAGGCCGTCGGCGTCGACGTGGCGGCGAATGGTGCGGTCGAGCTCGGGGTAGATGCGCCGCAACCCGGCGACGAACAATGCGGGTAGTCCGGCGTGCAGTGTCGCGTTCAAGCGGGTGAAGGCCGAGGCGGGGTCGCCGATGGGGGAACCGAGCGCGGCGCCGACGAGATTGATCTCGGGCGCGTAATCGGGCGCCATCTCAGCCGCCCAGGAGGTGGCGAGTCCACCACCGGAATAGCCCCACAACCCGACCGGGGTAGACGCTTCGAGCCCGAGCGGGTCGAAGCTCAATGCCGCCCGGATGCCGTCGAGCGTGCAATAGCCGGGCTCGCGGGGCGCCCCCCAGTGTCCGTCGGTCCCCTCGTGGTCGGGGATCGATACCGCCCAGCCGCGAGCAAAGACGCCGGCCAGGAGAAGTAACTCCCACTGCGGAACAGCCCCCAGTGCCCTGGCGCCGCGGCGTAGCGCGTAAGAGGGGAAGCACTGCGCGGCCACGGCATCGATCGCGCATTGGTAGGACAGCAACGGCCGCGCCACGGTCGGGTCGGCATCCCAGGGCAGCAACACGGTCGTCACCGCCACCCGCGGCGTCCCGTGCAGATCGCTGGTTCGATACAACAACTGCCAGGCCGAGACCTTCTGCGGCACCACACCGAACAGGGCCACCTCGACGGCACGACTACGCAACACCGTGCCCGCCGCGAGGCCATCCACCCCAGCCGGGGGCCGGTAGAACGGATCGTCGCCGGGCAACGCCGGTCGACCCGTACGCGGCAGCATTTCGCCCGAGGGTCCTGCACCACCGCCAACGAGTCCCACCGTCACCGACACGTGCGCACCACGCGTTGCGGGGTGCCGCGAAGGTGCTTGTCTGCCCGAGGCCATACCTCGTGTATGTTGTCGAACTCGGGGAGCAGTCGGACCGTCTGCTTCATTGCTACACCCCTGTGGTGTCGGTGGCGGTCACGTTGTGCGCTTCATAGCTCTGCCGGACTGATCGGTCGGTGAGCGCGGTGATCTGGTTGGGCACCATCTTGCGCAGCAGGAAGTCGCGGCCGGCCTGCGGCAGGACATTGACCCACCGCACCAGGAGCCCGACATAGCGCGGCACGGTGACTTCAAAGCGTGGACGCTCAATGGCCGCAACCACCGCGCGCGCCACATCGATCGGCTGCAGGAGTTTCGCCGCGCCGGACGCGGTGCCGGCGGCCAACTCGGTGTCGACCACCCCTGGCATGACGACGGTGAGCTGGACGCCGCTGCGGTGCAGTTCCTCCCGCACACCGTTGAGATAGCCGAACACGCCATGCTTGGTGGCCGCGTAGGTCGCCTCCCCCGCCGGGGACAGCTTCGCCGCCGCGGAGGCCACGGTAACGATCTGGCCCCGCCCACGCGCGCGCATCGGCGGCGCCGCGAGCTTGACGCCGCGGATCACACCGTGCAGGTTCACCTCGAGCTGTCGCTCGGTGGCCGACTCGGACTCCTCGTCGAAGTTGCCGACCCACATCACGCCGGCGCTGTTGACCAAGACATCGAGCGTCCCCAAGGTGGCCTCGACCGCGGCGAGGAACGCGGTGAACGAACCGGTGTCCGTCACATCTAAATCGAAGGCGACAACCGAGCCGGGCAGTTCGCGTGCGGTCGCGCGCACAGCGCTGCCATCGCGGTCACCGAGAGCCACCCGGGCACCCTTGAGTGCCAACTGGGCGGCGATCTCCCTGCCGATACCGCGTGCCGCGCCGGTCACCGCGATGACGCGTCCGGCCAATGGATGAGGCGCCACGGCGTCCACCCTCCTCCCAGGTAGCAGATTCCCGTCGATGATGATGACAGATCCTTGATCATCGGGCCTACGCCGGCCAACTCGGGTAGAACAGTGCCATGGCACTCATCAGCAGCTCCGGTTACGCCCATGTGCGACTGACCGTCACCGACATCGCCCGTTCGAAGGCTTTCTACGATCAGGTCTTCGGGTGGCCGGCAGCAATCGACATGTCCGCCAACGTTGACGACCCAGGCGTGCGGGAGTCTCCGGAGCACTTTTACGGCGGCACCGTGTACCAGACCCCGTCCGGCACGTTGTTCGGGCTTCGGCCGGTCGCGCCGGAGGGTCAGCGATTCGACGCAGACCACACCGGCCTGGACCACGTCAGCTTCCAGGTCGAATCACGAGACGACCTTGTTGCCGCGCAACAAAAGCTGGCGGATGCCGGCATCCCGCACGGTGAGGTCAAGGACCTCGGTGATGCCGGAATTGCGGTCCTTTCCTTCAGCGACCCTGACGGCGTACACCTCGAGCTGACCGCGCCGCTGAGCTGACCGCAGGCACCTCCGGCGCGTCGACGGTCACCATCGGCATGGGCGTGTGTTCGGCACTGTCGCTCATGATTTCCGCGATTTTGCGCTCTCGCGATCGTTCGCCTTCTCAATAGCACCCACCAGCTCGACCTTGGTCATGCTCGAGCGCCCGGAGACGTCCAAGCGACGCGCGAGGTCCTGCAGGTGCTCCTTGGAGGCGTTCGCGTCCACCCCGCCCGCCGTCTTCCGGTTGGTGTTCTTGCCGCCTTCGGCCTGCTTGTCCGAGGGCCCGTTCTGCTCCTTCGGCTCCCAGTGGTCGCCGACCTTCTCGTGGGTGTGCTTCAGCGCTGAGTAGGCGACGCGATTGGCCTGCTGTTCATCGCCGTACTCCTCGGCTGCGGCGTCATGGGTCTTGGCGAATGTGCGCTGCGCCTTGGCGTCGGAGTGCTGCAGGGTGCTCGGCAGCTCGCTCTGGCGCGCGTTTCCCTGCTCGGTCGTCTTGGGCATCTCAGTCCTCTCGCTCGGCGGTGCGGCAGGTGTACCACCGCCACCACTCGGTTCGCAGATCGAATGGCCTGCGCCGTACGGACGATCCGAGCGATGACCGATCAGCAGGTCGGAGTGAGCACCCGGACGCTGGTGGCGCCGGCAGCGTCGTTCAACCGTTGGTCGTAGGACACCAGCGCATCCGCCTCGACCAACAGTGCCGATGCGAGATGAATGGCGTCAAGGCCGCGCAGCGGCGGGCTGAGCCTACGGGCGAGCGCGATCACTTCCGCGGTGATCGGTTTCTCGAGCCTGCGAGACAGGGCCACCTCGAACAGCTCGTCGACGACTTCCGCGGCGCCCGAGAAGGCGCGCCTCGGCATCGGGACGCAGACGCAGGTTCGTAGCCACACCAAAACCGGTAACAGCCTTGGTACCGGTTGCTCAGCACAGCCGCGCGCCCCACGTCGTCGTGAGCGACTCCTCCGGCTCCAACCGCACAAGGCCGTGTCCACTTTGAAATGCGTTGGGTGGGCACGTCATCGGCTCGCAACCGAGCCCGGTGCGCTTGCGCGCGTCGGAAAGGGTGTCGGCGGTGTACAGCTCCACGAGTGGGTAGCTCTCGTCCACCCACAGCTCGGCGGTGTGCTCGTCGTCCCCGGTCAACCGGACCCACGCGCGGCCGCCGGAATCGCGTTCCAGGTCGGTGAACGCGTAGTCGATCGCCAGCTCGCCCAGTCGGCGCGGGGTGCGGAAGTCGTAAGCGGTCCCCTGCGCGGCCTCGGTGCCGGTGGGCAGCTGACGCTCGTCGTCGGTGGTGATGCGGGTCGCCCCCGGCGCCTGCAGCGTGCAGGCGTCGACGAGCCCCTCGCCGGGGGAGAGATAGGGGTGTTGGCCGTTTCCGTAGGGCAGGGCGGTGTCGCCGAGGTTGTGCGCGGTGGTGCGTACGCGCAGGCCATCGGCGTTCAGGCTGTACTCGACCCGAACGTCCAGGGTGAAGGGGTAACCCTTGAGCGGGTACAGCCGCGTTGCCATGACGATGCGGTCGGCGGAGTGCTCGACGGCCCGCCACGGGCGCCAGCGCAGAAATCCGTGGATGGCGTTGTGCTTCTCCGGCTCGCTGAGCGGCACTTGCTGCTCGGTGCCGTCGAAGGTGTACTTGCCGTCCGCCAGACGGTTCGGCCAGGGGATCAGCGGCGCACCGTGGGCACCGTCGCACATCGCCTCGCGGTCGTAGGGGTGTAGTACGGCGCGGTCGCCGTCGTCGTAGGTGCGGATGCCGCCACCAACCTCAACGATGGTCGCCCGCTGCTGCGCGAAGGTGATCTCGAACTGCTCGCCGGACGGTGCTGGTGTCATCGCTCGCTCCCATGGTCGCGTGGCTCCATTCTAACAGTTGCGCTAACGCAACTATTGCGCGAAAATTGCCTTCGGCTCGACGTCATCGCAGAAGCAGGAGGCGCCGCCGATTTACCAGCCGGAGGTCGCCGCCCGTGGGGTGCTCCATGCGGCGGATCACCCGAAGCGCCGGGAGTACTGGGTGGGCGCGTCGACGGTGGGCACCCTGGCCGCCAACGCCATCGCGCCGGGCATCCTGGACCGTTACCTGGCGCGCACCGGCTTCTCCTCCCAGCAGACCAAGCAGCCGCGCGCGGCCGATCAGGCGGTGAACCTGTGGAAACCGGCAGACGCGGAGCAGGACTTCGGGGCCCACGGTGTCTTTGACGACCAGGCCAAAGCCACTGCGCCGCAGTTGTGGGCGTCGCACCACCACGGCGTGCTGGGTGGGGTCGCCGCGGCGTTGACGGGAGTGGGAGCCGTGCTCACCCGGCGGGCCTGGCGATGAGACTGCTGGAAGCGGTCCGCGCCGGCTGGGGCGGATTGGAGCTCGTCAACCCCGGCGCCGCAGCGCGGCTGTGCGGAGTTCGACTGGACCACCGGGCCGGGGTGGTTGGCCGGGTGCTGGGCGCCCGCCAGCTGGTCCAGGCGTTGGTCACAGTGGCGCTGCCCACCACCGCCGTCCGTCGGCTGGGGGTGGGAGTGGATGCGCTGCACGCGGTCAGCATGGTCGCCCTCGCAGGGGTCGACTCCCGGCGTCGGCGCACCGCGGTGACCGAAGCCGTCATCGCCGCCACCTTCGCCGTTTCCGGGGTGCTCGCTGCCGAAGGGACGGCCTGAGCGGCGGTGGCCGCGGTGATGAGCGCGAGGTGGCTGAGCGCCCGTGGGAGGTCGCTCAGTAAGGTGCCGACGAGGAAGGCGCCTTCCTCGTCGGCCATGCCGGTATCGGTACAGCCACGGGCCGGCGGCGAGCTCGCGGCGGACTGCCCGCGTCCACCGACACTCTCCGCACGACTGCGTTTGCGATCAAAAGCCAGCATGCGTGACGATTTCGTCCATGGATAGTGAAAAGTTCGAGTTGGCCGATGTCACGATCACCGATGAGAAGATAATCAAGCGCGCGGTCCAAGCGGCGGCGCTGGGTAACATCACCGAGTGGTACGACTTCGGCGTCTACTCCTACTTGACGGCGATCATCGCCAAGGTCTTCTTCTCGGGTCTGCCCAGTGGTCTCGCGTTGGTGGCGACGTTGGGCACCTTCGCGGTGTCCTTCCTCATCCGCCCCTTCGGCGGCCTGTTCTTCGGTCCGCTGGGGGACCGGGTGGGGCGGACCAAGGTGCTCTCGATCACCGTAATCATGATGGCGATCGGCACTTTCATTCTCGGCATCATCCCCAGCTACGCGACGATCGGCATTGCCGCGCCACTGCTGGTGCTGTTCGGCCGACTGGTGCAGGGTTTCTCCACCGGCGGCGAGTACGGCGGCGCTATGACCTTCATCGCCGAGTACGCCCCGGACAAGCGGCGCGGCTTCCTGGGTAGCTGGCTGGAGTTCGGCACCCTGACCGGCTATGTCCTCGGCGCGAGCCTGGTCACGGTGCTGACCACAGTGCTCAGTGATTCGCAGATGCTCTCCTGGGGCTGGCGGATCCCCTTCCTGCTCGCGCTGCCGCTCGGTGTGGTCGGCCTGTATTTGCGACTGCGGCTGGAGGAGACGCCGGCGTTCCAGAAGTTGGTGGCCCACTCGGAGCAGCACGAGGGCACGCCCACCGGGGCGGCGTTCAAGCTGATCTTCGTCAAGTACTGGCGCGCGGTGCTGCTGGTCGGTGGGCTGGTGATCGCGTGGAACGTCACCAACTACATGCTCACCAGCTACATGCCCACCTATCTGACGACGACACTGCCCGAGCACGGCGAGGACGGCACGAGCGAGACCACCTCGGAGATCCTGCAGATCGTGGTCCTGCTGGTCCTGGTGGTAATCATCACCTTCATGGGCAGGCTGAGCGACCGCGTGGGACGACGCCCGGTGCTGCTCGGGGGCTGCATCGCGCTGATCGTGCTGTCGCTCCCGGCTGTGCTGCTGCTCCGCCTTGGTGGAATTGCGCCCACCTTTCTCGGCCTGATGGTCATGGGTTTGATGCTCGTGTGCTTCTCCTCGACCTGCCCCTCGACCCTGCCGGCGATGTTTCCCACCGAGATCCGCTACGGCGGGTTGTCCATCGCGTTCAACCTGTTCGTCTCGGCCTTCGGGGGTACGACGGCGGCCGTGATGGGTGGCCTCGTGCTGGCCACCGGCGACCTGAACTGGCCCGGCTACTACCTCATCGCAGCCGGCGTGGTCGGTGCGATCAGTGTCTACTTCCTCAAGGAGAGCGCCCGCAAGCCGCTTGCCGGGTCCGATCCCTCGGTGTCCACCGATGCCGAGGCGCGTGAGCTGGTCGCCGCCCAGTAGGGCCCGGTGCGGTTGAGCTGGTGCGCTGACCGGCGACCGGACAGGCGGACCGTCACCCAACGGCCATCCTCGGGCGCAGCCGGGTGATCAGGACGACCCCGAGCAGGCCGGTAATGGCACGCAGTGGCTCAATCACCAGCAGCGCCGCGGGTACGGCGCCTTCGCCGCGCAGGGGGTTGGGTACCGCGAGGACGACCGTGAAGAACAGCCCCCAGGCCGCCACGGCGGCCGACCCGCAGTAGACCAGCATCAACGGGACGACGCCGCGCACCGACCGCGGCGCGCGAAACACCCGCGCCGCGACACCTGCCGCCGACGCACTCGCCATGACGACCGCCATCACCGGATGACCGCCGAGCCGGCCGGCCCGGGCCGTCACGACGACCTCGGTGACGCAGAGGACCACCATGAACCCGGCCTGGGTCAGCGCGGTCCATCCGTCGCGGCGAGGTACGGCGGCGTATGTGCCGAGCGGTCGAAGCCACCCGCCCGGCACGGCCCAGCGCTGCCAGGCGTGCCGCCCGAAGATCGTCAGCAGGCACACGCCGAGCACCGCGAAACCGCCGTAGACCATGGCGTAGACCCACCCCTGGATGGGCTCGGCAGCGGCCGCCGGGGTTTGCGAGTCCCCCGCGCTAAGCAACAGTTCGACCGGGAGCAGCACAAGGATGCCGCCGAGCAGCCCGGTGCCCACGAACATCGGCACCTGCACCACCCACGACGGCAGCCGCTGCCCGACGGGCAGGACGAGCGCGACGGCCAGCGCAGCGCCGACGAGCTCCATGCCGACGGTCCCGAGGTTGGCGACCTGCATGGTCGTGCTGCGGGCCAGCGCCAGGTCGTTGAGCCCCACCGTCGATCCGCCGAGCCACATCAGCTTCAGGACGAGATAGGGCAGGCAGGCCAGCACCGCGCCGGCCGCGAGGCACTTGGGCAATCGTGAGTGTTGAGTCGTCGTCATGCCGTCTACGCTCACCCCGACCCGACCCCCCGCACATCATCCCGGAGAGGGAACCGAATCCCTCGATCGAGGGATGGCCGAATACGGCGGCGCCGTGCAAGGCTGGCGGCATGCATCATCGACCGCGACTGGGCGCGGTCGCCCACGTGTTCCTTGCCATCGCGGTGGCCTTGCCAATGGCCGTGGCCGGGCTGGTCATCGGCACGAGTCTGGTGTCCCAGCAGTCGTCGCTGAACCGGGGCCTGCTTATCCTGCTCGGCGCCGTCTTCGTGGCCGCCGTCGTCTGGGTCGGCCTCGCCGCACCGGTGCGTCAGGTCGAGGTGTCGACGGCGCGCGCCCTGCTCGGCGTCGACCTGCCGGACGTGCGTCGCCCGTACAGCTGGGACTCGCGACGGCGCGGCGCGCTGTGGCTCGGGGTACTCCTCGGCATCGGAGCGATCGTCGCTGTCGGCGTCCTCTACCTGCTGCCCGTCGGCGTGGGTCTGATCGCCCAGCCGTTCAGCGGCCAGACCGAGCTGCGCTGGCCCGGTGGCGGTGCGCCGATGCAGACCGGATCGGGCTGGCAGGCCGCGTGGCTCGTGCTCCCGGGCGTGCTCGCGCTCGTGGCGTGTGTGGGGCTGTTTTTCGGTGCCGGGGGGCTGATCGCGCGGGGTGCGCCGGTGGTCATCGGCCCCACTCTTGCCGAGCGGGTCGCCGGGGCGGCCGCGCGGCAGGAGCAGCTCGCCCGGGCGAACGAGCTCGCCCGCGAGGTGCACGACACGCTCGGCCACACGATGACGGCGATGACCGTGCAGGCCACCGCGGCCCGGCGCCTGCTCGCAGCCGATCCGGCCGCGGCCGAGCGGGCGATGGCGGCCGTCGAGGAGCTGGGCCGGCGGGCGCAGTCCGACATCGACCAGGTGGTGGGCGCATTGCGGGACGCCGCTACAGCGTCCACGCAGGCACCCGACGACCGTGACGGCACCACCGATCTCGTGGCCGCGCTCCGGCCGCTGCTCGACGCGACACCGCTGGCGCTCGCGCTCGCGCTGGAGGTGCCCGAGCGTCTTGCGCTGGATGCCGAGTGCGCCCACACGGCGTACCGGGTGGTGCAGGAGGCGCTGACCAACGCGACCCGGCACGGCACCGGATCGGCAGCGCTGCGGCTGCGGCAGCAGGGATGCGAGGTAGTCCTCGAGGTACGAAACCCCACGAACCTGCCCGCGGCGCACCAGGACCGACGAGGGCTCGCCGGAATGCGCGAGCGCGTGCTGCTCCCCGGCGGGACGATGACGGCGGGGCCGGACGGAGACCGGGCGTGGCTGCTGAGCGTGCGGCTGCCGATCGGGCGGCGGAGCTGATCCGCGTCGCCGTGGTCGACGACGACGACCTTGTGCGCTCCGGACTCCAGGCGATCCTCGGACTCGAGGAGGACATCACGGTCGTCGGCGGCGGCGCTGACGGCACTGATGTGCCTGCGCTCGTCGCTGCGACCCATCCCGACGTGGTGTTGATGGATGTCCGCATGCCCCGGATCGACGGGATAGCAGCGACGGAGCGCATCACCCGCACCGGCGACGGACCAGCGGTCGTCATCATCACCACCTTCGAGAACGACGACGCCGTGTACGATGCCCTGCTCGCCGGAGCACGGGGATTCGTGCTCAAACGGGCCACTCCTGAGCAGCTGCTCGCGGCGGTGCGCACCGTCGCCGGCAGCGAGTCGCTGGTCTTCCCCGAGGCGATTCGGCGGGTCGCTGCGCCCAGGGGGACGGCGACCCGGCCACCGTGGGCGGCGCGGCTGACCCCGCGGGAGGTCGAGGTGCTGGGACTTGTCGCGCAGGGGTTGACCAATGCCGAAGTCGCCGGCGCCCTCTTCGTCACGGTCGAGACGGTGAAGACCCACCTGCGGGCACTGCTGGCCAAATCCGGCTCGCGTCACCGCACAGAGCTGGTGGTCCGCGCGTACGAGGCCGGCCTCCTCCGCCACAACCGCTGAACGGCGACCAACGTGCGACGACCGAGCCACGGTGCTTGCATGGGGCATGGCCTCCGCTGGGTCCGCCCGCCTGCGCACGTGGTTCGGCCGCGTCGTCGAGCCGTGGGCGGCGCAGAAGGTCGGCGGCCACGCCCGGCTGCGGATCGTCACCCTGCTGGCGGCCGTGCTGGCCCTGCAGAGCGCGGACATCGCCACGGTCGGTGCGGTCGCGGCGCCGCTGTCGGCCGACCTCGGCCTCACCAACACCGACATCGGACTGCTGGTCAGCCTGTCCACGCTGATCGGGGCGGTGGCCACGCTACCGATGGGTGTGCTGGCCGACCGGGTCAACCGGGTCCGGTTGCTCACCGGGGCAATCGTGGTGTGGTCGGTGGCCGAGGGACTCAGCGGAGTGGCAACCTCGTTCACGATGCTGCTGCTCACCCGGCTGGCGCTCGGCGCGGTCATCGCCACCGCTACCCCCGTCGTCTCCTCGCTCATCGGCGACTATTTTCCTGGGCGCGATCGCGCCCGTATCTTTGGCTACGTCCTGGCCGGCGAGCTTGTCGGCACCGGTGCGGGTTTCGCGGTCTCCGGCACTGTGGCCGGACTCATCTCCTGGCGCGCGTCCTTCTTCTTGCTGGCCGGCGGAGGGCTGGTGCTGGGGTGGGCGCTGTACCGCCTGTTGGCCGAGCCTGCCAGGGGTACGCACGCAGTGGCTGAGGACGAGCAAGATCGGGGCGGCCACGTCGCCGACGAGGTGCGCCGGTCCGCCGTGCAACCCGACTCGGCGCTACTGCAGGCGCGGGACCCGGAACACATGTCGGTGTGGGCCGCAGTGGTCTATGTGATGCGGATCCGGACCAATCTCGTGCTCATCGTCGCGTCCGCGTTGACATACTTCTTCTTCACCGGCCTGCAGACCTTCGCAGTGCAGTACCTGACCGAGCGGTTCGGTGTCCCGCAGTCGGTGGCGAGCATTCTGCTCGTGGTGATCGGGGCCGGCGCGGTGGGCGGGGTACTCATCAGTCCCCGGATCGCCGACTGGTTGATCGGCCGGGGAGTGGTCTACGGCCGGGTGCTGGTCGCGGGCGTCGCCCTGCTGCTCATCGTGGTGCTCGGGGTGCCGAGCCTGCTCATCGACTCACTGTTGATCGCCGCGGTGCTGCTGTTCTTCGCCGCGGCCGCCTACGGCGCCACCAACCCGCCGCTGGACTCGGCGCGACTGGACATCATGCACCACCAGCTGTGGGGCCGGGCCGAGGCGGTCCGCACCGTGCTGCGTTCGCTGTTCACCGCCGCGGCACCGCTGAGCTTCGGGTTCGCCTCCACCCGCATCGGTGGTGACCACGGACAAGGCCTGGGTCGAACGTTCCTCATCATGTTGGCTCCGGTACTCGCCGCGGCGCTGTTGTTGCTCGTCCGTGGAGTGCGCACCTATCCGCGCGATGCCGCCACGGCGGAGGCCTTCGAGCGCCTGACGAGTGGGCGCAGTTCGGACAGCGAAAGCCGCGCCGACGACTCACCGTGATCGATCAGACGGGACAAGTGGGACGTTCTTGGTGTTCTCTCAGGGTTCTTCAGCGGATCTACAGGTGCGGCGGATCAGTGTGGTGTTCAGAGCAGCCGACCGGCTGGTTTGAGACGGAAGGATTACGCATGGCTCTCAAGAAGAAGCTCGCGGCCGCCGCGTTCGGGGTACTGGTTATGGGCGGTATCGGCGCCGGGGTGGCCAACGCGGCCACGACGACTCCGGCGCCCCCACCGGCGACCAGTGCACCGGCGGCGGATGCCCCCACCCCGGGTGACACCCCCGATGCGCCGGGTGCGGTGGACACCCCCGAGGCCGGGGACACCGCGGACGCCCCCGGCGCACCGGACACCGACAACGTGCAGCAGGGCGATCAGAACGGCCCCGACCAGGCCGGTCCTGAGGTGCCCGACGCACCGGGTGCGCCGGCCAAGTAGCCCTACCGGGATCGGGGTGGGCTGGGCAGGAGAGGCTGCCCAGCCCACCCTGGTGTTCGGGGGCGGGAAGGATGACACGCGTGAGGGTGCGCGAAAAGCCACGGTGATGGGCCTGCTGGGGGGTGCGGGTGCGTTCTGCCTTGGCGGCGGTGCTGGTGCTGATCGTGGCGCTGGCGTTGGCCGCGGTCGCGTTGCTGTGGTTGCTGCAGCACTCCCTGCAGTCCGCCGCCGATGATGGGGCTGCCGCCCGCGCGGCCTCGTTGAGCACGCACCTGGTGAGCGACCCGTTGAACGAGATCGACCCCACGTTGCTGGCCACCGACGGGCGCACCACCGTCATCCAGGTGATCGATGCCGCGGGGCGCATCGTGCTGGCATCGCAAGATGCCCCCGCGGTGCCGTTGCTCGACGCCCACCCGGGGGCGGGGGAGGTGGTGGGCATGGGTGGGGTGGACAACACCACCGCCGGCGGGGATTACCGGGTCACCGCCCAGGGAGTCAGCGGACCTCAAGGGGCCTACACGGTTCTGGTCGGGGCGGGCCAGGACCAGATCGACGCCACGTTGCGGACGGTGGCCGTGTTGTTGGCGGTGGGGTTTCCGGTGATCGCCCTCATCGGGGGTGTGGCTACTTACGGGTTGGTGGGCCGGTCGCTGCGGCCGGTGGAACGGATGCGCACCCAGGTCTCGGCGATCAGTACGGCGGACCTGTCCGAGCGGGTGGCCGTGCCCGCCGGCCGCGACGAGGTCTCTCGTCTGGCGCAGACCATGAACGCCATGCTGGCCCGCATCGAAGCCGGGCACGCCGCCCAGCGCCGCTTCGTCGGAGATGCCTCCCATGAGCTGCGCAGCCCCCTGGCCACCGTGACCACGGCCCTGGACCTGGCGGCGACTCGACCCGGGGTGCTGGAGCCGGCCATGGTGCGCGCCACCCTGCTCCCGGAAGCGCACCGGATGCGGTCCCTGGTCGAGGACCTGCTGCTGTTGGCCCGCGCCGACGAGCAGGGGCTCCCGCTGCACATCAGCGACGTCGATCTCGACGATGTGCTCGACACCGAATGTGCCCGGCTGCACGCGGCGGGCACGGCACGAGTGATGTGCACCACGAATCCGGTGCGCGTGCGCGGTGATGCCAGCCAACTAGCTCGGGTGGTGCGCAACCTCGCCGAGAACGCCGTCCGCCACGCTCGTTCCACCGTCTCGCTAAGCGCCACCGCGCAGGAGGGCACCGCGGTGCTGGTCGTCGACGACGACGGCCCCGGGGTCCCGGAGGCAGAGCGGGAGCGGATCTTCGAACGCTTCGTCCGCCTGGACACCGACCGTGCCCGGGCCGCCGGGGGGTCCGGGCTGGGGCTGGCGATCGTGTCCGAGATCGTCGCCGCACATAGTGGTTCTGTCACGGTGGAACCGGCGCCCGGTGGTGGGGCACGGTTTCTGGTACGGCTGCCCGTCGCGGGACCGGCTCAGCAGCCGCCGTCGGCCACCAGGCGGTAACCCATGCCCCGCACGGTATCGATGCTCTGGCACCCGAACGGGGTGTCGATCTTGCGTCGCAGGTAGCCGATGTAGACCTCCACGATGTTGTCGTCCCCGTCGTAGTGGGCGTCCCACACCGCGGCCAGGATCTGCGCCTTCGTCACCACCGTGCCCTTGTTGCGGAGCAGAAAATCCAACACCCCGTACTCCCGCGGGGTCAACGCCAGCACTGTGTCACCGCGGCTTACCCGGCGCCGCGCGGGGTCCAGGGACAGGTTTCCGGCAATGAGCACGGTGGGTCGTTCGGGGGCACCGCGACGTTGCAGCGCGCGCAGGCGCGCGACCAGCACGATGAAGGAGAACGGTTTGGTGAGGTAGTCATCGGCCCCGAGATCGAAGGCGTCGGTTTGGTCGTACTCGCCGTCCTTGGCGGTCAGCATCAGCACCGGCGTCCACACGCCGTGTTCCCGCATCTTGCGGAGCACGTCGTAGCCGTTGAGCTTGGGCAGCATGATGTCCAGCACGATGACGTCGAACTCACCCTCGGTGCCCCGCCACAGCCCCTCCGCGCCATCGGCGCCGACCTCGACGACGAAGCCTTCCGAGACCAAGCCCACCCGCACCATCTCTGCCAGACGCGGCTCGTCCTCGACCAGCAGCACTCTCATCTCGGCACCGCCAATGGGCTGGCTCGAAACGGCGTGGTCATGGACTCCTCCTGGGTGGTGGGGTTCCTTTCAGCCTGCCCGACGGTTGCTGAGGCCGCGCTGAGGAACGGGCGAACCCTAGGACGCGCGCGACTACCGTGGACATCGGATTCCTGACCGGACCGACGAAAGGCGCTCCGTGAGCCTCGGCGCACTGTTCATCGCGGTGTTCCTGGCGTGCGCGGTCGAGGCCGTTGAGGCGGTCACCATTGTGCTTGCTGCAGGCACCGCGCGGGAATGGCGTTCGGCGTTGACCGGTGTCGGTGCCGCCTTGCTCGCCCTGGTCGCGGTCGTGGGTGTACTGGGCCCGGCGGTGTCGGTCATTCCGCTGCACGATCTGCGGTTGGTCGTCGGCGCTCTGCTGCTGATCTTCGGACTGCAGTGGCTGCGTAAGTCCATCCTGCGAGCCAGCGGGTACAAGGCGCTCCACGATGAGGAGCGGATCTTCCGTGATCAGGTCGCGCAGGCACGCAACGGCCCGCGGCAGCGGCGCCGCTGGATCAGCGACTGGTACGCCTTTACCCTGTCGTTCAAAGGTGTGCTGCTCGAGGGGCTGGAGGTGGTGTTCATCGTGCTCACCCTCGGGGCCAACCAGCACAACGTCGGCTGGGCAGCCCTCGCCGCGCTGTCGGCCGTCCTGGTGGTGGTGGCGGCCGGGGTGTTGATCCGCGCTCCGCTGGCCCGGGTCCCGGAAAACACCATGAAGTTCGTGGTCGGGGTGATGCTGAGCGCGTTCGGCATCTTCTGGGGCGCGGAAGGGGCCGGAGCGGACTGGCCCGGCGGGGACGGCGCGCTGCTGATCCTGGTGCCGGCGATCGCCGCCTTCGCCCTCGGCTTGGTCGCCGTGCTGCGTCGCGGACATCGGGCATCGTCGGCGAAACAGGACCGGCCGGTCTCGGTGGAGACGGCATGATCGCGAAGCTGAAGGCCTTCGGCGCCTTCTGGTACGACTTCGTCGTCGGTGACGACTGGCAGGTCGCGCTCGTCGTGGTGGCCGCACTCGCAATCACCTACGGCGCCAGCAAGGTCAGCCCCGCGGTGTGGTGGATCCTGCCGGTCGCCGTGGCGATCATCGTGCCGGTGAGCCTGTGGCGAGCAACCCGCCGACGGTAAGGCGCCTGCCCCGTTGCGCCGCTGGCTCATCCACTACAGCGAACTCTCAGCAAAGCGGCTCACCGGCACCCGCCGCAAGGGCCGGGTTCTCGTCGGCATCATCGTGGCCGCCAGTGCGCTGGGCTCGATGCTGGCCGCGTTCTCACCGACGGCGGTCGCGCCCTGGCCATCCGTTGTTCGTCCCACCGCTGGTCCTGGTGGTGTTGCTGGGCACCGGGCGCCTTGGCGTCGCGATCACCACCAGCGACCCGGTGTGCCCACCGCACCGGCTGGAGGAGACGGTGCGCGGGTTCGCCGACTTCGCCACCGCGAACGGGTGGACCCCGTGCTTCTACTCGCTCACCGCAGCGGTGCGGGCCCAAGGCACGGCGCTGGGCTGGGGGCGCTGCAGGTCGCCGAGGAGACGGTGCTGCCCCTCGGCGGGCTGGCCTTCACCGGCCGCAAGTTCGAGGACATTCGCACCGCACTGAACCACGCGCGCAAGCAAGGCATCACCGCCGAGTGGATCAGCTTCCCCACGGCGCCGCTGGCAAGTCAAGCGGCCGACACCAGCACCAACTTACGTGCGCCAACCGACCGCGGACATTGCCAGGAGTGCGGCGAACAGCGTGCCCAGCAGAACCATCTGCACGAGCTCTGAAATGACCATCACGTCACCTCCTCGGGTGCCTCGGTGCGGGGGGATGTCCCGTGCCATCGACACTGCACCCACGGTGCTGTGACCGCGCTGAGCGGAGACTCCGGAACTCCGCGGCGGGTCGGGCCATTCCGGTCGCCGTCTATCTCATTCTCGTCGACCGCCTGCATGCCTACATGAACCCTGAAGCCGCGCCCGGGCCGCGCACGGCGATCGTGACCGCCGCGTTGATCTTGCTCTGCGCCGCCAGCGTGGCGATCCTGCCGCTGGCAGGGGCCCTCGGGGCGATGGGTGTCTGCCTCGCGGGTCAAATCGCCCGCAACACCATCACTGCGCACCGCCGCGAGTGCAGCGGGCCTGCGCCGGATCGGTCAGCGCAGGATGCCGGTATGCCCCAATGAGTAACGGCCGGGTTGGGGCCACGCCGTCAACCCGTGCGGTCCGCGGCCCACCGGGATCTTCTTGATCAGGTTCCCATCGCGGGTATCGATCACGTAGACCACGCCGTCGGAGCGGCCGGCGAGCCAGAGCTGGGTGCCGTCGACCGAGAGGTTGCCCATGTCCGGGCTGCCGCCACCGGGGATTCGCCATTTGGTCACCGGCTTGCCGCTGGCGAGGTCGATGACACTAATGCTGCCTTCGCCGCGGTTGGTGACGTACAGCTTGGCGGAGTCCCGGCTGACGTAGAGCCCGTGCGTGTGCTTGCCGGTTGGCTGGAAACCCGTCACCCCTTTGGCCTGGCCGTCGAGCAGGTACACCCCGTTGGCGTTCATGTCGGCGACGTAGAAGGTCTTGCCGTCGGGGGAGAGCTTGACGTCCTGCGGCTTGCTGTTCGGGACCTGGGACAGGTCGATGGTGCGCACCAGCGACTTCGAGGCGGTGTCGACGACGATCATCCGGGCCGCGAACTCGCAGCTGGCCAGGAAAGTTTTGCCGTCGGCGGTGAAGTCCACGTGATCCACGCCGGCGCAACTCGGCACCGGCAGCGACTGCTGCAGCTTCCAGGTGTGCGGGTCGTAGAAGTCGAGGCGCTTGAGCTCCTCGGCCACGACGATCGCGGATTTGCCGTCCGGGGTGAAGTAGAGGTTGTAGGGGTCGGCAATGGGAATCCGCGGCCCGGGGTTGCCGGTGGTGGGGTCGATGGGGTCAGGCTGCCGAAGTCGGAGACGCGGTCGGAGGCGACGTAGAGGGTCTTGAGGTCATACGACGGCACGACGTGCTGCGGCTCCGGCCCGACCGGGAACGTCCCCGTCACCTGCATCGTCTGTTGATCGATGACGGTGACGGTGTTGTCCTTGCTGTTGGGCACATACACCAGCGGTTTCGCTCCGGTCACCGCGGGGCTCAGCGCGCGGTCGGCGGCGTAGATGTCGGTGGGCGAGGGATATGGGGGCATGCCCGGGAGGAGTGCCGAGACAGCCTGCTCTGGCGTGGGCCCGGAGCCCGTTGGCGCGGTAGCCCCAGGTGGCGTGGTGGCTGCCGGGGTGGGCTCGGCGCCTGACGCTTTACTCGAGGAACTGCAGGCCGACGCGAGGAGGGCGAGGACCACCGGGAGCACGGCCGCGACCACGGAGATTCGACGTGAACGCATGGCGTGTGGGCTCTCCGCTCTGGCTGATACCGCTGACGGCCTCCGTACCGTGGAAAGCACCGTCGGACGCGACGCCGATCATAGTGCTTGTGCACCGCTGAAAGTGCGCTGAGAGACTGCGCTGGCGGACACCGACTCAGGGCAACACGCCGCGGAGCACGATCTCGCCGAGCAGTACGGCGGTCACCGAGAAGTCAAGTGACACCCCGCTGAAGCCCACGTTCGGGAGCTTGCGCCGAACCGGAGCCAGGACCGGTTCGGTCACCCGGTGCAACGCGGTGCGCACACCACTCAACGGCGGTGCCTTTCCCGAGGGACCGGCCAATACCCCGACCCAGTCCAGTACCACTCGCGCGATGAGTACGAGCTCGAACAGCAACAACAGGGTGGATACCAATCCAAGCAACCCGATCATGAGCGTTCCCTCCTCGCTCAGTAGAAGTCCAGGATGCGCGGGGACGCCTGTGGACCCGTTGAGACGGCAACCGCCGGGTCGCTGCCGGCGGGCGTCGGCTCAGGGGTGCAGCAGCGTCGACACGGTCACCGGGGTGAGGCCGCGGGAAGCGAGGTCGTCCAGGATGCCCGGCAACGCGTTCACCGTCCCGGGGTGGCCGAAGTGCATGCTCACGATCGACCCGGCAGCAGCCCCTGCGACGGCGCGGCGGATCGCGGCCGGTCCGGGATCGGTCCAGTCGAGGGAGTCGACGTCATAGGACAGGCACACCGGGTACCCGAGCTGGCCGGCGACGGTACGGATCAGCGGGGTGGAGTGCTGCGCACTGGACTGGCGGAAGTAGCCGCCCGGTGAGCCGGAGAGCCCGATCAGGGTGTCCCGGCAGCGTCCGATCTCCGCTCGGATGCCCTGCTCGGACAACGACGCCAGGTCCGGATGCGACCAGGTGTGGTTGCCCAGCTCGTGCCCGCCGCCAGTGATGGACGCGGCCATGGACGGGTGGGCCTCGAGCCAGCTACCCACGGCCATCACCGTGACCTTGGCGTGGCCGGCGGCCAGTGCAGCGAGCACAGACGCGGCGATAGCGGGATCGCCTTGGCCGTGAAAGGTGAGCGCGACCTGCTGGCCGTTGCGCGGCCCGTGCCCTACCTCGGTGGACGGCCCCGTCGGCGCCGCCGAGGATGGCGGGTTCGAGACCGGCGCCGTGCTGGTGGGGACCGTGCTCGCGGTGGGTGCGGACGTCGGCGCCGGTGCCGACCGCACCGCTTTCGCGCATCCGGCGGCGACCCCACCCACGGCCAACCCGAGCAGCGCGCGGCGGGGCAGGTATCCGCTCACAAGCCACCACAGTAATCGCCCGGGCCCCTCCGGATGTGCAGGGTGTGCCACGCGAGGACGGGGACCACGGCCGTGCGCACAGCGGCGCTCATGGCGAACAGGCTCGCCAGCAGGCTGCGGACACTGGCGCTGACGCCACGGTTGAGCCCGTTCTCGGCGTCGCGGTCCGGGAGGTCCGCGGTCAGCGGCTCGGCTCGTGCCGGAAACGGGCCGCGTAGGCGGCGGCGAGGCGTTCTTCAGCCTCAGCCAGGGTGAGCATGCCCGCGCCGGCGGCCTGGTGCAAGATGTCACACACCCGCTGCCGGTCGACATCGGATGCCCGCCACGGATGGGGCGGTGAAGACGCGGCGGGTGTCTGGTCCGTGTTGCTGGTCGGTGCGCTCATCAGGGTGTGTCCATTCGGGGGTGCAGGGACTCGACGAGGTGCCGCGATCACAGTTGCACAGCGGGGTTGAGGAAACGCTGAGAACCGGTGTTCGCGCCTACGGCCGGCGGGGAACCTGTTCGGCCGCGCTGGTGGCTTCGGAGCGGGCCAGGGCGATGACTGTCCCGCCCAGGACCAGCAACAGCAGCACCAAACCCGCACCGGCGGGCAGGCCGTGCCGGATTTGCTCGTCGTAGACGATGACCCCGATGGCGATGCTGAGCAACGGGTCCACCGTCGCGATCGCCGGCAGGCTCGCCGACAACGCACCTGCTTGGAACGCCACCTGGTTGAGTAACAAACCGCCCACCCCCGCCACCAGCACCGCGTACAGCTGCCAACTGGTAAGTAGCGGGACGGGCCCCTGCAGTGCGATCGACGTGAGCGCTTTGAGCAGGGCGGCCGTCGCCGCGTAGATCGTCCCCACCGCAATGCCCAGCAGCGCCGCAGCGCGGCCGCCGTGGCGCTGGCGGCGCCCGAGCTGCACGCACACCGCCGCCAGCACCAGCCCGGTGACTGCGGTCGCTATCGCCGCGGTGCGATCCGGCCCGTCCGTCGGTACGATCTGGTTGCTGGTGTGCGCCAGCTCCAGAAACCCCGCCAGCGCCAGCGACACCACCACCGCCCAACCGAGTTCGCGGCGGCTGACGTGCCCGCCTGACCGGCTGCGCAACAGCAAGGCGAATAGCAACCCGCTGATCAGCAACGGCTGTACCACCCCCAGCGCCCCGAGGTGCAGCGCGATCACCTGCAAGCTGAGCCCTACCACGTCGGCACCAATACCGCCCAGCCACAACGGGTGAGCCAAGGTGGCCCGGACGAAACGGCCCAGCGAACGGGCGCCGAGATCCTGCGCGTCGGGCACCTGCCCGGCGCTGGCGTGCTTCAGCGACGAGGACACGGAGAACGCCAGCGCCGAGGCCAGCGTGACCGCGACCACCACCCACGTAGGTGTCACCGCACCCACCGCCTTCCGCCCACTGTGGGTACAGCCCCTTCAGCGGAGACGGGCGGGCTTGAACCAACGAAGCATCGCGGTGGGTTCGGTTCGCTCACGGGACCTCCGCTGCTGCTCGTGGGTGTGCATGCGGATGCTCCACACCAGAAATCCCGTTGTGGCCACCGCGGGACCACCAGCGCAGTGGTACGACTCACCCTTCTTGGGACATGTTGGCAGGAGTTGCCGCTCGGGGGCCCAGCCGTTGGCACCTCAGGCGTCGCGGCTTCGCAGGGTGATGGCGGCGGCGGCCAAGGCGACCGCGGCGTAGGCGCAGAACACTGCGAACCCGGCCCACGGGGACGACGCGGTCGGGTCCTGGCGCACGGTGAGCAGGGCCTACCCGGCGCTGCGCGGTAAGTACTTGTCGACGGCGGTCGAGAAGCTCTTCGGGAGGAAATGCACGATGATCGGCAGCGCGAACAGCAAGCCGAACAGGGCCGCGATGCCGCCGGGCGGTGCTGCGCACCAACGCGCCCAGGCCGAGCCCCAGCATGCCGACCACGGTGAGGTACAGCGCCGCCCCGACGACCGCCCGGGCCACTCCGGGGTCGCTGAAGGAGGCTTGAATGTGCTGGCTGGACAGGATGGCCTGGCCGACGAGGAAGGCGATCAGCACTGCGGGGATGGTCAGGACCAGGGTAGTCGCGATGCCGGGGCGCACGGTGAAGCTCACATCATCGACCGCGGTCTTGTCCCCATAGGTCTTGCTCAGACTTCGTGCCTCGATCATCGGCAATCCTCTGTTCGCTGCGGCGGGTGCGGTGTCAGCGTGCCCGCGGCTGGCTGAGGAGACGCTGAACGTCGGGCAGTCTCAGCCGAGCCGGCCCGCTCCCACGGTGAGGTAAAAAAGTCTCTTTGGTAGGCAAACCACCGCACGGTCGGACGGCCGGGTATCGGCGGCAGCAGTTCCTCAGCGGGCGTTCAGCGCTTCTGGTGCACGAGGTTGAAGTCGAGCCAAGGGACAGGAGCTGGACGGCGATGGACACGAGAGCGGACCGGCGTGCGCGGGGGAGTGCCCCGTACGACGAGGGCGACGCTCCAGCTTCAGATGGGCTGGTGGGTGCGGCGCTCGCGATGAGCGCAGCGGCGCTGGTGCTCGCCGCGCTGGCGCACACCACGGCACTGACCCTGGGCACCACGACCCGAGTCGTAGCGATCACCGTGGCCCTCGTGGTCGGTGCGGTGGCGGGGTGGGTGGGTCATCGGCTGCGTCACCACGGGGTGCCCGCGGACCGCTTGCGCCCCCGCTCGGTGCGCTGACATTGGCGACGACCGCCCGGCGCCCGGACCGGGCCGCAACTTCCGGTGACCGCGGACCTGTCCGGCGCCCGCTGCGTCGGCGACGGTGGTGGGTACGGCGCGTGCTGGCGGCGGTTCTTGGCGTGGTGGTCTTGTTGCTGGCAGGCATGGGTGTGTTGTGGGCGATCACCCCGTCGGTGGGGGACGCCGAGGCCTGCATCGCCGCACGGCTCGCCGCCCATGGTGCGACGGACCCGCATGCGTTGCCGGTGCCTGACCCGGTCGGTGTGGCGCTGATCGCGACCGAGGACACCGGGTTCCGGGACAATCCGGGCATCTCCCCGGCCGGTGTCGCCCGCTTCGCCCTCAGCCCGATCATCGGGGACCAGGGCAGTGCCACCCTGGAGCAGCAGCTCGCGAAGGTCCTCTACACCCCGGAGCGCCAGGACTTCACCGCCCGCATCGAGGACACCACCCTCGCGCTGAAGCTTGACGCCCACTACAGCAAGGATCAGATCCTGCAGATGTACCTGTCCGCCGTGTACTTCGGGCACGGGTTCTACGGTTTACCCGCCGCCGCGCGCTGTTACTTCGCCACCGCGCCGGCGGACCTGAGCTGGGCGCAGGCCAGCATGCTCGCCGGGCTCGTGCAGGCGCCGTCGGCTTACGACCCCTACGCCCATCTGGTTCTGGCCAAACAACGTCAGCGGCACGTGCTGGACCAGCTGGTGGCCACCGGGTCTCTGTCGGCGAGCCAAGCCGACGCCGCGTTCGCCGCACCGCTGGGCTTGACCGCACAATGACTTCCCGCCGGCCACCCATGGCCGTCTCCGTGCTGGCGGCGGTACTGCTCGGGATGTCGGCTTGCAGCTCCGCGGCACCGGTTCCCGTCCCGACGTCCGCGTTGCCGCCGCGGCCCGCGGTCGCGGCGGGTCTGCGTCCCAGCAAGGTGCTCGTGGTGGTGGAGGAGAACCAAACCGCCGGCACGGCGCGGCGGCAGATGCCCTACCTGGCCGCGCTCGGCGACGCCTACGGCCAGACCACCAATTACCGCGCGGTGGCCCATCCCTCGCTGCCCAACTACCTGGCCATTGCCGCCGGGTCGACGTTCGGGGTCACCGACGACGCTGACCCCGCCGGCCACCCGATCCCCGGGCCCAGCGTCTTCGATGGGGCCATCGCCGCCGGTCGCAGCGCCAAGACCTACGCGGAGGCCATGCCCACACCGTGCGTCCAGCAGCCGGCCGGGCGCTACGCCGTCAAGCACAACGCATGGGCCTACTTCGCCGACCCCGCCCCGCACGGCAACTGCCAACGCTTCGACGTTCCGACCGGCACCCCCACCAGCGGGTCACTGCGCAGCGACATCGACGCCGGGGCCCTGCCCACGGTCGGTGCGCTCATTCCGGACCTGTGCCACGACGGTCACGACTGCTCGTTGGGTACAGCGGACGACTGGCTGCGCCAATGGCTGCCGGTGGTGATGGCCGGACCCGATTACCGGGCCGGCAACCTCGCCATCGTGGTGACCTTCGACGAGGACGACAACTCCGGTCCGAACACCGTGCTCACCACCGTGATCGCACCGAACGTCGTGCACGTGCGCAGCTCCGCGGCACTCACGCACTACTCGCTGAGCGGCTACCTTGCGGAGCTGGCCGCAACACCCCCACTGGGGGCCGCCGCATCCGCACCGTCGCTGCGCGCGGTGTTCGGGATCTGAGCGGCAAGCCAGGAACCGTCAGTCAACTCCGCGTCTGCGTTGCGCCCGGTCGGGGGTGGAAGCGGTGAAGGTCTCCACCGGTCCAGGCCCCGGACAAGCGCAGGATGATGACCGACGCGACGATGGCGAGGACCACCGTGGCGAGCAGAGTGAGGCTGCGGGCGAGCGTGCCTGCCACGCGGGTCGACCCGCTTTCGAATGCGCGGGCGAGGCGGGCGGCGGGCACGGTGCGGGCCAGAACATGCAGGCCGGTGGCGACCCCCCACGCGATAAAGGTGACTTGGTGCAGGGTGAGCCAGCTGATCTGCTGACCTGCCGCAGTAAGCAGAGGCGCGAACGTGGCGTCGGGCCCGACGGCAATGAGGACGAGACCAGTGCCGAGAACAGCCAGGGTGGTGAGGACGACGACGGGACCGAGCAGGCGCAGCAGGAGTGGCGGTGGACCAGCCTGGCGGTAGGCGCGGTTGCCGGTGTAGTAGCGCAGGATGCGCCAGCCCGTTGTTGCGGTCTTGACCAGAGCCGGCGGGACGAGGAGGACACCAATGACGATGTGCCAGCTGATGAGCCCGGTGAGGTCGAGCAGCGTGACGAGTTCTGCGAGGAACGCAATCAGCAGCCCGAGCCCGATCCACGCGGTCAGCCGTGCGTTGCCGGCTGGCCCGCCCGTGCGCGGCAGCACCGGATCGCCACGTCGGGCGCGGCCGACGGCGGTGCCGACAACGTCGGTGACCGCCCGGTTCATGGCCAGCGCACTGACTGAGCGCACAGGGCTCCTTTGGTCGCTCCAGGGTGGTCGACCGCAGCGTAGGCGGAATTTCTAGGAAGAGTCTGGGAAGGGCAGCGCCGCTATGGGGTGTGGGAGCGGGCGGGCAGCTGGAGGGTGAAGGTAGCGCCGTGCGCGGGTGCACCGTCGACAACGATCTCGCCGTGGTGCGCCTCGACGATCTCTCTGACCAGAGCAAGGCCGATGCCGTAATGGCGGACACCGGCGGTGTGCCCGTCTCCGTGCGCGAAGCGCGTGAACAGGTGCTGGACAGTGAGGACGTCCAGTCCGACGCCGGTGTCTGCGACGGCCACCGAGACGGTGTCGGCATCTCGGGTGACGCGCAGCGTTACCTGCCCGCCGGGACTCTCGTGGGCGATGGCGTTGTCGACCAGAGCGAGGAGAGCACGGCGCAGTGCCGTCGCGGAGCCGGTCACGATGAGGTCCCCCGCGTTGTCGGACTCGAGGTCGAGCCGCAGATGCAGGGACTCCGCATGGGCGGCAACACTGTCGTGCACGTGCTGGCACAGAACGCGCAGGTCGACCGGCTCGCGTCCGCCCGCATCCGACTCCAGTGACGCCGACAGCAACAGGTCCTCGACGACGTCGCCCAGCGCACGCGTGTCGGTGACGAGCCCGTTGAGCTGCTCGCGCAGTGCGGGGTTGACATCGTGTTTCTCGGCTCGTCGGGCGAGGAGCTGCGCCCGGGTATGCAGCACGGTCAGGGGCGCCCGCAGCTCGTGTGAGGCATCGGCGACGAACCGGCGTTGCAGCGCCAGCGCTGCGCCCAGGGGCCGGATCGAACGCCTCGACAGCATCACCACCACTCCCGCGGCAGCGGCGACGCCCGCGATTTCGGCGATCACCAGGGCCAGGAGCAGTCGTTGGCGTCCGGTTTCCCATGGGGTGATGTCGAGCAATGCCGCTATCCGGCGTCCACCGCGGTCGGCGACCAGACCGCGGTATTCGACGTCGTGGCTGCGCACGCTGGAGAACCCTGGCTGCCGGCTCAACAGTCTCGCGGCGGCGGCGGCAGGTGCCCGGTCGCCCACGGCCACCGCCCCCGAGGGTGCGCGGATGGCCAGTGCCATTCCGGGGGGCGCGTCGGTGACGTCATCGGCGCTGGCGACCACCGCGGACAGTTGCCCGCTGATCTCCTGGGCTTGGGCGCGGACGTCGAGGAGGTAGGCGACGGTGCCGACGAGAAGCAGCACCACGCCCAGAGCCAGCGCCGACTGGAGTGCGGCGATCCGGCCGGTGCGCCGCAACAATGCTTCGTCGTCGACGATCCGGGTGAGGCGCCGGTGACCACGTCTGCCCCGCTTCATGCGCCGCCCAGCCTCATGAGCTGCCCAGCCGATAGCCGAGTCCACGCACCGTCTGAATACTCTCGCGGCCGAGCTTGCGG
>JAABUK010001990.1_pt1 | contig 37511 bp, 43 predicted proteins | sample 5559141 | NCBI WGS metagenome assembly JAABUK01 (sample SAMN10711869, study PRJNA513367) | rock metagenome | isolation source: Antarctica rocks | place: Antarctica: Victoria Land, Pudding Butte nord | collected 2016-01-03 | reverse complement strand
CGCCTTCCAGGTTTGTTGCTGAGGCCACAAAGCTCAGCAGGTCATGTCACCACACTTCCTCTCTTCTCCTCTTGCTCGAGAGCGCAGCAGCAGCAGGAGGACATCCGCAGGCTTCGATGCAGCAGAGTATGACAGACAGCTTGTACAAGCGCAATGCTTTGCAAACTGAAACTGCACTTTCACACAAACAAGCAGGAGCGGCAGTGGCTTCAGACAAGCTGTTGTTTGCTGCCTACTTGACCAGCATTACACAGCTTCAGCACATCCCATCCCCAATATGCATTCCCCTTCAGTGCCAGCCTAGAGTCATCGCAGGAGCATGAGCAGTGCGCTCCTGGCAGAGGCTTGTTCAGCTCAGCACATCTGACCTACACAAGCAACCATGACTTCAAAACTGCAGCAGCCTAATGTCATATGGCGCTAGTGCTTACACCTCTAGTGCTACAGGCAATAGTGCTATTCATATTGGGATCAAATTAGCTTCCTGCTGCACTGCAGCAGCAGCAGCATACAGATGCTGCAAGCTGCAGGTATGCACAATCACATCCCACACTCAGAGCATCCTCTGCGTTGACAGGTCACAGCAACCACCCCAGCTCAAGGCTGACAATACTAGGCCTAGCAGCAAGGATGCTGCTGAGCGCAAGGCACGTGCCAAAATCTCCTATGAAGTGTGGAAGGCCGAGAATGAAAAGTCTGGACAGGCTGTGGATGACAAGGATCAGGAGAACAGAGGCTCCCGCCATGAGAGTGCTCCTCACCGGGAGCACTCACGCCGCCAGGAGCCTTCCCGCCATGATCAAGCAGGCCCCCACAGGGAGACTTCGCGCCATCATGAAAGCCCCCGCCACAGAGACACTGCTAGACGCCGAGAAGCTTCACCTGCTGACCATCAGCCTCGGCCTGCTAGGACTTCACCTGATGACCACAGAATGACAGAGGTCCCCAGGCTTTGTGCAGATAGAGCTCTAGGCAGTGGGTATAGGTACATTTTATGTCTTACAAGGACCTGCATAACATGTTGCAGACAACAAAATTACGTCAACACATACTGCAACTCAAGGACAAAGAGGAAAGCATTGCTGTGATGTTCAACAATGGTCAGTTCACAAGCTTCATGGCTCTCTGTGTATGTATTGCACTATCAGAGCACAGCAGGCATGCTGCTGATTAATCCTGATACATGATTAAGTCTCAGGGGGCAGCAGAGGCTGCCCCCTTATGCAAACCAGCAAGCGCTCATATGATCATGATGGTGACCCATTGCACTGCATTGCAGGCGCTTAAGGACAGACAGAGCTGCTCATCGCTCCCCTCAGAGGACACGTTCTCCTGCCCCAGGACGGTCCTTGTCATACAGACCTCGCTCTCCTGTTCCTTTCAAACAGGTTGTGCTTCCCCATGAGCAAAGCCACAGCCCTGCTAGCCATGCTCACAGTGTATGGCCTCAGCTCAAGTCTCAAATCCCCCAGGCTGGTCCCAGGGGTAGGGCTCCCCTCACGCACTTAGACACTGCCTGGGAATCAGTCCGGTTTGATGGTGAGCCATACAGGCCATACCCACCTGCAGCGCTAATGGACCACAGACAGAGGCCGGATGATAGATACGGAGACTACCGCGAGCCTGACAGACAGCATCCCAACTACAGAGTGCCTGCCTATAGGGAAGCTGGCTATGCAAGTGCTGGCCATGCTGCTGCACTAGACAGGGTGCCAGACCACAGACAGCCACCTTATGAGTATGGCCGGGAGCCTTACAGTGAATACTCCGGTACCAGATCTGTGGAGGTGGGGCACAATGGACATGTCAGGCATCAGGCCAATTGGGACGCTCCTAGACACCCAGATGTGCCTCCCTATTATGGCTACAAGGACAGTCAAGCAAGCATAGACACCAGGTATGAATGCATCATTGCAACACTTGTGCTTTGTAAACATGTCACATGAGTCTGCCTGCTTATCAATACCCATCAGCCTTCAGTAGCATCATGCAATTGATGGCCCATCTGCTCCTTTGCTTGCTGCCTTGCTCCTCTGACGTCTACTTGCACATACTTTCATCAAGCCAGCCACTTTCTCCATTCAGCATTATTTTCATTCGCTTACCCTGCCTGTCGCAGGTGGGTTGATGCACACTATGAGAGAGAAGCTCCCAAAACAGAGAGAGACATTCCTCGTGCTTCTGCCAGCTTCACACGGCAGAGCTCATATCCTGAGCAACGCTATGCCAGGGAAGAAGCTCATGCTTCTGCCAGAAGTCATGCCCCCAGGCTTGCTAGGGAGTTGGTACCTCTTGCCAGGTCCTACAGGGATGTGCAGGATGCTAGGGTGGACAGGGATGGTCACCCTCTGGCACCTAGGTGAGCAGCAGCTTGGATCAGGATGAATGCATATCCTCAGCTTGATTAAACCTTTGTCATTGCGATGCATGTGTGTGTTGCTGGGCACAGTTACACCAGCACAAATGGCACAGCATTGCAGAGCCAACTGTGCAAGCCTCTTTTACTGTCTTAGTGAGTGTGCAGAAGTAGTATACAACGTTGTCTGCATGCACAGGGACAGCTTACTGCATGCAACTCCTATGTCAGCCCTGCAGTACCGGTAGTCTTGCTATTCAAGTTGGATCTTGATGTGCACACAGTCGAGTGTCCTGAGTGCAGGTATGCAGATGAGTATGTGGTAGGCCGTGCGCATTCCAGAGACCCATGGCGCAGTGCGCCGCCTCCCCCGCCTCCCTCTGCTGGAAGACATGCATCTCCAAGAGACAGGAGTCCTCGCAGAAGAGACCAGGCCGACAGATACAGGTGAACTCCACCTGCTTGACACCTGGGATGCCTCTTGACGCTCGCCGTGCTTATTCTTTTGCAGTCTGCTGCTGCTCTGCTGATGCATCTTGTTTTGTACCACCACTCATTTATAGTGACAGGATAAAGCTGTTGCAGAGCCCATCTGTGTCACAAGTGTTGCAAACGACATTCATGTAGCTGATAGCAATTTTTCTTTGCCCAAGCTGTGCACATACCTGTTGTTCTGTTGCCAATGTCTTCAGTATGAGTCATACAACACAGCACATGCAACCACCGCTAAGCATGCAAGACTGCTCAGGAGGAAAGTTCAGCTGCAGATACAGGGAGTATCAGCTGGGGGTGCATCAGGACGCTGACAGGCCCAGAGACAGAAGTAGGCGTCATGCTGACAGGGCAGATCCTAAAGAGCGTGCTGCAGGCAACCCTTTGGCAGCGACCAGCAAGTCCTTTGCCATGGAGGCAACTGCCAGAAATGCTGCGCCTCAACATGCAGACCCTGAGCATACCTCACGCTCTGAGCTGCCTCCTCCACCGTCACGTCCTACTTCTGCAGCCCAGGTATGATTCTGACTTGCTTGAGTTCCCACAGAGCTCAATGACTAGCTTAATGTTGACCTTGTCCTGAGCTGCTGACTGCACAAATGGAGTTTGTCACCAGTTGTTTGCTAGTACCAGATGCAATCGTTGCTTTGTTTGTCCGCCTTCGATACCTTTTATTGGTGATGTATAAGTTCAGAGTGCTGCATCCCCACAGGCCTGATGAATCCCTCGAGAGTGATGTTGTTGTGCTAGTGTACAATGTCACCAGTCATTTGTTGATCACAATCAGTTCAGGTACATACTCCAACTAGGATATCTGCAATCTTGCAGGAAAAGCCATCTGAGGCGCCAAAGCCCAGTCGGGCATCTGTTCTTGTCATGCCCAAGCCTGAGGCAGAGGTTGGCACAACGCGGGAAGCTGAGCGTGACAGCTCGCCAGAGCTCAATGTAGAGCAAGGGTGCTTGCAAGCTCCTGCCATCACCCAGGCGCCTCGGGACAGACCCTTTCAGCGTGGCCATGCACCCCAGCAGCCAGGTGACACCCCTGAGAAAGCCCAAGCAGCTGAAGGCAGACACCAGTCTAGCAAGGAGGTATCAGGAAGGGATACCAATTACCACAGTGACAGGAGGAACAGGGATCAATCAGAGCCTAGACATTCCCCTCTCAAGATGCGAGGTAGCTCCCCTGGCAGGGGTAAACACCCCAATGACAGCAAGAAGGATTCTAGCAGCAGGCACCATGACAGCAGCCATCCCAAAGCTGGTGAAGGCTCAGGTGCAAAGGAGTCAGGTATGGGTCAGAGCCAGCAGAAGGCAGACCGCAAGGCAGATGCAGCCAAATCGAAGGTGAAGGAGGGGCCAGCTGCCACTGCAGATTCAAAAGACAAGAGGGCCAAGTCAGGTGCTACAATGCAATCATGCTGTTTTGCTGTCAGAAGTGCTGCATCTTGAAGCTTTCAATGCAAACCAAGCACATACCAGCAGCAGCATCTGAAAAAGAAGTCTTGCGTCCTATGCAATAGCAGTCTAGTCCATCCACTTTTGCTGTCTACAGACACCTCCAGTGCAAGCGCATCGACAAAGCTTGACGTTGAGACCTTGAGCTCGCCTGACGCAGCTTCTGATTGCTGCAGATGACAAGGTGTCTAGTAGAGTACGGGCTGAGCAGACAAAGTCCTCGCCTTCAGCCAAGCCCAAAGCAGACACGGTCAGGGACAGCAAGTCCCACGAACGCAGGCCAGCTCGGTCACCAACAAAAGCTGCAGCGGGCAAGGCCAGCGAGAGGTCAGGCACTAGACGGGAAGTGGTGGTAGCCAAGCAGGCTGGACAGAAGCGGCATAGCAGATCACCTGACCGTGACAGGTCTCCAAAGAGAAGGGCGTCACTACCTGACAAGCATACCTCAGGTGGGTCTCCTCTGCATCCTTGCTCCTGTTTGTGCCTAAAGGGTGTCCCCATCCTGTGAGGACTGTAACCTTCAGGTCAATCATGCAGCTTTTGTTGGAGTGACAGGTACTCAAAGCCGTGATGTCCGGCAGAATTATGTGATAGAGTGCTGAGGCATGCACACTCTGATATTCAAGGGAGCCGGCAGGAGGGAGGGATTCTTGTAGCACAATTGGTCACTGCAACTGCTAAACCAGCCTCTGAGTTCTTGGTTCTCTCAGCACTGTTTTCCATGTATGATATCTGCTTTGAGAGGCATATCAGTGCTCAAACCAGGCACCTTCTTGTCTCACATTCTTTCAATAAAGTCTTTGTAAGCACACCCAACATTAGAGAGTGCTGGCATGGCATAGGCAAGGACCAATCAGGCAGAGAGGCGGCCTCTGCTGCAGCTCAAGATTTGCCACCACCCCCTGCTCTCCCTGGCAGCACCCCTACCGAGGGCTATCTTCCCCCTCCTCCTGCTAGGTAAGCCTGCTGGACGTGCATCATAATCACGCCTCCCTTGTTACAGCTGTCATGTGCGTGCAACGGCTGAAGTTGCTTTGGTGTTGATGCTGGCCAAAAATGGCATGCTGCAGCAAAAACAGGTGTTAGCTGTACATTGTGTACAGTTGTTAGCACAGCCATATCACGTGTCCACGTCAGGCTAGTGATCAGTCTCAGACAAGATTCAGATCAGCTGGGACTTTCAGCGCATGTCAAGTTGCATGATAGCTGTATCTCTGAGGGTCTGTATGGCCGTGTTGCAAATGTTTTGGTTCTTGCTGACGGTTCGTGGTGCTGCTAACAGGCATGATGCAAAGAGGCAGGTTCAGAGCAACGGTAAGGAGGGTGAAGAGGCTGCTGGGGATTTGCCAGATGGCACTGATCTGCCTCCCCCTCCTCCAAAGCCCAAGTCCAAAGAGAAGTCAACTGGCAAAGAGGCTGCTGGTGAGCACATGCTGAGTGTCAATGTCAAAACACAGGCACACAAGCTGTTTGTGTTTGCCTGTCCTGTAATGCTTGCAAAGAGTTGCGCAATGCACAGAACTGAGTGCTGCTGCATGTCTTGTGGCCTGTTCAGCCCAGCTTTGTCCCTGTGCAACCCTGCGTCTATCTGTACTCTCTTTTGTGTGTCTGTCTGGGTGTAGCTGACACTGTGCACATGTGTGTGTAAACAGACATCTGTTCCACCTCGCTCCTGTTTGTGTCTGTCTGTTTGTCTCTGTATCTGAAGTGCAGATGTGCTGTGTGCAGAGCAAAAGCAGGACACATCGCTGTCCACCAGACAGCACAATGTCAAGGCCCAAAAGCCATCTCACTCTGCTGAGCGCAACGCTGCAGCCAAGCCAGAAAGACAGCCTGGCTCCAGCAGAAGGGATAGCAGGGAAGTGGGCAAGAACCAAGCTGGCGCAGCAGCAGATGGTCACAAGACCCATGACAAGCGCTCTGGTGACAGATCTGGGCAGAAGCGGTCGCGCACCAGGTCGCCAGAGAAGGCGCGCATGGCAAATGGCATCAGTAAGAAGCAGTCAAAGCTCTCTGATGCACGGAGAGCGAAATCTTCTCCAGATGCACAGAAGTCTGGTGCCAAGGCAAGCAGCTTGCGCAATGGCAAGATCAGCGTCGCATCCAAGGATTTGGATAAGGACGTGAAGAAGGAATGGATCTATGCTGATAAGGCGAGTGCTGTATGGCAAATGCTGCAGAGCTGATGCAGATGCATCACATAGTGCAATAAGCTAGTTTTGAAATTGTCAGCACAAGTTCATGAACCATTTTCTCTGTGAGCAATTCGTAATGTTTTGTTGCCAGCTGTGCAAGGTGGAGCAGCATCTGCTGGTGACGCTTGATCTGCTTTGTCTCACATGTGCTGCGCTGTTGTTGCAGAGCAAGCAGTACGGTCCTTGCACCATGCTCAGACTGCGAGAGCTCAAGAAGCAGCTACAGGAGGACAAGGACCCTAACAAGGTAAGGCTGCTCAACAGGACATCCAACCCTGAATGCATTAAGTATCTGACAGTCAAATTTTTGGCTTACATGCTGGCCTCTGTTTCAGGCACATCAATAATATGAGTACTTTCTCAGCTTATCCTTGCAAGCATGTCATGTACTTGATCATCTGTAGAGAGTCTCATTAATGAAGGCCTGTTGTTCTGGCTTGTGCGCCTGCTGGGCAGGCAGAGCTGTCTGGGCAGCAAGGCTTGTTGCATGTTAACACATATGCACCAAAGCCAGAAAGCAGGCAATCAATAAAGCTGTACTGCAGGTGACTGATTTCATGCGCTGCGACATCTGGCGAGAAGGGGACAAGAAGAACATGCGACTTGTCAAAGACGTGTTGTAAAGTCTGTTGCAGGTTCAGGATTGTCTGAACAGTGTGTCAGTCATGAACGCAGCTTAGTACACCTAGTTCATTGTGTTGTGGGTGATGGTATTGGATTTACAGCAGGTCTTTGCTCATAAGGATGGTGCTTTGTAGTGAAGCAGCGTGTCTTATTTCGCTATCTGTACCATTACATTGGTGTGAAGTCGCAGCCTGTTGAGAAATTGAGCAAAACAATATGCGGTCCGATGTGGGGCACTTCACATCATCACAAATATATGTTGATGGACACACTTGATTGCACAGTGTCAAATTCTAACACAACACACGCCATCAGCAGCTTTGACCTGAATTTGCAAGCATAGTCTCTCAGTTGCATAGCAATGAGTGTCGCAGCCCATCATGTTGAAGCAACGACACACCATAATGTTTTACATGTATCACCCAGACTTTCCCACAAGATCGGCAGAATCTGATCTGATCAGTGCATCTGAAGGATGTATTCCTGAGTCCAGCATCATTTGTCTGCTGCCCAAGCATCGATTGAAATTGAGTGCAACACAGAAGCTGCACTTGCAGAAGCTGCTTGTAAGCTGGCCAATCTGTCAGTGCTTCAATACTGGATGTCCAGCATCAGATGTTGTAACTGCCCACTCTCACTCAACAGATGGTTCTCTAATGACGGCATTGAATTGCATCTCATATCAATGTGAAGACAGACATATGGTACATTACATGCTGCTCATGCACAAGAAGTTGCAGAGCCTTCAGCAGGGGTAAACGCACATCCACTCAGCAGCAGCTTGAGGAGTATGGCTTCTCTTTTGAGGCCTGCAGTTTGGTGCCAGGTGCTTGATCTAGTAAGTTAGGGGTATCCAGGATCTTCAACACCAGCTCCTCAAAAGCTTGTGAGACGGCCAAATTGGTCTTGGCACTTGTCTCAACAAAAAGGCATCCATGTTGACGGGCAAACTCCTGTCCTTGCTCTCTGCTCACTTGTCTTTGTGACTCCTGTATATGGCCAGACAGCATGCTACAGTCAGCATGGTGCCTTGGTGAGCAGCAGGTAAGCAGTATCATACCGTAAGCCAGTATTGACAAGCCAGTACTCAAAAGGAGTTACCTTGTCCAGTTTATTTGCAACCACCATCTTGACAGAGTCTTCTACTGTGCTGTACATGTCTACCTCTCGCATCCAAATGTCATCTAGGCTCTCAAATGTCTCTCGTCTTGTCACGTCATATGCTGTAAGGTAAATACATGTTTAGCGGCTATACTATGGCAGCAAATGGTCAGCATTGAGGACGACAGCTCTTAGGCCTCACTTACTTGAAAAAATTGCAGCAAGATGCAATAAAAAGCACAGGTGACCCTTTGACAATGCTGAGAAAACAGCACAGCTCTACAAGTCACTGTCCAAGCATGAAAGCAATCTGACAGCCAATGCCTAGTAGACATGGTGTCACAGTGCTGCTTATGACTGACCATATATGATACCCTGTGCTCCCCTGTAATAACTACTGGTCAAAGTCCTGAATCGTTCCTGCCCAGCTGTGTCCCACACAGTGAGCTTGAGCCTTTTATTCTTGACAGTCACAAACTTCAATTTGAAATCGACACCTGCATCGTTGAAGCAGTTTCGTGGGCTTTCACTTTGGATTGGATGGTCTGCAAAGTCAAGTGATGACAAGCTGCTTGACCGTAAGTCATGCAAGCTACGTGTACAAAGCCCACTCACCAATTGTCGGTACACTGGATTCCTCGAACTGTCCTGCGGTGAATCTCATAAGCAGTGAACTCTTTCCAACTCCCGAGTCTCCGACAAGTAAGATCTGTACACGTAACCACCACACCATCAGACTGGCGTCAAATTTTCATTAGGGAGAGGAGAGCCGAAGGTGACCTTGAACAGATGATCAAACGGTTCCGTGCTCGACATCGTTGGGTGTGAGGCTCCTGACACCGCTCACGAACAGAAGGCACAGAAGCAGTTGTTCCGGAACAACCCGAAAGCCAAGTTTTGCTCAAACGGCTTCAGTCTTCACGAGATATGCTTGCCATTTGCAAGTTCAGAGGGTGTTGCTGAAGGACACAATTGCGACGTCTTGCTGCCGATGAGCGTGAGCAGCTGCAGAGCTGCTAGAGGAAGGGTCATGCTTGGTTTGCATGGGAAGGTTACGGTACAGTCACGGTAGCTTTACGCTATGGCGCTGCACCGTAACGAGTCCTGTATTCCTTTTGGCTTCGGTTTTGCAGAGCGGGACTGGAAATGAGCGTCCTCATGCTTTGCAAACAACTTTGCCGGCCAAATTGAGGCAGATATCACCCCGCTGCCGCAGCCACGTTTTCCGGACTCAGCTCCGCTGGAGATAGCAAAAGCGCATGCCGGATTTTGCCTGAAGTGAGACCGGGTAGCGAGTATGGACGAAGGCAACAGCGAAGACTCCTTTGTGATGGAAGATATAGCTTACGAGGTACAGCAAAACTTTGTCTGCTATGTTTGCGCCTCTCACGCGCGCACCACGCTCTATGACCAGCGGCAAGACAAGGGCCCGGCAACACTATAGCTTTGCTGCGCCAAGCTTGCCAGGCAGCTGGTCCTCGCCTTGTCAGCATGTTCAGCAACCAATGGCGCATGATGCTGCCGTGTAGGACAACGATTTCGAGGAGGATGTGCAGACTGCTCTTGTACATACAGACAAGGTCAGCAGCAACTCTTACCTTGACCTTGTGACCTTCACATGAAGCAAACCAATCTGACATCACAACTGGCATACAGAAGCTTGCTCTGCCTCCTTCAACTGTCACTGTTCTGGACTATAGGTGTCACACGACAGAGTGCCAAGTGCTAGGTCAAGTGCACGCTCTATGCATGACTCCTACACCCCCATGGACTCACCAATCCCAGGAGAGCGTCAGGTCTTTTTCAGACCAAGCGAACAAGAGTCCTTTCAAGGCTCCTACCCAAACGGGGGCCTTCCTCCATTGCCTGAGTTTCCTGCTTACGATGGTAATTCAATGCAGTCAGGCACCTCAAATCCTCTGTATGGAGAAGAATCAGCTGCAGACAAAGTGACTGAGCCAGAGTCAGACCCATCACAGGCATTTGGTCAGTCATATGCAGCCCCAGCTGACTATCAGCATGCGAATGACCAGTACAGCCACCAGCACCCATCTCCATACGCTCAACCAACAGTCACTGATTACACAGCCGCTGCAGAAACCCAGCTTGGTTCAGACTACCCTATGCAAGGTGCAGCCGACAGGGGCGTAGTAGACGGTGACTACTCTCATGAGAGATATCCTGCTGATCAGAGTCACGGCTTGGAACAGCACACTGAGGATGCATACTCACAGTCAGTGCCGAGTATGCTCGCAGTTCCTCGCCAGTCCTCTGAGTCAGTCTCAGGCAGTGGTCACGCTCACCAGCTGTCTACCTATGAGGCGCCAAGTCAGCATGATGGGGTCTCAGGACAGCCTGGCTCCAGGTCATGGTCTGCCAGATCTAGTGCAGAACAGCCTGCAGGCGCATCACATTCTGCAAGGTCTACTGCAGACATTGCAAGCCCCTCTCCAGTCACACCTGGTGGCATAGACAATATACACAACTTTGACCACCCTGGTCACCCCAGCTTCACCCCAGCATACCACCCAGCAAGCCGCAGCCAGGCAGGTGCTGTCTCCCACTCTGGTAGACCGCAGTCCGCCTCATCTGTGCAGCCTGTGTCGCGACAGACTTCATCTGGCCGCAGCTCTGAACACTCTGTGCAGTACATGCAGCCTGCACCAGTGCATGCTGTGTATGAGGAAGATGAATATCAGGAGCCAGCTGCAAGGCGGGGGTACCCCGGCAGCAGCAGGGGAGGGTACCAGCAGCCTGAGGAAGACTACAGGGGGCAGCATGCAGCACAAAGTTCAAGGCCTGGGTCTGCTAGGACAAGGCAGAGGGGTCAGAGGGGTGACAGCCAGGGTCAGCCTCCAAGGCCATACTCACCTGCCCAAGGTGCAATTCACACACAGCTAGCTTGCCTGCAGCAGTCTCATACTATCAAATCATGCACTGGCACATCACATCTTGGTAGTGCTTGCAGCAAAAGGAGTTGGACAAAGTCAGCATGCATTTGATCCTTGCCATCATGGCACATGTTTGTCCTAGTCCATTGCAGGGGCGTTGACTGTCTCTGAGCCGACGGCAAACAAGCGCCGGCTGACATGGACTGCATGGCTTCAAGCATATTGCCTGCAGATGCTCAGCATGTTTGCAGCATGGCAAACAAACAATCAAAAGCAGATGTGACATGTCATCAGAATGAGTATGCGCTGTTTGCTGCAGGTGGGCACTATGATGATGAGTTGGCTAGTAGCAGCATACCGGCCTACCACCCCCCTGAGCCCGCCCATGCCTCACCCCGCTCCCCCAGGAGTCGACCAGGATCAGCCATGGTGAGCCTTGTATGATGTCATCACTGTTACCGTGGTCACACCTGCAAATGGCAAACCTGACTGTCCTGCTTTGCTGTGATGTACTCAGCCAATGCTTTTCTGACTCCGGCTCAGCTGACCTCAGCTGCACTCACCTGCGCTAAGTGCAGACTGCCGAGTGACTCCCATGCATGAGCTCTCACTTCAAGTGTACACTCAGTATCTTCTCCTCAAGACAGCAGCAAATCTGTCAGATGACTCATATCTCAAGTGTGCAGTGACCTGCTGTAACTGTGAGAAATATTGTTTGCTGTTGTGAAAGCAGCATGTGTCTTTTTGCTGTTGCAAAAGCAGCATGTGTGTGTTTGCTGTTGTGAAAGCAGCATGTGTGTTTTTGCTGTTGTGAAAGCAGCATATGTGTGTTTTTGCTGTTGTGAAAGCAGCATGTGTGTGACTTTGCAGGCTAGCAGGGCCAGGCTGGAGGCAGCAGTGCAGCAATCCATGCAGCACAATGTGAACCATTGGGCTGTGGCAGAGGTGTGCGACTGGTCAGACTACATAGGCCTGGGCCAGTATCGCAAGAAGTTTGTGCACCACTGCATCGATGGCAGGCTGCTGCTCAGACTCAGTGACAGAGACCTCAAGGTCAGTGTTGCAAACGCAAGACTCAACTCAGGCTTCATGCTCTGCATGTAACAACCACAGTTGCACTTTTGCTGCATTGTCTGCTTGAGGACATGATGGTGTATGAGGGCAGACAGTTTGAATGGATGAGCTTTTTGCCAGCTTTGCATCTTTGCAGGTACGCACTTCAGTGATTGTCAATCTGTAGAATTACCTGGCAAAGCATGTTATGAAAGGAGTCTGGTTTGAGGCAGTGAACACTGTGATCTTGCAATGCTGCCGTATGCTGCAGCATCAACCAGCCAAGCTCTGGTTTCATATTAGGCACACCAGCCATACAATTGTTGAATCTTCCACCTGAGATGCGCTACATTGCTGGTCTGTCCATGCTTGTGCATGCTGAGCGTTTCACACTGCAAATTAGGAGGCTGCACGTCCTGGCTTGGCAGGGCGCAGAGCACAGCAGACAGTCTTGACCAATTCTTGCACTAAACATGGAGGTGTGTTAAGGGTGTGCCTCAGTAATGGCTGATAGTCATTCTTGCTTACAGGAGGAGATGGGGATTGCCCCCTTGGGTCACAGGCAAGGGCTCCTCATGGCTATCACTGACCTGGCCACCTACAACAGCCAAACCCACGGCGACGCCCCCCCTCACCGCCCACAAAGCAGGGGCAGGCCCCAGTCAGCCCCAGGGGCCCGTGGGTACAGCCCTGCAAGGGGGGCTGCCTCTGATGGTGGGTCAGTCAGCCCTGAGAGAGGGCTCAAGGAGTTGCATGCCCTGAAGGCATTGGAGCTCAGGGATCACCTGCTGCGCGAAATGGAGAAAGCTCAGTACCGAGCTGCTCACAGACAATCGTGAGCTCCTCACCCTCAGCATGACTATTGTTGTAGCTTCATCCTCACATTTTCAGCTTCTCACAGACAAACGTGAGCTCCTTACTCTCAGCATGACTGTTGTTGTGAGCGTCATCCTCACACCTTTTCAGCTTCTCAGAGCTGTGTGGTTGTTTCTGAGGCCAAAAACCTATTGAGTGCTGTGCATGTTCAATCATTGCATCTTTGGTTGATCCCAAGCGTTGCGCTCCTGCTGTATTTTTTTGAACCATGGAGCCATGTGACATCCACAGGCAATCCCAGTGTGGCAAGCATACACAGCATCAGACAGCATACAGACTACATAGCATCAGACAAATATCTGCATACTCGGCATGATCCTTGCAGTGAGTTGTGCATGTTGTCGTGTGGTTGTACAGTGGGCGATTATTCTTTTGGAATGGTCACTCGTTGTATCAGCCTGTGACCCAGTATCCTAAGTGAGGCAGCTCATGTGGCCCAATACCCTGAAGCTGCTTTTGAGCAGCTTCTGCTGGCATCAGACGCACCTACATTGCTGGGCAATGAGCATTTTAACCTCACTCCATGCTTAACTCTGCCTTGTAATGAGCAGGTTGGCTGGGCAGGCAGTGCATCATGCTCAGATAGCAGGCACAGAAACAAAGAAGCTGAAGGGTCAGATCTTTGACCTGGAAAGGAAAGCAGGGCTGAGACCCCTCATCCGCCCCAGCTCAGGGGTGTCTCACCGTATGGGGGACTCCCTAGATGTGCTGGGCCACATCCCCTGGCACCCCGCTGGCAGGGGTCGCTCCACCACCCCCCTTTGCAAGGCCAGCCCTGAAATGACCAACGTGAGTCTGATGCATCAATGTCATCATATGTTCATTTTAGGTACCTTTGTGGGTGGCAGTATATGCCAAAAGTGGTAGGGTTGCTCAAGATCAGCCATGATATGAATGCTATGGACTTACATTGAGTGCTGAAATGGTCAGGTACAAAGCATTTGATGGGTTGCCAGTGACTTGCAGAAGATGAAATGTCAGTGAAAAAGTTGAAAGTGATTCCAAGCCAGCTGCTGGACTGTAGATCATGTTGAAGTATCTATGCTGAAAGCAGGACAGCTGGCTTTGTACATATAGGGAATCTTGTCTATGATACACGTGAATACTTTTCTCTTGCCAACATCACCTACATCAGTTCACATAAAGAATAACTGAAGAGGGCATTGAGTGATACATGCAGGAGGTGACATTTCATCCTCACATCAACCAAAACTCCTTGGCCATCATGCAAGAACGTAGGGGGGGCAATGGCTCTGCCGGATTCCTGAACAGGCTGGAGGCTGACCTTCATGGCCGCAAAATGCGGCTGCAGGTAGGCACCATGAAGGCTCCACTACCATGTAACACAAGGAAAGAAAAAGATAAGTTTATGCGTTTAAGCGATCACAATGGGAGCCTCCTAAGGCGGCAGCCCGGAGCTCACTGCCATGTATTTAAAGGGCTGGTTCAGGATTGCAAGGAATCAGGATGTGTTTTCAATAACACGTGGTGTTTGTGCTATGCAAAGGTGGTATATAGTGGCTAGGGAGTCTGACAGTGCTTGGGAATGCAATACCTGTGCTTAGGAGACCCTGTGCAGCCTGGTATAAGACTTGACTTATCATTCAATTGATGGTGATAGGTGTAGTCTTTTCTTCTCTTTTCTGCTTAGGAGATACCACAGTTCAAGGCACAAGCATGTCCGTTTTCTGCATTACTTGCCGTGCACCGCGGGCAGGAAACACAGCTTATGCTGAGATGCATGTTTTCCTGTTTGGGACTGATTGCATGCAGAGTACTGTCGCACAGTGACTGCAGACTATACTGGACGTGTATTCAACACCAAGTATTATTGTCTCACCAGAATCTAGCTGTTAGGCCAGCTTTGTTTTGCATGTGTCGTGTTGTTGGGCAAGAGCAAGAGCTGTCTTGCCTGGTGTGCTGGCTGACGATCTGCAGTGTCGTGCTGCAGAACAAAGCTGAGCAGCTGCACAGCAGAGAGGCCGTTTTTGGGGACCCCAAGATTGTCCAAAAGGAGGCCGACCGGGATGCTCACTTCCTCAGGCAGGTTTCAACATCTCATTGACACAGAAAGATAAGAAAAGAAAAGTTTACGCTTTTCGGCGGTCATGACGAGAGCCTCCTAAGGCAACAGCCTGGAGCTCTCATTGACACAGTCCTAACACCATACTTCATGCTTGTACAGTATGCAGAATCCCATTCAGCGTGACCAGAACCCTGCTGATGTTGTCAACCAGAAGTCTATACTGAGTGCACACAGCATTGTGTTGATGTCAAGGCAAACCAGGACATGACTGTGAACTAACAGCAACACTTGAGTCATTGCTTGCCAACCCAGTGCGCAAAGTGCTTTAGCATTGGCATCATTGGTGTTGCTCAGAAGAAGCCTGTATAGAGGAAGCTGACTTGCATTGCATGCACCTAGTGCCTGTTGGCCAAGCCCGCATGTCACCCATCAACACTGCCATTGTTGGTGTCTGTCTGTAGGCAGTATGTGCAGCTGAAGACTGGACAGGACCTGCCGCGTGAGGGGGTCGAAGCTGCTCTGGATGAGGTGCTGGCCAGCTACAAGAGCGAGCTGGGTCTCACTGACAAGGAGGCCGAACAGCTGGAACACTTCCAGGTCAGCACCCTCCTACCCTCCTGCACCCTCGTACCCTCCTGCAACCTCCTACCCTCCTACCTGCCTGGAGTGCGCAATTATTGTTATTATTATTACTATTATTATCATCACCCTCCTACCAATACACACACCCTTGCCTCCTACCAATCACATACCCTTGCCTTCTACCAACACACACACCCTTGCCTCCTACCAATCACACACCCTTGCCTCCTGCCAATACACACACCCTTGCCTCCTGCCAATACACACACCCTTACCTCCTACCAATACACGCACCCTTGCCTCCTACCAATACACACAACCTTGCCTTCTATCAACAACACGCCCTTGCCTCCTACCAATACACACACCCTTGCCTCCTACCAATACACACAACCTTGAGTCCTAATGATACACAGTAGAAAAGGAATGCAGAGACTTTTTCCGTTTGTGATCGTAGCAACCTCAAATATACCTTACACCACACCCTGTAGGAAGGCTGTCAACAGAGCTATGAGACCAGAGACCTTATGCTAAGCAGTGCTGTGGAAGAAAATATCTGTCACACGTTAATCGGGCGAGGACTTGAATGGAACATTACTATGCCAGATGCTGACAATGCCACCTGATGTCTGCCTAGTCATATAGTTTTGTTGCAAGCTCTTGATCTGGGCATGCAGATTTCATGGGTTTCTGAGCAGACCATGCCTGACAACAGCGACTAGCTTTACAGTTTGCAGACAGGAGAATTTGGCGACGATAAATTTTGACATGTCAGTTACTCATAATGAACAAGCTTACAAACACTCGACCTCAACACAGGCAGCAGTGATGTAATGTGATGCAATGCGAGCATGTGAGGCCCCACAGACAAAGCACTGCCTGCATCACACCATGAAATACATAAGCGTTTGATATGCTTTCATGCATGCCATTGGTCATGAGTTCTGAGGCATTGAAGCTGACACTTTGTTGCAGGGTAATGCAAAGGTGCAAAGGATTGTGGTAATTCTGCGTGGTCACCAGTTCATGGAGCGCTATCAAGCCGAAATCAACGCCAGGGATGAGCGGATGAAGGAATCCAAGAGACTTGGGTTAGTCACACCAGCTTTCTTGCATACTCATGCTGCTGTATAGCTCCATGAAGTGGTGACAGCTCTTTGCATGGAAGTATACTATGCTGTGCAATATGCATGCTATGCGACACACCTGCTATCTCCGAATGCTGGCAATGCAATGGCCATACTACATACATGACATCATGGATGATCATGTGATGTGCATGTGACGTCCATGTGATGATGTTCAGGAGGGAAGTTCCCAAGAAGACACGCATGACTGCTCCAGAGGTCAAGCCCAACACAGATGAGCTCGACATTAAGAAGTGTGCCGCACATTTTGAAATGTGTGGCTGGGACAGCCTGGAGTTTGACCCCAGGTGCTTACCCTCCCACCCTGGCATGCCTCCCCCATGCCTCGGCTTACCCTTCCAATCGGCCCTGTCATCTGCCACTCAAACTTTCCTTTGTTTGAGCCTGCTCTAGCGTATACAAGCCTTCACCAATGCCACATTGCACATGCATGGCAGTTGTGAGGTTCCAGACAAGACTGTCAATGCATCCATGGGGATGATGCAGTCCTGGGGATGATGCAGTCCTTGAGGATGTTGAAGTCCTGGGGATAATGAAGACCAGCAGGAGACTCAGGACAAGCCAGCATAACATTTTGGGAATGGTTCAGTAAATTCTATGTGTTATGCAGTTCTGGGGGTCCAGATAAGAAGTTTGATGGTGTGTTGAAGAGGGTGAGGGCCCAGCAGGAGGCCCAGGATAAGGCCAACGCTGCTCTGCAGGCCAGCAAGGCTGCCACAGTCTCCATGCTCATACCTGACGCTAAAGTTGACTGGTCCAAGTTCAAGTCAGCACCTACCCGCTGTTGTTGCTGCGCTTTGTGCTGCTGGTTGCTGTGGTTGCTGCTGCTGCTGCTGCTGGTTGCTGTGGTTATTACTGCTGCTGCTGCTGCTGCTGCGCAGCATGCGTTGCTGCTGTCTGTACATTGCTCATTTGGCAGCTGCTGCTACCTTCTGCTGCTGCTGCTGCTGCAGCTGCAGCTAAACATATTAGTCATCAATTAATGCTGCTGCTGCTGCTGCTGCTGAGGCATTGTCATGTTGCAAGCTGACCTGAAAAGCACAGTGCACAATGTATCCTGGGTGCTGCACCTCAGTGTGGAAGGGATCAAGATACAAATGTGGGTGCAACAGGTCTGATGGTCTGGAGTCCCTGCAAGAGAGTCAGATGAAGCAACAGCAAGCGGCAAAAGCAGGCAAGAAGGAGGAAGACAGCAAGCCTGGCAGGCACAACCTGAACTGGACGGTGCAGCTGCTGGCCGCCTGCAGAAAAGACGAGCTGGAGAAGCTGGAGAAGTGGCAAGGGGTGCCTCGCTGTGTCGCCATGTACAGGTGTGAAAAGAAAAGAAAGGAAAAGAAAAGACTGCGCCTTTCGGCGTCAATTTAATGAGAAGCCCAGTATTATACCGGGCTGCCCAGTGTACAGGGTCATCCCTCTCAGTCCTTATGCGTCGTCAGCCTTGCTCCAATGCCTTGCAAAGGTGTACTCACTCTTGTGTTCACTCTTGTGTCCACTCTTGTATTCACTCTTGTGTTCACTCTTGTGTTCACGCCTGTGTTCACTCTTGTGTTCACTCTTGCATTCACTCTAGAGTCCTGAGATGCTGTCAATCTGGCTTTATTGCATTGTACACAAGTGATTGTTCTTGGATGGGTTGTCAAGGTTGCCCTTTGTGCATGTGCATGTGCAATCTCCTTTTGTAACTCACTTGTTGTGCGCCTGGCTGAGTGATTGTACACAAGAAAGCATTTGACTATATTTGAGAAGCGATCCTGTCATGACTGCAGTACAAAGTGAGGGTATTGTCAGTTGTGCTGCATGTTCACATGTGCCCAGGTCACAACACAAGGCCAATGCTGGCCTGAGCTGCAACAGATCTGATTAAAGGCAATTTCGTTCCTGCAGGTCTACTTATATTTACATACATGTCTACTCATGTAGAATGCTCCGACTGCCAGGTGCTGAAACAAGCAGGGCTGTTGAGAGCCAGCCAAGCTTCAGGATGGCTTTGAATATGAAGAGTCAAGATTCATGGCAGGCCTGTAGATTGTTGATGTCAACGGTCTGCTGCACAGAGCTCCAGACTGCTGCCTTAGGAGGATCCCCTTATGATCGCTGAAATCGTAAAAAAATATGTTCTTTTCTGCTGCACAGGGCTATCAACAGCCAGAGATTCTTGGAGTTCACAAGGGAGGACTTAAGGAAGCGTGAGGAGAAGCACGAGCAGGCCATGAAAGCCTTGGAGCCCCACCGCAAGCAGCTCAGCAAACAGGACGCTGACAAGTTCTTTGACCGCCTCATGGATGATAACGAAAAGCGAAAGAAGAACAGGTGAGACGTGCTCATTGCTGTGTCACAGTTTCTCATCAAATTGGCTGATGGCCAGTCTCATGTGGTCAATCTGTCCTTGCATGTGGTGTCTGCATGGTCAAGCTGTTGTTGCTTCATTAAGACAAATCATGATATGGAGCTCTTGATTCTGGCACTGACGCTTATGCTTTGCATGTTGTTGTGCAGAGCCGATATGATCAAGAAGGCAAGAGAGGCAGAGGAGAAGAAGATTGCTGACTTCCTTGCCACTCAAAAGCATCTCAGTCAAAAACACCGACAACCCCATCGTGCTCACTGAGTCACTTGTGAAGCTGCCCCACATATTGCCTGACTGAACGACTCTGTTGTTTTTTATTGACGTATGCAGTAGTGTACAAAATTGAGTTGGAGTATGCACAAACTCAGGCAGTGTTGCACCTATAAGTAGTGTAGCAAATATGATAGACACCTGGTGGACAGCAGCAGACGTCTACCATAAGTGTGTAGACACACCTATAGTGAGGGTGAATGGCGCCCCTGGACAAAGGCAACATTCTGATAATATTATGTAGCTAACACCGTGTGAGCTGCCAGGCCAACCTGAATCCATATCGAGGTCATCTCTTGGGTCCATTGTAGATGACCTGAACACGTCCAGATGTCTGTGTGCTATCTTACATTCTCAGGCTTTTTGAAACATCACGATTCACAACTTGCGGTCAAGTGTTGAACATGTTAGCACTGACATTCTGTGATTGACGTGTTGTGTAAAGCCATTTTTTCCATTGAGCAGGCTTGAGCGTCATACGAACAAGGCACAATCTGATGCCAGCATGACTGAAATGACACATGAGCTGCAAATCTTGCTGTGCATGCACCTGGCCAGTCCCATCATGGGACTCCCATGGGACACACTTGTAGGTACGGTACTCATTCGTAATGGGTCTTACGGTATGTAAGAGACCGGGTTGTCAATTTTGTCTAGTCAACTTCGGTCAAACTCCAAAGTGGTATTCCAAAGTGACAACGCCGAGAGAAGGCGCAACGGGGACTTGCTAGGTCTTCAGGTAAGGCTAGTGTCGTAGTGTGCAAGTCAGGACGTCTGTAAAATGTTTTCTTGGTCGTTGCACAGCAAGCTGACACTCTTATGTTCGACGCAGAGGATAACCGGCAGTGACCTTTGGACTGTCGTTCTTTACTGCAGCTAAGAAGTGACCTGAGCAACTTTGCCCACAGTCGCACAGCACGCCTTGCAGCGGTCATCAACTGCAATGGGAAGCGGACACTCTACCGCTAAGGCCGCTGAAGAACAGCAGCCCGAGAACGGCACAACCCTCTTCGGTTCTTGGGATAAGCCAGTTGCCGACGCCTACGCGCTGAAGAAGCAGGTCTCCAAGAAGGGCCGAGCAGTAGTCAACAAGGCAGCTGATGCAGCTGGAGCAGCAGCAGGCAGCACTTTCCAGATGGAAGCAGGGGCTGGAGTCAAGCCTTCAGGAGCGAAAGCAACCTCTGCCAAGAAAGGCCCAGGTACAGTATATGCTTGGTCGCCTTCATCATGTATCTGGTCAATTGTTCAGGGCTGCTGCCAAAATGTATGGTCTGCAACCAGCCTGTGAAAGGCTTTGCAGCGCACTGGGATGGGAGTTAATCTGTGTCGTGGGTGCAGGGGCTGCCAAGGGCGTCAAGGCAAAGAAGGGTGGAGAGGCATGGATGCTGAACCAATCCAACAAGGATCCTGCAAAGGTGACTGCAGCCAAGCAGGCTCTGAAGGGCAAACTCAGCAAGCCCATGCCAAAGAAGACTGCACAGGTACCATTTGTTGACTCCAATGTGATACGCACTATGCCTGTTGCTGCCAGAACACCATCAGTGCTTCTGACAGGACCTCGTGGGGTCAGTGGCCAATACATGCCCTAGCTCTTCCTTTGGATGTAAGCTTGCTACCACGGCGCAACCATGACCATGTTGTTCAAGCTCGCACGTCTGCCAGCCTTTCAAGCAACCATTCACATGCAGATTCTGTCAAAGTCAAGGCCTGTCAACCAATGTGCATTTGTTTACAATGCAATGTCCTACACTACTTGCAGCAGCAGAAGGGCAAGCAGGCAATTGCCAGCAAGCTTGGGGTGAAGAAGAACAGCGGTGTGGTGAAGAAGAGCAAAGCTGCAGCTGGCAAGGCGGCCACCCTGGCTGGCAAGGCTTCTGAGGCTGCACAAAGGGTGGCCACTGCTGCTCAGGGGGCTGCTGCCACTGCGGCCACCACTGCACAGGATGCTGCCACCGCTGTCAAGGATGCTGCTGCAAATGCTCTGCTGTCTGCCCAGAAGGTAAGCTAACTCAGCTTGGTGTCTGAAAGCAAAGCTTGCCATCATTGCTTTGTTGATTGACCAGCATTGCGCTGCACTCTTTGCACAATGTAGCCCTTTACCCAATACATCCTTGTGCTCAACGAATACCTATGATGCGGCACACAATCTTTGCAATATGCACCAGAAGCATGCTCAGCCTGGCTCCTTTACACAGTAGCTGTCTGCCAGTCATGGTCATTGCTACTGTTCATTCCTCACCTGCGCTTTGCCTGATGCTGAACATGGCGCAAAGTCAATGAAGGGCAGCTGTTCCTTGCTTGGAAGCACTTGGGTGAGTGAAGCTTGGCCTGCACAGGTTGTGCAAAAGCCTGGTGTGATGGGGAGTGATGCTGCAGCAGAAGCAAGCCATGTGGCTGGCAAGGCATCTGAGGCTGTCAAAGGTTCAGCACATGCTGTTCAGGGGGCAGTCACTGGGGTACGTCAGCCCCCCCCCCCCCCCCCCCCAACAACCAAAACCAATCTGTCCCCCTACCCTGTCCTTTGTTCTTCCATCTAACCTGTATGTGTTTCCTCTCACTAGCGCAGCCGCTACCCAGCTTGGATTGTACTCTGCTGTTAGTGGCTGTATTTACTATCACAGCTTGCAGGCTCAAATTGGTAACACATGCATGACCAGCTACACGCTGCTAGTCTTGTGGTGCCTAGTGACAGCCTGTGGGTTGCTTACAGCCTCACCACAGCCTGTGGCTCGCTTGAGCCACACACATTTAGCCCAGACTGAAGGTTTGTAGTTTCGCTTGAGCCATACACGTTGTGCCCAGACTGAGGATTTGTAGTTTCACTTGAGCCACACACATTGTGCCCAGACTGAGCATTTGTAGTTTCACGTCTTGTATTGCAGGCCAAGCCCAATGGACAGGGCCCATCAGCCAACAAGACCTCTGCTGTCAGGACTGCTCACAAAGACCTGACAGGTGGGAGGCAACAAGCTTGTTCTGCCTGTTGCCATGCATGCATTACCTGCAGTGCACCAGCAGTTTGAAGGCTGCATCTGTTTGCTCTGATGCAACACTGTGAACACCAGCCAGTCAGCCCAGCTGGTCTGTGAATCTATATGTTCATGACCCAATTTGACGCTTCAGATCAAAAGTTTGACGTCACAGTTGATGCATGCTGTTGGAGCACTCATGCTCAGGCAGCTTCTGGATGGTATCCAGACATGGGTTTGTTGGTTTGTCATTGTTTATAATCTACAGCATGGCTGCTAGACCAGAGCTAGAAAGGGTGTTCAGGCGCTACAAGTGAAGGTCAAACTATTCTCAGCTGCAGGAGAGGTTGGTTATATTCAGTCTTGATCTTGTGCAGGAGCAAAGAAGAGCAAGGGTGAAGCATGGACAGCTGGCACCTCCTCCAAATCTGTGGCGCAGATGAGCAAGCGCAAGCTGGCAGTTGCCAGCAAGCTCGGAGCAAAGAAGAGCAGCAGTGTGGTGAAGAAGAGCAGCAAGGCTGCAGCTGGCAAGGCCACGACCCTGGCTGGCAAGGCTTCTGAGGCAGTGCAAAGGGTGGCCACTGCTGCTCAGGGGGCTGCTGCCACTGCAGCCACGACTGCACAGGGCGCTGCCACTGCTGGTGTACAGGCTTTACAGAAGGTACGCAAGCCTTTACGACGATATGCAGAGCATGAGGTCCAATCTCGACGTCAACGTTATTTGCACTCGTCAATGTTGTGCCCTTCAACCTGTACATCATGGCTTGCGTACAGGCTACGCATCTCAGGCAGCTCTCCTTGACACTCCAGGTGTTTGTTGTCATAGCGCATTGGTGCTGTACTGCATGCATGTAAGCCAAACATGCCTCACACCACCAAGTCAGCATGTCTTGTCTACACTTGTATGCTGTCAGGCCTTTGTCGTTGTTGGTACCCCATTATGGGATTTGGAGGCATGGCAAGCCTGCAGCTCAAGACTGCTTAGCATGCCAGAAAGCTTCCATTCCCTGACTTTAATGCACCATCACATGATTTCTATCATCTAGACAAGAGTCACAACTGAGGCGCATGCACCTCACATCTCTCTGCCGGGAGCCTGATGAACAGCAATACACCCCGCATGACATGCTTTAGTGTATAATATAATGGTATGATGAATCTCACAATGACATGTGTGTTATGCCCCGCATGACACGTTATAATGACATGATGCACATCATGATATACTGAATGTTATGATGACATGTGAGTTACATACAATGCCTTGCGGCAACAGGCTGCAAAGGAGACAGGGGCTGCAGAAGAGGCGAGCCACCTGGCTGGCAAGGCCGCTGCAGCTGCCAAGAGTGCAGCACACGTCGTCCAGGGAGCCACATCCATGGTATGATAGCAACAAGCCATTTTGACATCTCAGGATCTCATCTCTCTTTCCACAGTCCAAAAGCACAATGGCTGCTTTGTGCTGCTGCTGTGTTAGTCGTGGTTCTGGTGCTCAAGAGTTGTCACCACAAATGCCAACTCTTGCTGGGCTCCACAAATTATCAGACATCCTGTCGCGAAAGACTGCTTGTTGCTTGTGGCAATGCTGCAGCTACGTCACAATGCATTCTGACCAGCAACACAGTCACCAACTCTTTTCCAGATTCGGTAATGCAGCATGCATGCATGGCTGATCTTCACAGTTGGCTGCACCATGTGTGCTGCAGGCGGTGGGTCAAGTAGGTGCAGCTGGGGTAGCAGCTGAGCAGGAAGTGAAAAAGGCAGCTTCCAAGACACCCAAGGTTGGTAGTATATCATAAAACACCCCGTGTTGCAACTCTGTCTGGTGCGAGCTGCGCAGCACAGTGCTTGACTCTTTGGGGCGCAGTGATAGCTACGCCTTGCACACATGATTGACACATGATGCAAGCAATGCGCACACCCATCAAAACTTGGCTGTCAGGGTTACTGATGTGGCTGATGTTGTCCTTAGGCGGCTCAGAAGGTGAAGAGTGCAGCTCAGACAGTAAAGTCTGAGGCAGAGGGGGCTGCTGAGACTGTCATATCTGAGGTGAAGAAGAATGCTGGGAAGGCGGCAAAGAAGGTGCCCAAGGCCAAGACAGCTCTGAAGCGCATGGTGTCCGAGATCGATGCTCAGGCTGCAGGTCAGACAGCTGTGCTAATCTTAGCTTCACATTGCCTGTAGAAAGATGGGCAATGCTAGCATGCAGCTGAGATCAATTGCATTGTGCACCTCATGTCAGGTGGCTTTCTTGTAGCTTCTTGCTACGTACACAAAGGCTTTAGGCTATGTTTTTGAGTTGCTGTGAGACATGCGTCATGCAAATCGACAACTGGAAGTGAGACAAACCAGTGAACAGATCAGGTCTGGCATGCTCTTTGAGTTGACAATGACCATGTTTGTGAAATTGCAGAGACTCAGGGTTTGGGTAGAGGAAAGAGGCAGAGGACGCAAGTCAAGACCTTTGAGCCTGAGATGTGACCAGATCTACAGTAAACATTGTCTTCGCACTGGACTTGCACATTTCGAACATTTGCCTGTACATCTGATCAGCAAGTTGCCGCTGAGAAGTTGCAACTGATCATGTCTTGTTGGTCTATGTGTAGCAATCTGCCTAGATGGACACGCACCCTCCAGCATGTAAAATGTAACAGTGTGTACACTCCAGTTGGGTGCAAAAGTGAATATTCATGCATGACTCATTGATGATGCCTCAGCATTTCTGGTATGTTGTCTAGCAAACACAAATGTGAAGATACACAAAGTGTGTCAATGCTTTTGAACTTCATGTGTTGCATATAGTAGTATGATGAACTTGGCAACAAATAAGGAGCTCGCCACTCTGGCTGACAAGCCTGGAATGAAGCAGGGTGCTCCGGCACTGACATGTCTGTTGGCTGGCTTTCAGACATGAGCAGAATTCCTTGTCTCAGATGCAATTCAATAGGTTAAGTTGGCCCAGAAGTCACAGGACCCCTGCCCCGACGGGAAGGCCTCTGACCTCCCTTGCCAATTGGCCAGCCCCATGGGCAGTGGGCAGGTTTAGGTGCTTTCGGCCTATGCACCGCAGTCGAAACATGAACAAGCGTGCAAGGCCGCAGGTCGTTGACATCATTGTTCTGACGTGTCGGACTATGCCTGAGAATGCCAATGGTATCCTTGCAGGTTGCATTGCTCGGCTTAAGCCGTTCACCAGACTGTCTGCCGTCCAATATTGCTTTGGCAGCCCTCTGCACGGTCTCTGGTGTCTTTGCACTTATTCGATAGTTTCTAAACTATACGCGCAATGTAGTGCATCAGTGTTGTCTGCTGAGTGTATTCGTGAGACTAGATTGGGCCTGGTTGTCTCCGGTACACGGAGGTGATCAGCATGTATTGGTGACATAGATCAAAGCGACAGGCGACAATTGCGGCACTCAAACATGTGCAGCCTTCGTTGCTCAATCTGCTTGGAATCCGCAAAAGATAAGCAGGATGAGACGGGATGGGCCGTGCTGGGGTGTGGGCACGTTTTCCACAATCACTGCCTGCAGCAAAGCCTGGAGCACAAGAAAGCCTGTCCAAACTGCAGAGTAAGCTCAGATCTGGCCCTGTGACAAGCAGAGCAGCAGCAATCATTCAGCTGCTGAGGCCTGACTGCAGAAAGGAGTCAAGTCAGCTAAGGGACCTCAAGCGCTTTTTCTGGATTTGGTGCCTGCTATGCCCATGACGCCATTAGGCAAAGGCAATGGTTCTTGTGACAACAGATCAAGCTTTGCCTCCCAGGAAGCAGTCACAGCTCTTGCAGAAACATTAGCCAAGAGAGATGCTGAAGTATGCTGCCAGTAGTGTCTCCAACAGTGACCTGTCGCGCTGTGCAGTAAATGTAGCAGCATCTGATAATACCCATTCCAAGCTTGCTGCTGCTCTTGACTTATTAGAGCAGTCCCCTCAGCATGGTCTGGCCAAGCAACTGCATCCCTTACTACGCTGTCTAGGACCAGCAGGTCAATATGTTGATCATCTGTATGAATGTATCAACAGATGACAATCTCTATTCTACTGCAGCTGAAGCAGCACTTGGTGGAGCTGCGGCAAACGCAGGACGCCTTGAAGCAGCAAAGTGAGTTGTGCGCTGCACAGGAGGAAGAGATCGCAGGCATCCAGCATCAGTGAGCTGGATGTGCATTGCCTATGCAGCATGTGTCACTGCATGCCCGTACATTAGCTTGCATTGTGTACACTCTGACAGATTGACACTGCTGCAGCAGTGACGCGACAAAGCAGGGTGAGTGACAGAGTGATTGACAGCAGGTCCAGCCAAAGCATGTGTTGATGTGCGACATGTCTAGTTGTATCTGTACATGTGGGATGCACTGCATCAAGTGCCACAACAGATGGCAAGACCAGCCCCAATCCTGTTGTTGTGTTGCTTACGCGTACAACATGTCGAGAACTCTTGTTCACCAGCGCGAAAGAAGGTATAAAAACAAAACTCAGCTGCTTTTGGCATACTAGGAGCACAAGTATTTACATGGAGGCCATAGTCAGTGCTGCAACAGTTTTCCATTAGCCATGCAAGGGCATTGTCCAGCTCAGGTGCTAGGTGTGGGCAAACCTGCTAATCTTACAGTATATTTTCAGTCAAACCTTCTGAATTGCTTGATTTGTTGGTGAGGTTTTGGCATGCAGGCATCAAAGAGCACAAAAGGTCATGGAGGAGGATTTAGTGCAAAAGAGGAAGCAAGTGCTGACTCTCAAGCAAAGCATTGACAAACAGAGCTCCAGTCATGTGAGACCTGCCACCACCTCAAAAACCTGTTCCTGTGCCACCTGTGCTAACACAGTAACAGTGACAGTAGTGGAAAGATCCACGCCATGCATGCAATGCAAAAGCATGTGACTTTTGCTGCTGCAGCTGAAGCCAGGACCACATTGATGTCTCTGTCAGTCATTGCAAGCCAGGTCTGCTTCAAGTCAATTTGCACACAGCTTGAGCACAACAGTAATTCCTCGAGGGCAGAGGCGCTTTGATACACACCCTGCCTCTAAAGGCAGACTAAAGACCATGGCTCAGTCATTGCCTCTTCCCCATAGAGCTGTGACAGACATGCAAGTTTCACATGCAATCCTCTTAGCTTCACAGGGTGCCACACGGCAGGTTGACTTGTGAGGCCTTCCCAGCTTAAGGTCTGTGCGTGAGTGCAGAAGCTGAGGTGTGACAAGCTGGTGGGGCAGGTCAGCCGGCTGCAGACAGATTACGATCGCCTAAGCCTGCGTAACGATTTGGGCCTAACCAAAACTGAGCTGGAGCAGATTGCCAAGCGCATGGCCCCGCCCTCTGCCAAGGTCAGTCTGCTGTCCTCTTTGGCCCGAATTATGCCAGTTACCAGTCTTGCTTGCTCTGCTGCTGGTCTGTGATGCCAATAGGTCATCATGGTTTGAGCATATGATGCTTGGCCACCAGAAGGGTATTGGCAAGCCTCTTCTGAATTATCCAACTTGAGCATGAATAGTCTGGCGTGACCACAGTAGGATGCATAGTTTGCAAACACAGCTGTAACAAGCCTCACAGCGTGGGAGAGCTGCATCTGATCGCTTTGCATTGTGACACAGCAGGCAGAGCTTAATGACATGTTTTCCCATTTGCCTGGCCTTGCCATATCTAATGCCCTCAACAGGTTCAAGAGTATCTCACCTACCTTATTGAAGGTTCTGCCACTCATTTCTATGCCCAGGCACAACCCGGTTGCATGTAGGGTGGGGCGTTGGTGAACTACTGGGTGAGCGCTGTGGACGCACGCAACCGGGAGTATGCCCAGCTCATGCGCAAGTTTCAAGTAGAGGCCAACCTGCATGATGCCTTCAAGAGGAGCCTGTCAGAGCAGCTTCTTGCAAAGCAGGAGCTGCAGGTCTGTCTGCAAGTATTTTGTGATACATCGGCCCCAAGGCACACACCCCATGCAGTCTTTCAGCTTGCAGGATGCTCAAGCAGGATGCAAATTGAGTGACAGTAGAGCATGCAATCTATTTCGACAGCAATGGAAACAACTTGTAGACAAGCTGGTCGCCAGGCAGGATGCATCAGATAGGCTGCACCCTGCAAGTGCATCGTTTGACAGACCGACTTGCCCAAACAGCTTATTCTTAGATAGACAGCTGATCTACCTTACAAATGATCGGTCCAAACAGGTCAGCTGAACCCAGCTATATGTTCTGCAGGAGAAGGTGGCAGCAGTGAAGCAGCAGCTGCACCATATGCAGGCCAAGCAAGGGCAGCAATGCATTGAGATCCAAACTCTGAAAGCACAGCTGGCTGATGGGCTGCGCAGGACCAAGTCAGCTGTCCACAGTGGGGCTGTCAGCAGCAGAGGGGCAGCAGGTCTACCACCTGGAGATGATCTGAATCATGAAAGTGGTCAGCGTGGAGCTGCAAACTCTGATAGGGCTGCTGGCAAAGGCTCAGGCAGTATGTCGATGATCAGGTCAGTCAGTGAGATTGGCTCAATATCCTGTGTATGCACAGCTGCTGATTTTGAATGGCATCTACCTATGGCATGAATCCATGGCACAAGGCAACGGCACCTTGATGCATGTTTCCAGGCATCAGAAATTGCACCGCTGAAGCATCAATAACAGGTGCATGCACTGACAGCGGCAAGCTGTGAAGCTCAAATTCAGCAAGGGCATAACTTTGATCCTTGATGGAAGCCACACTTCACAATTCAAAACTTGATACAAACTCCAGACTTGTACATCTGCAAGCTAGCCTTTGGTTTGTTGTCACGCAGGTGGGATGCAACAGAGGATCAGATGCCGGCTGCAATGCGCTTGCCGCCACCCATAGCAGACAGACCAAGAAAGTCGCTCAGCTTGCGTGAGCGCATGACCATGCATCTCCCTCACAGCTCCCCTCCTCAGCCTCTCCACCTCACTTCTCATGAGTCAGCTGCTCAGCCTTTGGGACAAACCCAAACAGCCCTACCAGCCTCCAGCCCTGATGCTGGACCTGTCCTTGCCTCTGCCAGGGCAGCTTGCAACCATGGCAGGCATCAGCAGTCGTTTCCATCTTGTTCAACTGCTGAACACAGCAATGGACCAGCGTCTCACTCAACTACGGCAGCTGCTGAGAGGAGTGCTTGTGCTGGCAGTGTTTCTGATGCATGCCTGGCAAGTGGAGATGCCAGTGATGAAGACCTGACTCAGGAGGATCCGCCTGCCCTGCCTTTGCCTTCCAAGAGTCAGGAAGAACATGACAGCCCTCTACAGAGCAACATCCAACAAGAGGGGCTGTCTGCTGGCCAACTTCATGACAGGCATGTTGACAGAAGACCTCACATGGCTGAACAGGAGCCAGACCAACAGATTGGGTCAATATCCAGAATAGCCCATGATCATCTTTACCGGCAGCAGCAGCAGCACCAGGAAAGATTGTGTATGCCAGACGACAAGGAACGTGAGCAGGAACAGGCAGGAGCGTCTGCATGCAAAGAACAGCAGGGCATGTCAAAGGTGCAGCATCCTGACAAGGCTGAGTCACAAGTGATCAATTTGGAGGATGAGTCAGCCGATGACTTATTGGATGCTCTGGCAGATGCTGCTGCTGAGGTCCCGGAAGCTGCTGATGATGCCACTGATGAAGGGTATGAACTGCCTGACATGCTACTACATGACCTCTCAACCGTGCTCTGATAGTGCCAGCTCTGCATGGCTGCATGGAAGCAAGTGTTTTGTGTCTTGAACCCTTTCAAACTGCCTGTCATGATGAGGCTTCTGGAACGGCCAGTTGAGATGCCAATCAGTCCAGTAGTTGTGTCCACTAGATAAAAGGGTAACAGCTGTGTTGCACAGCAGAGTTTGCCTCAGGTTTGGGCCAGAGGTCTTTGTTAAGCAAAACATCTTTCCAGCCGTCACTGCAAGCGATGGGTGGTTGACTTCAGCTTGGAAAACTACATCTTGAATCACTCCAGCGTAAATGTACACACGCTGTTTTGAGCCGCCTTGATTCCAAATTTTACCTTTGTTTTCATCTATCTGTGATCAGACTGGCTGGCTAAAGCATCACAGTGTCTCCCTCTGAAGAAGAGCTGTTCTGTGTAGGCCCACTGCTGAAGAGTGTGACCCTGACAGCAAGGTGTCAAGGTTGCATCTGGCCGCTGAAAGCGTCGCCCTGCAGAGGTCCAGTATGGCTGCCGTGTTGCCCCCCATGCGCACTGCAACCACTGGCTTGTCAGGTATGCCACCCAACAGTTTGCCTCAACAGCTACCCTGGAGCACTAAAAGGCCTTGGCCTGGACAACTACCCTGCAGCACCACGAGGCCTGCAATACTGAGCAACATGGCAATTCATTGTACTGCTTACGTAGTAATGACGACCGCTCAAGGCTTGCATCTCATCATCTGCCATCAGCATTACACAGACAGGGCAGATGTGATTTACTGCTTGCAGGCTACCATGGGTGCATGGTTGCATAGCTCACCATGAACAAACAACTCGTTTGACAAACTGCAGGCGTGCGAGGAAGCAAGCAGGAGCCTTCCTTTGCACGCACAGGGCCAGCCAGCTTTGGTCACAGGGGCCATCAAAGCGGGGACTTTATAGTGCGGGGTGCTGATGGGCGGGGGGGCCGTGCCACTGTCCTCAAACCCTCCAACAGACAAGCCGCGCCTGTTCAGGTCTGCCTCTCTTCACCTCTCAGAATGCCTTGCTGAATGCAGATGCAGAGTACGGTCTAGTGCCTCTGATACACAGAGTCGTGCTTTGTTGCATGCAAATGTTGTCTGCCTGTTTTTTTTTCCTGTCATTGCATTACATGTGGAGTGCTCTGACTCTGTTTGAGGAAGAATCAGGCTGGCAGTGGATGTGCCAGGTTGTCATGCTGCACCTGAAGCACATGTCAGTTTTGAAATTGCATGCTGAACACATGGTTGCATGTCAGGTTATGACACCACTGTATGCCTGACAGGGTGTGCATGCTCTTTGACTGGTGATGATATTGGCTTGAACCCTGAACAGGCACCAATCTGCTCTGTCCATGCCTATGCAGCCAGTACCCAGCTTCCTTGCATCTGGAGTAGGCAAGGGTAGCAAGCTTCCTGTCAAGCGAAAGGCCATTGGGTCAGGCTCTGAAAACTTGAAGATCAGACACTTCTTTGCACCTTCACACAGCTGACACATGACACCAACTATTGGATTTTTTTATGTATGACACATGCAGCTCATTGTGCACTACAGTCCTGTACCATAGGGTGGCAGACCTGTTGGCCAGTCCGCCAGAGGTGTCCACAGTGTTGATTGTAACCTCGAGTGAGTCATTTTGAATTGTGACACAAGCTAGTGCTTATTGCCAAACGATCACACAGCTAGGGCAATGTTATTATCGATTGTGTAGAGCATAGTATGAGCCGACTTGAGTACCGCAGCAGCAGTGTTGATGCATCACAGGCTCCAACGATTTAGCACAAATGTTCCCTTGGGTGACTGACAAACCTGCATAGAGTCAGGCATCCTGCTGTCAACCATGATAGCAGCAGTGTGGTGAAGTCAAGAGAGCAGGGGAGATGTGGCCCTGTTGATTGCCTTGCTGCTGATATATACATCAATCCTGCATGGAATAGTCGCAGCAACCATTCCATGTACAAGAATCTCCATTTCATGTAGCTGTATGACCCCGATGAGCTGCCGGGGGTTGCGATGCGATCTGTGATCCTTCCTATACGTTTGTCATTGCACTCTACAAAACGCGCTGTGGCATACATGGTCTTGGTGTCTTCACATGTCTCTCTTGATCCCAAAAAAGAATGGGCTTGGCTGACAAGTGCAGTGTTGAGCAAGTCGTTTACCCTGCTACGCAATCTGTAGTTTATCATCAAACTGCACAGGAATGAACAAACAATATTCACAATGTTGGGTGATCCCTTCAGTGTTTCATGGTGTGAGCCGCTTGGGGTCACGTGGAAACAAAGAGGTTTTGCGGATGTTGTCCAGCTTGCAGAACAGCATGACGACTCTTTCCATGCCAACACCAGCTCCACCATGAGGAACAGCTCCATACTTGAACGCATCAATGTATGATTGAATACCCTCAACTGGGATCCCCAAAGCTTGCGCACGCTCTGCACAGTCACACATGTCTTTGTCATCACAAGAAGGCTCTGAGGACTATATGCAGAAGCATGCAAGGGGCATGTACTGAACTTGCATGCTGCAAACACACTGTCAACAAATTTGAGCAGATTTGCAAATGCTAAGTCTGTGGGGACATGCTGAGCAGATACCATGCAGTACTGTTTGCAAGCCTTGCTCTGCACACCATTCAAGTCAGTAGCATTTCAAGTATACTCACTCACGTGTTCACTTGAGCATGCTCAAAACATGTGAGACTAAAGGCACAGTAAGCTGATAACACATGGTCAGTTGTACCTGTAAGCAAGGTAGGGTCATGAACGCGTTGAGCCCCAGAGATAATCTCCTCCCCTCTGATAAATACATCAAAGGAATTGCTGTACTGGCTATTGCTGGGAGAAGGCATCGTGTAAAATGGTCTTACCTGCGTCAGCATCAAAACCTGGTGAGCTAATTGTCCAAAACCTATGTGTCAGTCAGTCAAGCTATCAAACAGGCAGTTTGACCGTCAGCCAAGCAAGCATCACAGGTGAAGCTGTTGAATCGTGCTTTGTTTCTGCTCAAGCATCTGTGCTGTCTCTGTCTGAAGCCACAGTGTAACTAGCTTCACAAGCAGGTGAATGTGTGATGAAGGTGTGAAGCTGTGCATACCGCTAGAGGGTAGTTGTAGAGCATGTAGAAGTCGGTGTGGTACTTGGCCTTCACTAGTTTACCCAGCTCTCGCTCAAGCTCAGTGCTCAGGTCACCGAGAGGGTCAGCCTGCAATGCAAACACGTTTGTGTGAGAGCAAACACAGCCAAGATGGATGCTGTGGCAGATCAGGTACATGCAGAGCCAATCACGCATGTTTACACAGCAAATGCACGACTGGGCAGCTCCACACATGCCGTCTTTGCAGATCAGCAACTTATGAACCCCAAAGCCCGTTGCTGCGTAACCTGGTTGCGAAGCCTCACACTACATTTGCTTAAGCAACGTGAGGAAAGAGCTACCCTCACAAAAATCTGCATTAAGAGCATCTGACTGTCTGTAGTGGACTGCTGCATGCAGGGTCTATTATATCTGGTCAGCTATGCTTCAGGATGTCCATTGTTGTGCTGTTTGCTAATGAGCAATACAGTTGCAAGTCAGTGTAAAACCAAATGTGTTCACTTACATCCCAGCCTGCTTCTTGCAGCATCTTGATGCCTTCCTGAAACGGCAGTCGTAGGTTGGTGGCCTGGTACTGGAGGGGCTCAAAGGGGAACTGCTGCCCTATGGTAGCCAAGTCCTTGCCTACATAACACTGTTTTACCTGAGAAAAGCTTGCTCATTTCGCCAACAGACTTTTTTAAAAAATGACAAGCAGTGGGTTGCGTCTCACGCAGAAAGCATACTCTGCATAGCAACAAGAGCGTAGAAGCATCAAACATTCTCTTCTTGTCTTTCTAAGGATGGCATAGGGCGAGGTGATCCAGTGCAAACAGATCAACAGAGCAGCCCCTTCAACGGTGTGAGTGCAATGTTCAACATGCAGCTGGCAGAAAGACAAGACACGTACCGTATTTGCCATTGAGACCGTTGAAGATGTAGACAAAGAGCTTGTCAATAACGTCCATGACTTCATCGTAGTGCTCGTTGATGGCCATCTCAAAATCCAGTCCAGTGAACTCACACAAATGCCGGTGAGTGAAGGAATTTTCTGCCCTGCAGCCAGACTTGCAATGCTGAATCACATCATCAGCTGGCCTGTCCTGGGGGGCCACATGACACAATGTTTATGAAAACAGATTCACCAACCAAGAGACTACTGTTGCGCTGTGATCAGCTACATACTGCAATACTGTGAGTCACTGCTGGTTAAGTACATTTGACAGCAGCTGCGTCACAGATCACATGCATGGTGACAGGAGCAGTTCTGCCATTTCCAGTGCATCACTACATACAGAAAGCAATGACTGCAGTTCGACATGAACCATGCAATCCTTAGGTTGACAATGCTGGAGATAGCTGGACTTGATCAGTTATATGGGGTAAAGAGATCACATTTTGGATTGACATGCAGCGCAGGGCTTGCCACATCAACTGCACACCTTTGGGTGATAAAAATTACCCTGTTGTATGGCCTTCTGAATGGGGTGGGGCATACCTGATACCTACCTGGCTAATGTGACAGTAAAGGCCGGCACAGGTGAAACTCAATCAATCAAAGAGATCACACCTGAAGACAGGGCCAATCTCAAAGACCCTCTCTTGGTCTGCCATGATGGCCATCTGTTTGTACAGCTGGGGTGATTGAGCCAGGCACCCCTCCCGGCCCATGTAGTTGAACTTGAACACAGATGACCCCCCCTCTGATGCCCCTGCTATCAGCTTGGGGGTGTGGATTTCTTGGAAGCCTTCTGATAACAGGATCTCTCTGAACAACTGCAGAAGCGAGCAACTGTTCAGGCTTGCCGCATGCTGAGTCAAGCTGGTGGGGAGGAGTGCTGGCAAAAGAATAGATGTATGCTGCACTAGCATTACTTGCAGGTGCGAATGGTGTCCAGGGAGAAAAAGTACTGATGAAAATTTCAAAAAAGACAACAGTTAATGATGCCAACACAGATCATGCCCAATATCCTTTCTAATTGCTGTCAAGATATGCTGCCGTCAATGATGCTCCTGTACAAGTGCTACAAATGCTTGCATGCTTGCAAGCACTGCAAACATGCTTTCTGCATAGCTTGCAGCTCCTCACCTGACATACTCCACTCTGGACTTTGAAGATAGCCTGGTTGGCTGCCGTGCGCAGGTCAATGTAGCGGCCATTCAAGCGTACATCCTGACTGACTCGAGCCTTGAGCTCGCCGGCAGCCTCAGCCTCTTTGATCTCCTCCTCGGACCGAGCTGCATCGCTCACCTCAAAGGGGAGTACATCTGCTCGGCTGATGCAGTGTATGCTTGTGACATGAAGCTCTACCTATGCCAGAAAGCAAAAGTTCAAAAGTGTCTCATTTTACACAGCTTGATGAGGAAGGAGAATGAAAGGCTGTACAGCAATGCAGCAGATGTCGATGCTTGAATAGTAGTACTACCAGGAACTTGCATCCTAGTGCACGTCGCATATCATCAAGATTTGTTGTAGGCTGAAGTTTGCCAGGGCAGCAATCATTGCGGAGACTATGATGCCCAGATACCAATCAGCCCGAACAAATCCAGCTTGCAAAAATGAAATTGACATTCCAGGTAAATACATATCAAACGCACAGATCAAGCGTATCACAAGGCAAGACATGCCAAAAGTGTTGTCAAGATGACACTCTCTATGTACAAACCACAACTTGATAAAATATCAATCACTCTAAATAAGCAATAGCAAGACACATGCTGGTGAATGCTTATGATGATGCATCACAATTGGAAAATCAATGTCTGCATGGTTGTGCGCTAGGTGAGTGATCACCTGGGACTGAGTGCATGCCGCAATAGATTCTTTAGGAACTGAGATGGTGCCTTCAACATCAATGATGGACTCCCGACTCAAATTGGATGCATACTTCACCATGCCTTTGCTGATTGTGGTGTCATTTGTGAACAACACAACCTGCATGATGCAAGCGCCACAATGTAGCAAATGCTGACGGGCTAGAGCTAGCAACAAAGGCATACAGCCTGCATGTGGGTGTATGTGAACATCATTTTAACCATCCATAAGCAGCATGTGCTCAGCATGTGGACACACATGAACAGCCTGAAAAGCAGTGGGGAAACTGGGCAATGGCAGCTGCTTGTGGGTTAACACATGCTGTCTCACCTGCACAGTGGCTGTGCGCTGACGCAGCACAATGAAGCATGACTTGCCCTTGCCTCGTACTGTTGCAACTCTGCCTCTGAGCAATACCTGCAATCGAACATGCGTGAGCAAACAACATAAGTATAAGCCAATGTCTTGCTGAAACAGGTCACAGCAGATGTGTTCAAACAGTTTGGATACAAAAGGTGAATGAAATGAGCCCTGATAGGCTTCTGCATTGGCTGCTGTACCGTTTGGTTTTCTATGCTCTTGTCCAGTGCTTCTACTCGTGTCCATTTGCGCTTTGTGATCTGCTGACTTTGAATACGCTCAGCATCACCGTATTTGTCCTTCAGGGGGTCATTCTCATCAGGTTGTGTTGGGGCAGCTTGTTTCTGTCCTCGCGCAGCAGCCTGGTAAAGATGCTTCAAGTCAGTGACTTCAGCAAGAACGAGGAGAAAGAGACAACAAATCAGCAGGACAGTGTTTGCTTACGTTTGCAGCCTTCTGAGCTGCCTTTTCTGCTTTGGCCTTTGCTTTTGCCTCAGCTTTTGCCTTGGCCTTCTCTGACTGGACGCCAGTTTCTTCTACTGACGCTGAGCCATTTTGTGCAGTAGGCTCACTTTGCATCTGGGCTGGCGTAGCTTCATTGGGCTCGCTGTTACTGACGGCTGCCATGCCCGGCTTTAGCTGGTTTGGGACTACCTAAGTGCATGCGTTACTTGGTGAGTTGCATGCAGGCCACTGGACATCAAGTCTCTTTGCCGGCAAAAGGTCCTCCGTAGCAACACAGTTGGAGCAATTCAAGATGCACAGACACGTTGAGAGCACCGACCTTGACTTATTAGTTTGACTTCCGGGTGATCAATGCCTGCCTGCCTTGCGGCCAACTGCGACAAAGGAAACGGCAGACGGTGTGAGCCGCCAATGCGCGCCGATGATGCAAATGACAACTTGCGTGGTATTTCAAGTTTGCCGAAAACCGAGTGTACTTGCGGCAGCTGGTACCAGGGTCAAGTCAAGGGTCTCACGCTTGATCCCCACCGTTACGCTAAGCGCTAGGTCAACATGCAAAGTTGTTTGGCTGCTACGAGAAGTGAACGTCAGCAAATCCGATTGCAGGGATAGACACTTTCAAAATCCAAGATGAGCTCCGCTATGTTGACACATTCCGGGTGCAGCTTGGCCAGCAGAAGCTGCACTCGCAGCTTGGCACCATCACCAGCTCAGCCCGCATGCAGACAACTTGCAAGCTTTGAAGGCATG
>JAABUK010001989.1_pt1 | contig 37512 bp, 23 predicted proteins | sample 5559141 | NCBI WGS metagenome assembly JAABUK01 (sample SAMN10711869, study PRJNA513367) | rock metagenome | isolation source: Antarctica rocks | place: Antarctica: Victoria Land, Pudding Butte nord | collected 2016-01-03 | reverse complement strand
ATTGCAGTAGCATTCCTGACCGTACTCCACACCCATCCAGTTGTAGCCCTTGTTGAAGCAGATGGACGAGCACATCTCAACCGTCATGCCAGCCGTGTTGGTCGTCGTGTAGGCGGGGTTCTTGGCGGTGGCACCGAGAGCTCTGGCGTTCTTGCCCTCGGTGAAGCAGCCGATGTAGCTGAATTGATTGTTTGGGGTGGCCGGGTTGCGTGGTGCGATGTAGTTTGTGTTGTTGTAGAGAGAGAGGCGGGAGGGCCCGCCGCAGCGTTGGGTTGGGTCGCCTTTGCAGGGGAGGGAGCAGTCGGATTGCGGTTGGAATGTGCTACCGCTGGCGAGGCTGGAGGCGCAGTAGCATTCTTGGGAGTACTCGGTGCCGAAGAGGGCGTAGTTACGGGACATGCAGTAGGATGCGCAGAGTTCGTTCGTCATGCTTGTCGTGTTGACGACTTGGACGGAGGAGAGTGCGCGGCTGGCGACCTCGGCGTAACAGCCGATGTACAGGGCTTTGCCGTTTGCGACCGTTGTGACGCCGGCAGTAGGAGTGTTGACGGAAATGCCAGATGTTGTCGCTGCAGTGGGCTTCGATGTGCCGGTAGCCAGCGTGCCAGAGGCCGTGTTGGTATTAGCATTGGTATTCGGGGTAGGCTGGCTTGATACAAATGCAGTATTCTTCCACATCGTGATGAGGTTCGGGGCGCCACAATATTCAGTGCTGTTACCATTGCAGACCATTTGCGGAATGGCAGCACATGAAGCGGGAGATTGAACTGGGTTGGTGGAAGAAACGCTGTTCCCACACCAACATTCTCGACCATATTCCAGTCCAGCGATTGAATATCCATTGCCAGTACAATAAGCCTGGCAGTTCTCAATGGTCATGTTATTAGCTCCGTATCTTGGTCCTGATAAAGCTCGAGAAGCACCAGTGTCCTTTGCGCATCCCAGGTAAGACCATTTGCCCAGCATGGTCCCCGGAACAGGATTGAGGATGGAAGTGTTCGATAAAGGGGGATTGTCGTTTAACGTAGCCGGGCACTTAGTGCTGGCCGCTCTGTTCTGTTGAAATCCAGTCACAGGATTGCAGCCGGGAAGTTTGTCGATCCAACCCTTGACAGTTTCGTTGACAATTGGCGGCCGTTCAGGACAATTCCAAGCAAAGTAGGGATCTTGCGAGGCTGCAAGGGGCGCGCATGAGCCGATCGTACCTGAACCGTCAACGTTGATACATTGCTTCACGGCGGCGGTCTGAACATCCATGTCCCAACCATTTTGAAAGTCGCCATGGAAAGCGTACCCAGTAGCGTCGCCGTTGGCGAAGACAAAGAACCCACCATCGCTGGTCTCGATGTTGTTGACGTCATATAAGACTTCGTAGAAAAGATGAGCCATCTGATGCGGATGTGTTGGAGGGCAACGACCATTGTCAATGTGCGACATGTAAGCTACATGACTTTGGTCCGCCTTGTACAGATTGACGCCATCCCAGCAACTTTGGAAATGAACCTGAGCACGCAAGCCATTTGAGCAACTCGTCCTGAACATATAGTTCTGTTCTGGCATAGCGCCGCTTTTGTCGAGACACGCAAAATTGACGCGGTCAGCAATTGGTCGGCCATTCAGATATGTTAAAGTCGTGTTGTCGTAGTGTCTTGCTCCATTGTCCCCTGAAAGCATGCGAAAACCTGGCGGAAAGGGCTCAATGTTCGTTCTGTTGTCGCCACGGCCTAAGTAGTAGACGACGGTACCACTGCCCCCAACTTCTTGGAAAGACCCATTGCTGTGCTTGTAATACATCTGTGGTGTCCAGTAGGCAGATTTGTCCTTCTGTACTTCGCAAGATGTACACGGTGCTTTGAGTAAACTGTCATATGTTGAACTGAGGCCGAAATCTAGCTCGTGGTCAATATCTTCCTCTTCGCGATATGTCTCAACACTTACTACTCGGTCCGGCAATCTTGTGAGCATGGCTGGAGATGGCTCCGGGATTGACGATAGGATCAACTCTACCGGTCTGGATGATACCACAGTTCATGCGCCAGAAAGCGTCAACCAAAGTAAAAGGGGCACAAGCAATCAGCCCTACAAGGGCTTTTGAAGCAACAACCATGTTGACTGACTGAGGATGGGCAGACGACGATCTTCAAACCGACCTGACTACTTGGGCGATCTGCCTTTACATATTGTCCGGTTCTCTTTGATGTCGAGCGGAGACGGCCAAAGCCAGCCCGGACGAGATCCCGGTGTGCAAACGGCCACCGCCGTCGCGCATTGTTTGTTGACAGAGATGGGACATACATTCTGATAGTCCATCTGGGCCTAGACAGAACATCATGTGGACGGAGCACAAGCCACAGGTGGAAATTGGGAATGCAAACGGCAAGTCCCAGGCACCGCATGATCTCAAGAATGTAAGAACAAAGAAATTGTGGTAAGCTCGGACGCGAAAGATGACAGGAACGGCGGGAGATCTGCATTGACCAAGCTCTCGCTCTCTTCGGCACCTGGACCATGAGTCTGCTTCATTGTTGCGATGTTAGAGCTCAGGCTGATCACATGAGCTGTGCCGGCCCAGGCTCAGTGCGGATTACGGAGCTGTGACGGCCGAGACCAGACATACCCGCACGGCGGTTCTTGCGCCGATGCAACGGTGGATATCTGTCAGGGCAGAAGGGGGCTCATCATCGCGCACCATCGTACTTGGAAGGCGTAGAGCCTTTTGAAGCTGGGAGTCGAGGAACTGGCGACGTCGAAATTGCCGCCATTGCCAAGCAAGAGACGTCTTGGCATGGATAGAGCCAAGCGTGGTTTAGCGTCCAAATCGCGTCAAGACGCGTGTCGAGCGCGTCGAGTCGATCGAGCCACGACGCGCGTCCACTGTCGACCCCGTCCTTTGCAACGAGAGTATGGAAGAAGTGAGCAGTAGAGTAGGAGTAGTGAAGGAGCAATCTCCAGCCGCGACCAAGTCGTATCTGTGCGTCACTCTCCGTAATCAGGTCGGTATCGATGGGTGGAGTTAGACGATTCACTGCCACAGCTCCCCGTCCTCGATGATCCTCTCCATCCAACAGCTCCCACCCAGCAGGGTGTGGAAACAGTGGCTGCATCCGCCATCAAGCCACCAGCCTAAGAATAGTCTGGCATCATCTTCCGCTTGATCAGCACCAACCTGGCACTATCGAAATCGCCTGTTGGCTGAGCCGTGGTCTGAAGGCTGCCCCTTGCAGATCCTCCCGTGGCCAGAACTGGGGATCCACCACGTTGGTTCCCGTCTTCCCAAAGACAACGTTTGCGACAGCACAAGCTCCCAGCTCTTCCCGCTCCTCATGTCCGACACAGCCGTCTTCCACCTTGAGAGATTACACAACCATCAACCCGTGAGACTTACTCATACTCTGCCAACGCTCAGCATTGCTTCAACTGACCAGAACGACCTTGAGCACATCTGGCGCAACCGCATCGCATCGACATCGCATTGCATTGTATTGCATTGCATTGCGTCCGATCGCATCGCATCGCATCGCATCGCATCCCGTCGCATCGAAATCGCGCAAAACCAACCCATCCTCCACCTGCGCAATGCTCCTTCCCTCAGCCTTCCCCTTCGACACGCTCCATCAACCCCACCAAGCAACACCGTCCACCTCGACGCCTCCACCCCCAAGTCCGGGAGGACTCATCTCCCTCTCCAGCTGCCGCGCCCTGCAAGCCATCCTAGGCAACCGACCATCCTCTCCTTTCCGCCTGACACTCTCAACCTGCTCGCAGCCAAAGAATGAGAAGCCGGCCCCTTCTTCTAGGCGAAAGGAACCCTCGCAACAGCGCACGCCGCTCCTTCCTCTCACGGAAAATACAAATATCTCAAAGAGACCACACACACAATCACAGGCAGCAAGGCCAGTAGGTGCGCCGCGAAGAACCAACAACAACAAACGAAGTCGCGCAAGCTTCGAAGAAACAGATGAGAACGATCTCTACAGTAGCAGCAGCAGTAGCAGAGCAGCAGATCCAGACTACTCCTCCTACGACTTCCCGCACTGCAACCCCACCTCACGCAGCACAAATACCACTACACTTCCACCCGAGATCAACCCCTTCTCAACCCCCAAACGCCAACGTCGCGTCCCGCTACTCATGCCCCTCGGTCTCAGCGCCGAGGACTTCGAGGGTCTAGACAACATCCCCCAAGCCCCCCTATCACCCCCGAAAGAGCTGGTCGAGGAGAAGGTAGATCTCCCAGCCTCAGATAACAACTTGACTGAAGACACAGCCAACGACGAGTCCGGATGGTCAGCAGCAGACGACCGCATGCTCGTCTCCACCGTGCTGGACAAGCTGAATCTCTCGCGTAGGGAATGGAACGACTGCGGGAGGAGGATGGAGAAGGACAGTGATAGCTTGGGGAAGCGATGGAGGCTCTTGGTGGGGGATGGGGAGGCTGCGCTGAGGAGGGGGAGTGGGGGGAGGAGTAGACCGGAGTTGACAGGGGATTTTTGGCAAGGATGATTAGGGTCTGCAGGATATTGTTGTTTGTCAGGTCGTTTGATCTGTGATACCATCATTTTCGAGTAATTTATTCGTTCCTGTGAACAACCCCCTGGGGGTTTCTCAGTCACCCAATGCTGTGCTTCGTGCTCCCCCCAGCACCACGGCTCAGGTGCCGCTAACCAAAAGCGTTGGTACCAGCCTCACCAATTCGTACTCTTCCGCTTTGCCTCTCCGCATTTTCTGCGTTGCATTCGTCTGCCATGCCGCAGAAGACCATCACTCATCGCGCTCGCGAAGTCAAGGTCTGGGATCCAAAGATTTCGTTTGGGTAGGGATATAGCCCTTGGGCCAGGGTTGGATCGATCCCGAGCGTCCTGTAGTCCTAAGGGCTGGACCAACCATGTTCCTGTCGGTAACTTTTCGACGTTACGTCTCCCGTGGTGTGGTTCTGGAATGTATTCTCTGGGTTTGAGGAGGCCTTCGCATTCTCTGTTGGTTCTTGCCACTTGCGTTTCCACCCCAGGCGTGCTGATTAAAATCTGCAGAACAGGTCAGTACCTGTAAGTCATCTCGCAACAAAAGATCTCACCTTATCTCATAACTCCCAGCCCTAGTCATATATCTCACCCATTTCACACTACTATAATTCCCTTTCTCAAACACCTTCAGATACCTCACCAACAACCCCGAGCTCGTGAACATGAGAAGCGAAAAGTTGAGATTTAACGGCGGTCTCGACCAAGCCTTCTGATTCGTCATGCTCGTGAGATGTGCTTCAGCAGATAGAACGAATTCGCTCTGGCCGGTAAAACGTGTAATCTTCCAGACAATGCAATTGTTTTCCGGCTCATACTTTGCTTTGCCTTGGCTGGTCCGCTCAGTGATGCTGGCCGTGTTGAGAGGTGTAGGGATTCGCACAATGACGTTTGTGGCAAAGAGCTTGTTGCCATAGTTGGCTTTGATGGCGATGCTGTATTCGACTTTGGTGGTCCCGACTTCGCGAACGATAGGATGGACCTTGAATGGTAGATTGACGTTCTCCGTGGCTCGATATCTCATAAGCTCAAATTCTCCATCGGGGGGGACAAAAGAGATGGTTCGGTCGGTGTCGAATTTCCCCAATTGCACACATTGATGAAATTGACAGTCCTCAAGGGTGACTGACCCCGCAGCAGCTCTTGTAGCTTTCGAAGCCCCGTCTCGATTGCCGATGGGCCCCTCTTCGTCCGCTGGCGAACCGCTATCGACCACCATCTGATCGTTGAGCCCAAACTTGCACTCCGGTGTCCCCGTCAGATACGCTCGCATAACGATTTGACCATTGACATCCGCGCGAAGCACTGTTCCTGTCGCACTCATCAACAGGTTCACATCCTCAATAACGTCCACGAATGCCTCGTTCTTTCTGTATTTGATGTCTGCTCTTCGCCAGGATTGAGCGCCTGTAGCCTGCATGGTGATTTTGGAGGAGTCGCTGGAAGCATTGAGATGGGATGGAGACGACCTGATTACCGAAGAGAGATTGTCTGCTGTGATGTACATCTTGAGTATGTCCGCGTCGGTATTCTGTGGGTATCCAAAATCAAGGATTTCTGCAAGAGAAAGGTCAGCCAGGCTGGTACGTACCGGTCTTTAAGCTCACCATCAAGCAGTTCATAGACAAGCACAAAATTGTTCTTGACGGCCTCTTCATCGAATTTTCCAAAATAGCCCTTCCCCAAAGCAATCAGGCGGTACAGGAATTCGAAGACCAGTGCAGCGTTGGCATTGCTCTTTGTGACTGCCACGAGGTAGATGTTTTCGTGTTTGACATGGCTGAAGGTGGTAGAGCCCAGTGTGAGGATGGGACTCCTCACCTGGGCATTCGAGATGACCTGGATGCGGAAGACGTCTGCCAGTCGTGGCCGACAGTCGCTGCGGAATGCACGGAAGATGAGATTCTCGCCTTTCTGGTTGAATACCAGGATGCCGCTTAACATTGCGCAACCTGTAACTCTTTCGACTTCAAAGAGAGGTCAGATGGAACAGTCATATATCTGCGCAAGGAACATGTCGGCGTCTGCGATCTCTAAATTGTGGGGTTTACTTTCCTCTACTGGTATGGCAATCACTTGACTACCCCTGTCCCCAGCAGAAGTGCCGAGCTTGAATTGCTGCAGGGGTTCGAGGACTGACAAAATCTCCGAGATAGAGCTGTGGTGTGATTTTGGTGTCTTATTTCCCATCTCTATTGTTACTAACCTTCGGCCAAGAGTTTCCTCCTTTCTGAAGTCCGGAAGGACCAGGACTTCAGACCAGCTTCTACTCCACGCAGCCGCGGTGGACCGACCCCGTTGGACTTGTTCTAAAAATCCTTCTCAAGTAACTACCCATTTCGACCCGAGGCACGAACGTGTGCAGAGCCAGTGAAGACGCGCAACTTGGCAGATGCCTCCAGCTTGGCCTTCATATTTGCTCATGCCATTAGATCCTAGCCTTCTCCCGCACAGTGCTGGACCAAAACGGTGTGCTGCCAGAGTCGACTCTCAACCTATTCAGCCCACACTGAGCGTCCTACAATCCTGCATCCGATTCAATATCGTAGATGGATGCACGCCTCCTTTTCATAGTGAATGGCGGTCTAGGCGTCGGATTCGGACGCTTTCGTGAAGGCAAATGAAGCTTTGACTGTGTATTCTGTCGTCCAGCTACATTCGAATCGGCCTGCGCAGGGGGCTGTGTGACAAAAGTAGGCTGGGCCTTTGAGTCATCTGGTGATGGCGTTGTTGACATCGTTGGCTTAGGTCGGCAGTCTTCCACCTTAAAGGGATTCTCTCTAGCAATTCCACGGACTTCGGCACTGATACAGTGCACCGGTAGATCGGGTGGCTTCTCAGCTGTCACACCCTCTTTTCCTTGCTGGACAGCGACTTTTCCCTCTGTGGCCACGGCAACGCCGATGCTATAACCAGTCCTGTCTTCGAAGGTGGCTACATCCATAACAGGGAGAGTGCCTTCAATGATCGTGCAATGTCTCTTTGGAGCTTGAGGTGCTTTTGCTTGGCCAGAATGGCTCGATTTGCTCCCGATGCTCGATTCAGTAGAAGCATTGCTAGAAGAGCTAGCCCTTTCTCGGGGGACTGTTGAAATCTCGGAGGCTGTGTTCGCCTTGAGCATTACTTTCTGGACTATGTCCGAGTGCTTCCGGACTAAGGGCCTGAATGGCGACATGGAAGAAGATCTAGGTGTTTGGACTGTGATCTTCCTTGACGTTACTTGAGGACCTCGCTCGTCTCGCGGCCGATCCAGCTCATCCGATTCAGTGTCTGGAATGAAAGCTGGTACTCCGTCCTCTTCAGCATCCGATGTCTGCGCTCGCCTCTTCTCAGGTGACCAATTCTCTCGTATCGCAGTCCTTACTTCATCCGACATCAAGCCTGACAGGTTTGGCCTCCGCTTTGGAAGCAATGAGAGGCCCAACCTGCGGGGATATGGTTTGTAGGGAGGATCGATGGGCACTAGGCTTCTCTTGCGATTGTTTCGATGGCCAAGAAGGTCAACTTTCTGGAGCATCGGCAGCTCTTTCAAGTGGTCCGTGTCTATCATTTCGACGACTGGTATTTTCAATGTTCGTGGTTTCCAATGCTTTGTAGCTCGATGATATACTTCTTCAAAAGCCATTCGGTGAAGGTCATTCGAGAACCACGAATGCTTCTTTGCATCCTTTGCAGTCATCCTCTGTTCTTCGTCGAGAAGCAGGAGCCGTCGGACAAAATCCTTGGGGCGTTTGCCAACAAAATGCCATTCTGCAACATGGTCGAGCTGTCGCAGATCACAATCCCGAGCCAGCTTCTGGCAGTATTGACTTGTTTGTTGATTCACAAATGGTGAGCCACCTGTTAGCAGCACAACAGTGACACAACCCAAGGACCACATGTCGACGGCTTTGGTATAACCATTGTTGGATTTGAAGTGCCTGCTACATCCGGAGATCTCGCTATGGGTAGATTAGCGATGAGACAAGGAGGAGCAAGCATTACTGACGGAGCTATGTACTGTTCAGTGCCAGCCACTGTAGTCATGCGTGTGCGATCATTATCAATCTTCCTTGCATGACCAAAATCAGTCAACACGACCCGACAACCGTTCACCAGAGATGTCATAAGGATATTCTCGGGTTTGAGATCTCGGTGGACGATGTTCTGATCGTGGAGATGTTCGAGGGCGATCAAGATCTGCCTGACTATAACTGCCGCTTCGACGTCTGAGAGCTTTCCGTTCTTGCGCTCCAGAAACGAGAACAAGTCGCCGCCAGTGATAAGATCCTGAAAGATGTAGCTGAGGAGGTTAGTGTTTGGTCCAGACTGGTACGTTTTTGCCTCACTGACATTGAGTCATCCGTAATGTAGACTTTTTCAATGGCAATGATATTTGGCTATTGGGCATGTAAGCATCGCATCGGACGAGACCTGCATATTGTAACCGCTTACATGACTCAAAGAGGCCAGGATACGAGCCTCACGATGATAGACCCTCAGCTGCTGTTCGAGGCGGCTCTCTTTCTGCTTCCGCTCAGCCCAAGACTTGATTTTTGCCATTTGCACACGACTGTCGACATTTTCTGCAGCGGCTGCGCTCTCCAACCTCCCAATCTTTGTCCGAGGTGCAAATTTCAACCTGCGAAGATCCACTATCTTGCATGCAAGCTGAATACGCCTTGATTGCTCGACAGCCATGAAGACCTCACCACAGGCTCCAGTGCCCAATCTCCGATCGGAAACAGTGTATTCTTTCTCGAAATGCTATATCGTATTAGCACCAACCTCAAGTTCTGGCCACTGTTTCCGACCTTCATCTCGCATTCTTGTGTAAGATCGAAGGGCCGCTCTTGATTCTGCTTGGTGACATCATGAAAATGGTAGTAGACGCGTGGAGAGATCCTCAACGTGTCGCCATCGCTCAGCAAGACACCACCATTGCCCTTGCCAACCAACGAACCATTCCAGTAAGTACCGTTCCTGGACAGATCTTCAGCGTACACCAGTGGCGCAATGCCATCGGATTGATCGTCGTCGAAGATAATCGTGTAGATCCGAAGATGCTTGTTCGAAACCACGGCATCATGGACGACATGCTGACTGGAACCATCAGCTAGAAATCAGTCACCATGAATGTGAACAGCCACCATCTATTCGCGTCACGGCCGATGAGGATCTCTTGGTGAGCATACACCTCCTGGACTTTTGACTTCTGTCAATTTCCTTCCGCCAGTAATTCGTAGCTTGCCATACTTGAAATAGAGTCTCCATGACTATCTCTCTCATGCAGTGTACCCACGAGCTGCAGTTGGGATGGCTGCGAACAAGCTTGGCTCCGGAAGGGCACGAAAGAAACCATTGGAGTCTAGCAATGGTCGAGAGTCTGCAGCGTAGACTCCGAAAAGAAACGAGAGCGAATGGAAGAAAGAAATGGAAGGACGGTTACTTTGAAAGGGACATGGCAGATATGAGATATGGTTATTGGCATTGCAACTCGGATATGAGATTGGTCGTTGGGGCACACAAACGAGATTTACCTGTGAAACTTTTCTACAAAACCAACACCGAATTAACTGGGCAGGTGCGCGTCTCGACCTCTTCTCGTCAGTCGCGAGATTGAGGAAAGAAGCAACGAGGAAGGAGAAGCGGCTGCTTGGTGTGTGTTAGCCGCTTGGTACCTGCGGTAACGTAAGCAGCCACGAGGTGTCTTCCCAGAACAATCACCATCTGAGTTTGACGTCAAACAGGCTGGAAAGGCTACAGAATAGTTGTCAGACAAATGGCCTTAATGCACTGAATGTCTGTAGAATTGATTGAATTTACTGTCCAAATCTATGTAGCATTGCTTCTTCGAATGAGTGTTATATACTCAAGAGAATCGCTCAAAATAGCCTTTTTCCAGGAACACCACATCCCGTTAGGGCGAAGCGTTCCTAGGAATGCTTGGTCCTAGGACTGTACCGTATGGCTCCTAGGAACGACCTCTTTGATCCTCGGATTGCACCTTCTAATACAGCTGATGAGCCATATGTCACCTCGATTCTATAGTTTTTCCAGAGGTGAGGGCGAAGGACATTGCTCAGTAGTCACGACATAATGAGATCTGCCCTGTCGTTTCACACCCTCGTCCTTCTGAGAGGGAGATAAATGTTGTTGTTCCAATTGAACATTGTTCGAGAAAATGTAGCAGTCAACTTTCTAGTGGTTGAAATAAAGGTTGATTCCCCGATTCTCACCCACCACAGATGGGGATCTGCAAGCGCGAGGTATTTCCGCATTCCTGGGCTCCTACGAGAAGAGCATTTATTTTTGAGGCCCACAGCACAGATGATGAAGGCCGCCCTGGTGGTACCTTGCCGCGCGACAGCATGCTAGTAGGAGGTGGCCTACGACCAAAGTTTCAACAATTACCCAGCTTTAGTGAGTCGGCGATCCATGATCGCTACAGACTGTCACACTCCCTTCCTTTGTGAAGTCCTTTGAAGTGCTCTATTCTTTTTTCGCCTTCGAGCTATTAGAAACCAGGATCCCACGGTGAGCATTGTCAAAGGGACAGATAATGCTATATAAATCCAGAACTGAGGCGATACTTGGAAACCCGAGTTCTCGGAAGTTTGGAAGGTGAACAAATTCATCCCGAGAAGAGACTCAACAAGTCAGTACTGTTACTGTCTGAGCACGTGAAGGCACTTACAGCGACAAAGCTGGCTGGCAGATAGACCATTGATACAAATGTTACCACTCGCACAGTAATACTATCATCCACATTATCGTTGTTTATATCCAACATGTGTATGTTAGTCTCTGCTACGGCCACCTGGTTTTGAAGGCTAAGGGCAGAAGACAACTAAGAAATGTGAGCCGCAACAAAATGGCAAGTTTGGACCACAGTTGGGAGTTATACATACAAGGCTCGAAATCCCCTCGATCTTTTTCTGCAACAATTCTGCGCTGTGAATATGACCTTCTAGCTTACGAGCATGAGAGCTCAGCTCATTATCGTATATCATCCGAAGTCTTTGAGACTTAATTTTTCCTGACTGAACTTTGATGAATTTGAGAGCATGTATTGTTGACAAAGAAGCTTTGAATCTGGGAGCCAATGAGAGTACTCGATCTTGGATATGCTGTAATTGCTGGAGAAGCTGTAGCGCTAGTGAAGACTGGGGATGTTCTGTGAAGTCCATAGTCAGGGCAATATCGTTCTGGCCTTGTGTCAGAAGATTAAAGTGGAAAGAGAAGACATGAAAGCACGTACTATAGCCTCGAATTCGTTACTGAGATATTCTAGGTAGAAGCGCCAATTTCCGGAGTAAGTGGAATGGACAAGTATGTGCATCATCTGCCAATTCTGGGGTAAGAATTTCCACATATCCCGCCGGTTTATTATTGCCTTGAGACGTTCATGAAAACGAGGAAGTGGCTTGACGTGGAGGAAGACCCAGAGATCTGTCGCTGATTGGGAATCTTGACGGTAGAAAATGCCAAGCTGACGGATCGTCCAGGACTTTGAGTCTGTCAGACAGCCTGCGCCTCAGCCTGCGCCTCAGGCTGTCCATCGGCCCAATTGAGCCAATCTCCGGCCTATCTTGGCCCAATTTCCTTCATATTAAGGCCCATTCTCAGGTGCATTCTAGATACTTCTTAGTCAGTCAATTCTATCACTTTAATTGTACTCAATTCGATTCTTACAGATATTTAGATCTATACTAGCTATTTAAATCAATTTATCTGACAGTTATGAGCCCGGAGTTGTTTTCTGCAAAATAACACTCATTTTCCGATTCGTGCCCGCTTTTCGACTTAATTAACCTCAATTACAGCTAATAGAATGATGTTCACTACCGTTTCTATATCTCCAGCTGTTAAAATGATTATTATCCTTAATTCTTTAAGAGATTAGAATGAATGACTATTTCTAATTTAAAGCAGAGCCAGAGATAGCAATATACTATCGTATATTAATACTGATTTAGTCTTAAAATTCTTAACGCTTATTAAACTCTTAAATTTAAGATTAACAGACGTTAATCAAACTATTAAGTTTATCATTAATTTAAATCAGAATAAGAGAGAGATATATAAGCTGCTTCAAAATAAATACAGAGCTGAGATAGCTATATATAAGAAGAAACGTACAGCACTCAATAATCTACGAAGATTCATTATTGAAATTATCACTCGTATAAATCTAGTCTTTATTATAAATCTCAAAATAATATACAAAACTCTTTAAGCTCTTAAAAAGAGATTAGCATTAATAAATAAAGCTTATTAACTAGAGCTATTCTAATAATATTAAGCGTTAAAAAAGATCTTAAGAGCTTAATAGCTTAAGAAATAATTATAATTATAAGAAAAAACGTATATAAACGTGAAGAAGATAAATCTATTTAATATTTAAAATAAGAATTCTTTATATAACTTTATAATAGTTATTAAGAGCGTTAACTTTATCTTTATTAATTTATATAAGATAGCTTTAAAGAAAAACATTTATAAAAATATTAATATATTATTAATATTCGATCTAATTAAGTTATTTCGAAATTATCTTCGAATTAATAAGATTATCTTTAAAATATTCTCTTATACAGCTTTTATAATACTGCAAAGAGAATCTGCGAAATTAATTATAATTACTTAATTCTCTATAAAATCATATTTATCTTCTTATTCTTATCTCTATTTAAAGCTTTATTTCTTCTCTATTTATTTCTATATCGTTAAGTAACGCAGATCAGTTAAGTAAATTTTAAATGCGAAAATATAAGAGGCGGTAAATAAGAAAATTAAATAAAATGAAGAAATTAAGAAGGTAGTAGAAATTATAAGAAGAAGAGCTTAAAATAAAGATAAGAAAAGCTTAAATTTATTGTCTGAATTAAGAAAAGAGAATATACAATCTAAATCATTCACGTTAATAATACTGATATTATTTACGATAAGTTAAAAGAATTATAAGCTGCGAGATATGTGAATTCTTAATTTAAAGACTAATTCTTATATTTATAATAACTTATCTAGATTTAAATTCGAGCGACTGATAATAAAGAATAATTAGTTAATAGCAAATAAATCTATATATTTAATTGAGGCGTTTAGAAGTGTTAATATCTTCATTCAGACATCTATAAATCCGAAAATAATCTCTTTAATTAATATTGCTTTTACGCCCGATTTTTTCACAAATATAATCTCTCTTCATCAATTTACATTAAAAGAAATATATTAAGATATAAAAAAACAGCGTTTATATTATCGAGATAAGATCTTTTGCTTCATACAGTGTATTAATAATTATTAAATACTTAAGCATAACTCTTATCTAAAATTAATAATAATGTCTTCTTTTATCTTCAATTAAACTTCTTAAGCAGATATAGAGATATCAATTAATCGCTAGCATACTCTTATAAGTTACTTATAATAAGAAATTATATTTCATCTTTAATAGAGTGTTTTAAATATAGTTGTTTAAAATTTATTTATTTTATTTAAATATGAGATCTATATATTAAGTAAAATAACAAAAATAATGTTAAGACAATTTAATAAGAAAGATTCTGCGAATAAGTCTCTTATTCTCGTTATATATAATCTAATTTAGTTATCTACAATTTATAATAATAAGAAATGAATCAGTCACTTTTACTACTATTTTACTGATATGAATTTCATCTATACTTACGCAAAAAAGTCTTAAAGCGTTAATATTATCACTAAGTTTCTTAATATAACAAGAACTCAATATAAATAAGTTATTCGCTATTTTCGAATTAATAATAAGATCTTTTTAAATCGCAAATATAATAAATTAGCTGCAGATAAAGATATAATTATAGAACACTCAGTATTAATTATTTAAGCTTAAAATAACTCTACTAAACACTTTAAAAGAGTGATTATTATTAGAAACTACTAAGATAAGTTATAGTAAGATTTAGATATTAGAAGATTGTGAATAGAAATTACTGTTCTTATATAGAAGAATCAAGAGTAGAGTGCAATTAATAATATAAGTTGATTACGAAAGAAGAATAAGACTATAAAATTATGAAATAACGAACATTTATATAGTTATTATTGATAAGTCGTGCACAGTACTTCTAAATACTTCTCTTGAGCACTCTTGAGCACTTGCTTTTAAGTACTCTTCTCAAGCACTCTTAAGCACTTACTTCTAAATACTCTTCTTAAGCACTTTTAAGCATCTTTCTTAACGCTCAATCTTAAATATTCTAATTAGTTATAGTTTATCAGATTAAATCTGCCGTAGTTCTAGAAGACATATTATATATGCGAAGTTTAGCGTCTTAACTCACTATTGAGTTCCGGCAGTTAGAGTCGGGTCTGTTAGCTGCTAATCTAAAGCTATAATACTATGCTTTTCTGAATTAACTTGATCTCTTAAGCTACTTAAATTTATCTTTAAGATTTCTATTTTTTCTACTTCTTTTATTCTTTATTATATCTTAATATCGTATTAATAAATCTTTCTCGCATAAATAATATCGAATTCAGATAAAGAAGATAACTTTATTAAGAATATCAATTATAATTGCGTATTCTATCTATATTAAGCGGAATTATCTCTATATATTTTTTAAAGACGTCTCGAAGTGTTTGAAATATACTTATCATAATATTCATTATAATAGTAACTTTTTGGAGATCGATTTTTAGAGATTATAATAGAAGGAATTGTGCTTAAAGACTGCGCGAAAGATAACTCTTCTTCATCTTTAATAAGATACTGCGAAAATAGTGAGTCTAAACTTTTGTATAAAATCTCTTTAAATAGCTTAGAATAAGATAATTACTTAAAAGATTAAGTCTTTAAATAAGCTTAATTAAGAAGAGAAATATTTAAAGAAGAAAGAATAATCAATTAATGCGGAATTAAACGTCACTTTTAATAAGAAGTAATTAACTGCTTTCTTTAATTTCTCTTATATCGAGGATTCCGGCGATAATAATTCTTAAGGATCGCGAGACTGAGATTCGTTTCTAATTCTTATATATTTTCTAACGTGTTATAATCTAATCACTTTATTAGATAATAAGTCTTACTCTTAATCTTTTGATTATTGAGCACTTTTTTTATTTTATACTTCTGATTTTAATTATCTAGATAAATTAGAGTCTATTTAACGTTTTTTAGTATAGATTCTAAAAGAGAAATGTTAAATACTGAGTGAATTCTTATAATATTTAAAAGTTTGAATCTATAAATTGATTTACTTAAGACTTTCTGAATTAAATAAAGATCGAGCTTCGTGTGATTCAATTTAATACTGAGTCTTTTGATTTTAATATTTCGATAAAATAGATATATTAAATTCTCTTCTTTAAAAGTTAATTCATCAATTCTTTTAAAGTTATAATATATACTAAATCTTTAATTAATAAACTTAAAATTCTTTATTAATTTCTAATATAAATTGATTAATAGTTATATACTAATAATTGACTTTTATATAAGCTATTTCATTTCTCTTAATTATCTGTATAAAACTGATTCTTATTTATAGTTAATATAGAAAGATGACACTTTAGTTACTGCTGAAATACTATTATACGCAAACTGTGTTAATAATAGAAGTATTATTCAGTTATTCTGATAATAATTTATATAGTATTGTAAATATTATTTCAGTATTTGATTAATTCTTTTAGTTTGTTCATCTATTTATAAGTGATAAGCTATAAATAACTTATATTTAATTCTAAGTTAATTTATCAATAATTTTCAGAACTTAAAAATAAATAGTTTATTTTAATTAAAGATGATTTCTATTAATATATCGTAATCCGCGAATATTATTCACAAAAATATATATATTAAATCTTCGGCGTTTAATACTTTTATATAATTAATGAAGTAGATATACTTCGTTAATCTATTAATAATAACTAAAATGTTATTATAACTGATATTAATTATTAAGTTCTTTAATATCGATAACTTAATAATGAAGTCTAGTATAATAGATTTCTATACTTCTTTAAATTATTTCGAAGATTGCATCTTCCCGTATAATTTATAACGAGAGTGTTTGATTTTTCAATAAGTATCGTAATTAACAATTTACTACTGAACTACTTTATTTATTTCAGAAAAATAGTAGAATCTGAAAATGTGTTTTAGAGTTTTTTTTATTTCTTAATACTTATAAGATGCTTTCTCATAATATTATTAAATAATTATTTTCTTTACTTAATTTATAATGTACACTAGTTCTTTATATAAGATCAGTCCGCTGTTTTATTTTTGAAAGACTGAATATTTTTCGAAATTCTTTTTAATTTCGCGGAATAAATAATTATTTAAATATAATCTTATAATTCGGTCTTTCTAATTTTAATTAGAGATTTGAAATGTTAAAGTGATTATAATATGATTATATATTATAATTCCGTCTTTATTCTTATATAGAACTGATTATAAAGTGAGTTTAATATCTTAAATATAATCTGCTTAACAGCTTAAAATATTAACTTTAACGTTATTATTTTCTTTTCAATAAAATATCTTAAAGTTATATATTAATAACAGCTCAGATTATCATATCTAACGTCTATTTAACATCTTAATAATAATGAAGTATAACAGATTTTTGTGATCTGTATAAACTTTTACAGAATACTTAAATCCCTTTAAATATACTTATCATTCACTAAACGCGATAATTATAGCTAGAAGTTTCTTATTATAAATCTTATAATTAAGTTTCGCTGAAATCATCTTTTTAAAATAGAAGATAATAAGTCTTAATCATTCTTCGTTATTAGATTAACTTATATATATATTGATGATATAATTTAATATATTCATCTTAAGTATAATCTGTTTCTTAAAGTTAAATATTGTGAGAATAAAAGCTGTTATAAATTTCTATTTCAGCTTCTAAAATAAAGACTTTACTTCTATTTCTTAAATAAAGAATACTTTCTTTTTAGTTATTTATATTAATAAAGCGATTATTTTTGAGTAACCCGTAATAAATCTTTAATAGAAATTGATGAATCCGAGAAATAATTATAATTTCTTTATTAATATAGATTGCGGTCATTTAAGTATAATTGTAATCTTAAATTTATTTATCTAAATTCTTATAATTATTAGAATAAATCTAAGAAACTTAATACTTTACTTATAAAACTCGCACTTCTCAATTTTTATTAATAGATTTTTTATTTAAAGAGCGCGAAACATCTTCTAAATATATTTAATATATTATTCTTTAATTTCAGAGTATATAAGAATGTTATTAAGATAAACAATATAGAACTAATCTAAATATTCTTTAAGAATATTATTTATTAGAGATTAAAAGAAGATTAAGATGTTTATTAATTTAAAGAATATAATTAGATACTTGTAATAATTATAACGAGTTCGAAATATTATCTTTCATTTCTCTTCTTTTTTCATTCTTATTAGATTGTATACTTCTCGTAAATTAAACATTATAAATCACTTAACTTCACAAATATAATTATATAACTCAGAGATAAGAGATAATGCGTAATGATTTTTTATTATTATATTATTTAATTATCGATAGTTAATATATAAACGCATTTCTTTATTAGATTTTAAAATAAATAAAACTGAATATTTTATAGATGAAGTTGAGAATTAAATAAACTCTTTCTTCTAATTCTTATTAAGATATTCTCATAAAATCTTAAGTTCTTTCTTAGAAAGAGAATAAATAAGTTTATATATAAATTTCTTATTAAGTTTTAACAAAATTTCGTAATTTTAAAATTAATATTTAGATAACGCAGATGCGCTTTTATTCTTAATAAACAAACATTTAAATTCGTTATATTTAGATAAATACTTAGAAAATTTCTCTATTATCTTTATTAAGCATCTGTTATTAGATTTCACTTATACTATCTTTATAAATGATACTGTAATCGTGATTATCTTATAAACACAGTAGAAAAAACTGATAATCTATTATCTTTAGCTAACTATTAAATTATAAGCTTTCAGTCATGAAATGCTCAGAATAATATCATATTTAATTTCCATAATATTTAACATAACTTTTTCAGTGTATTATTATATAAATAGATTGAGTGAATAAGTCTTTATTTTAACTTATTCTTGATTTTACTTTATAGAGCTTTCGTCTATTAATATTAATTAATAGAATTTGTTCTTTTTTTAAATAGATAGATAAAAGCGAGTTACGTACACTAAAAAGACGTAGTTTTCAGTAACTTCAGAGTCTATTATAATCTTGACTTTTTATTATTCAATATATTTCTGCAAGATTATATATTATATATAACTAATATTAGTAATAATTAGTTTTTGAAATCTAAAATAAGATTCTTTGTTAAATCTTTAATATAAAGATTCTTCTCATTTTTTAACTCTTTAAATTAATAATTTCTGAAATGAGTATATTCTTTTTTTATAAAGTAATATTTCAATTTATTACACGAAAAGTATGTGTATATTTTATAAGAGATGTGATATATTTTATTGCAAATCATTCTTACTATCTTTAATTTCTTTAATTCTTAGAATTGCGTTATACTTATACTTTAAATCTTCTCGAGATAAGTAAAAGTATCAATCTTATATAAATTGATCGCTTCTTAAAGATTACTATTTTAATAATAATAAATCTGTTTCTAATTTTGATTTAAACAGCTCTCTGTGTGATATATTCTTAATTATAATTTCAACTTAATTCTTTAAAATGTTTTCTCGAATATATATATCTTATACTGATGTTGAGATTTCAACTCATAATCTATATTTATATACGGCGTTAATTCTCAGAATTTAATAATCATTTCTATATAATTCTTATTATATTTAAAATTATTTAATACTCGCTTCTAAAATACTTTAAAGATAATGCTTAATAATTATTTCGCCTTCTTCTATTTAAATTTCTTAAGATATTACTCTGAGTTATTCTTATCTAATCTATAAATAATATATTAATCATTATAATAAATAGTTTAAAATAAGTAGATGTGAAATAATTCTATAAGTTTTTAATCGCGAATCTACTCAGATGATTTAATAACTATTTTCAATATTAATATTTCGATGTTAGCGCAGCTAACATTTTATATATTATCTAATTTATTTATTTTCTATTTCATTAATTCTTCTGAGATCGCGTGTAACTATTATTTATTAAAGTAATTATTAGCTCGATGTTTAGATTTCTTATAATAAAGATATAAGTTCTTCTTTATTTACTTCTCTCGCTAAATTAAAGAGAGTTTATCTTAATTAAATTTCTTTCTAAACTTTTTTTAGTTCGTGATATTTAAATTCATTTCTCAGAAGTATTAAACTTATTTAAATTAATATTCTCTCTTACAATACTTTCCGGAAATGAATATCTAAGATTGTTCTTACTCTTTTTTCATCTATCTTTTATATAGACGATTATCTATCTTAATAAACATGTTAACTAGACTTTCTAATTCATCTAATCTTTTAATTTAAGTCAGCTCATTCTTAATTAAATTCTTCAGTTCTAAATAATATTTTATTATAAGCATTACATCATCTTACTCAATTTATAATATAATTTACTAAAACTTAAATATATACTCTATTATTAAGTCTATCTACTAAAGTTTCTAAACTTCTTATTCAGTAATTCATTCTTCATTCACTTCTTTATATATCCGTCTGATACACTTCTTAAAGTAAGAATAACTGGCGAAGATTCTTTTCATTTTCTCTTTCTTATTTTTGACGAACTTCTTTAAGTAATTTATTAGATAAGATTTAAATTAATTAAAGACTTCATTTCTAAGATAAATAATTATAAATATCATCTTAATTTCGATTATTTTTAATCTCTAAATATTAAATTAAATATATATATTAACTTAAATTAAGAAGATTCGAAGTTTCTTTCTATTTTTATAAAATGTATTAGAGATATTAACTTTTAAGAAGACGTGATTTATATTAATAATTCTCTCTCAAAATTATTCTTATTTAAAGTATAATATATTTATCTTAATAAATTCTATCGTAATAGAGTGATTAATATTCGATAATAAATAGTTAAAATGTTAGAAACTGTTAAGATAAGTTATAATAAGATTTAGATATTAAAGAATTGTGAATAGAAATTATTATTCTTATATAAAAGAATTAAGAGTAGAATATAATTAATAATATAAGTTGATTATAAAAGAAGAATAAGATTATAAAATTATGAAATAACGAATATTTATATAATCATTACTGATGAGTCGTGCACAGTACTTCTAAATGCTTCTCTCAAACACTCTTAAGCACTTATTTTTAAGTACTCTTCTTGAGCATTCTTGAGCACTTACTTTTAAGTACTCTTCTTGAGCACTCTCGAGCATCTTTCTTAACGCTCGATCTTAAGTATTCTGATTAACTGTAATTTATCAGATCAGATCTGCCGTAGTTCTAGAAGACACGTTGCATATGCGGAGTTCAGCGTCTTAACTCACTATCGAGTCCCGGCAGTTAGAGTCGAGCTCGTCAGTCGCTGATCTGAAACTGTAACAATTATTTAGAAGACTTAATATATATATATAATAAGCTTTTTATTAGATAATTTATAATCTGAAATTATTAAAACAGCTGAATATCTTAATAATTATATGCTCAAATATTATTTAAGCTGAAAAATATTTATTAAGACTTTCATTAATATAAAACTCAATCTATCATATCTTCACGTTTATAATTGTTAAGTCTATTCTCTTAATAAATATATTTTTCGTATTTAGAAGCTTAAATTAAGAGCTTATATCAGACATCTTATTAATTATAATTTATTAAATATCTATAGAATATAAATATTTAGTTAGAAGAAAATGATTAGAATAAGAAATATTAAATTTAATGATTTTTAATTCTTTAATTCAGAGAATGTCGATTTAAACTATTTTTTACGTGAGAAAGTTAAGTAGATTATTAAGATTATCGATATTCAGCTCTTAATCTCTTCATTATCGATTATAACTGTTAATAATGAAATAAATAAATCATCTCACTTTCTTAAAGACTCTAAATCTTCAACTCTCTTAAATTCAACTTTAATATCTTTTATAAACTTAAATTTAATATTAAATCAGCTACTTATATTTAAATCTATCTTTAAATTCTCTAACATCTTTAATTTATTTAAATAGATTCGCGATCATTTATTAGATGTCTGTAAAGAGCTTACGTTTATAGCTTCTTCGAATTCTTATATAACAGTTAAATTTGATACTTAAAATATATTCTCAGAAAATGCGAAACGCACTCAAAAATTTATATATCGCGCAGTTTACGCAGTATTTCTCTCTTAAAGTTTAAAGCTTATCTTCTTTTATTTTATTTTAATTCTAATCTTCACATGAGATCAAATTAATAAAAGAGAAGATTTATATAGAGATATATTATCTACTAAGTTAAAAGTATAAAGATAGCTTATTAATTATTAATTTGCGAGAGAATTTAAAGAGATAGCGCAGAAAAAAATTTAAGAACTTAAAAAAAGAGGTATATATAAATAAATAAATAAAAATATCGAGCTGAGAGCTAGTTCATTATTCTTATTATAAATATTCAAATATAAATTTAATATAAATAATTATCTCAATAAGTTTAAGACTCGAATTTACGTGCGAGAAGATTTACAGTAAATAGAATAAGATATTTACGCAGCTACTCTTATTATTAAAACATTTCGAGCTCTAATAATTATCGCAGCTACTTTTAATCTCGAAATTCATTAATATAACATCATTAACATCTTTATTAATAGTGAGCTGAATAAGAAAATCTATTATTATTTATTTAAGAGATTTTAATGCTCAAATTCAATTTAATTACTTTTACGCATTTTATATAATTTTAAATAATCTTCACTTTTATAATATATTCTTCTTAACGCAGCTCTTAAAGAGCTAAATCAATATTTAATATTAGATATTTATTAGGAACTGCTAAGTCTAGTTATAATAAGGTTCAGATATTAGAGGGTTATGAATAGAAATCACTGTTCTTATATAGAAGGATTAAAGGCAGAGTGTAATTAATAATATAAGTTAATTACGAAAGAAGAGACTATAAATCTAAGAGATAAATGTTCGTTTATATAGTTATTAGTTGTAATCTGTGCTCTATATTTCGAGTGCTTCTTTTGAGCACTCTTAAGTACTTACTTCTGAGTGCTTCTATTAAGTATTCTCGAGCACTTCTCTTAATATTTAATCTACAGTTATTCTTATCGATTACAGTAATTAAGAACAGATCTACTGTAATTTCATAAGATACTGTGCGTATATAAGATTCCGTTTCTTAGCTCATTATTGAGTTTCGACGATCTGTGTCAAGTTCGCTAATTACTGATTTCTTATCGTAATATTATACTTCTTTGAATTAGCTTGATCTCTTAAACTACTTAAATCTTCTTTTGAGATTTCTAGTTCTTTTATTTCTTTCTTTCTTTATTATGCTTTTATATTATGTTAATAAATCTTTCTCTCACGAACAATATTATATTCAGGCGGAGAAAATAATACTGTTAAGAGTATTGATCATAATTATATATTCCGTCTATACTGCACGGAGTTATTTATATATGTTTTTTAAAGATATCTTGAAGTGTTCGGAGTATATTTATTATAATGTTTATTGCGATAGTAATTTCTTGAAGATCGACTTTTAGAGACTGCGATAGAAGAAATTATAATTAGAGATTATTCGAAAGATAACTCTTCTTTATCTTTAATAGAATGTTATTAAGATAGTGAGTCTTAACTTTTATATAAAGTCTTTTCGGGTGACTTAAAGTAATATAATTGCTTAAAAGATTAAGTCTTTAAAGAAGTTTAATTAAGACGAGGAATATTTAAGGAAGAGAGAGTTGTTAGTTAGTGTAGAATTGAGCGTTATTTTTGATGAGGCGCAGCTGACTGCGTTCTTTGATTCTTCTTATGTTAGAAGTTTCGGCGGTGATAATTTTTCAAGATCGCGGGATTGAGATTTATTTCTGATTCTTATATATTTTCTATTATATTATACTTTGATTACTTTATTAGATAATAAGTTTTATTCTTAATCTCTTGATTATCGAGTACTTACTCTATCTTATACTTCTAATTCTGTTTTTTTAGATGAATTGAGATTTGTTTAGCATTTCTTAATACAGATTCTAAAAGAGAAATATTAAATATTAAGTGAATTTTCATTATATTTGAGAGCTTAAGTCTATAAATCGATTAATCTAGAACTTTCTGAATTAAGTAGAGATTAAGCTTTATGTGATTTAGCTCAATACTGAATCTTTTTATTTTTATGTTTTAGCGAAGCAAGTATACTGAGTCTTCTTCTTTAAGATTTGATTTATTAATTCTTTTTAAGTTATAATATATTTCAGATTTCTAACTAATAAATTTAAGATCTTTTCTCAATTTTTAATGTAGACTGATTAATAGTTATACGCTGATTATCGATTTTTGTGTAAGCTGTTCTATCTCTCTTAATTGTTTATACAAAACTGATTTGTAATTATAATTAACGTAAAATAATAATACTTCGATTATTATTAAGACGCTGTTATATGCGAATTGCGTTAATAATAGAAATATTACTTAGTTATTCTGACAATAGTTAATATAATAGTGTAGATATTATTTTAGTATCTAATTAATTCTTTTAATTTGCTTATTTATTTATAAGTAATATGCTGTTAACAACTTATATTTTGTTTTGAGTTAATTCATTAATAACTTTCAAAACTTTAAGATAAAGAGTTTATCTCGATTTAAAATAATCTTTACTAATATATTATAATTTACAAATATTATTCGTAAAAATGTGTAAATCAGATCTTCTATATTAAATATCTTCAGATAATTAACAAAATAAATATATTTAGTTAATCTATTAGTAATAATTAGAATGCTATTATAACTGATATTCATTATCGGGTTCTTGAATATAAATAGCTTAATAATGAAGTTCAATATTATGAATTTTTAAGTTTCTTCAGATGCTTTTAAAGAACGCATCTTCTTATATAATTTATATTAGAAGTGTTTTATTTTTTAATAGATATTATAGTTGACTATTTACTGTCTAATTGCTTTGTTCATTTCGAAAAAGTAGTAGGATCTGGAAATATGTTTTAGAGTTTTTTTTATTTCTTGATATTTATGAGGGATTTTCTCGTGATATTATTGAAGGATTGTTTCTTTCGCTTAATTTGTGACGTATATCAGTTCTTTATATAAGATCAGTTCGCTGTCTTATTTTTGAAAGATTAAATATTTTTCGGGATTTTTTTATATTTCGCGGGATAAATAATCGTTTAAATATAATCTTATAATTCGACTTTTCTGATTTTAATTAGAGATTTAAAAGATCGAAGCGATCACAATATAATTATATATTATAATTCCGTTCTTGTTCTCTCGTAAAATTGATTATAAAGTAGATTTAATATCTCGAGCGTGATTCGCTCGACAGCTCAAAGCATCGACTTTGACGTTATTATTTTCTTTTTAATAGAATATTTTAAAGTTGTATGCTGATAATAACTCAGATTATTATATCTGGCGTTTATTTAACATCTTAATAGTGATGAAGTATAACAGATTTTTATGATCTGTGTAAACTTTCACAGAATACTTAGATCTCTTTAAGTATACTCGCTATTTATTAAACGTGATAACTATAATTAAGAGTTTCTTATCATGAATCTTGTAATTAAATTCCGCTGAAATCATCTTTCTAAAATAGAAGATAATGAATCTCAATCATTCTTTGTTATTAAATTGACTTATGCACATATTGATAATATAATTTAATATATTTATCTTAAGCACAATCTATCTCTTAGAATTAAATATTACGAGAATAAGAGCTGTTATGAATTTCTATTTCAGCTTCTAAAATAAAGACTCTACTTCTATTTCTCAGATAAAGAACACTTTCTTTTTAGTTATTTATATTAATAAGATGATTATTTTTAAGTAATTTATAATAAATCTTTGATAGAAATTAATGAATTTGAGAAATAATTATAATTTCTTTACTGATATAGATTGCGGTTATTTAAGTATAGCTATAATCTTAGATTTGTTCATCTAAATCCTTATAACTATTAGAATAAATTTAAAAAACTTAACACTTTGCTTATAAAACTCGCACTTCTTAATCTTTATTAGTAGATTTTTCATCTAAAAGACGCGAAGCATCTTCTGAATATGTTTAATATATTATTCTTTAGTTTCAGAGTATATAAGAATGTTGTCGAGATAGATAATATAGAACTGATCTAGATATTCTTTAAAAACATTATTTATCAGAAATTGAAAGGAGATTAGAACATTTATTAACTTAAAGAGTATAATCAGATACTTATAATGATTATAACGAGTTTAAAATGCTGTTTTCTATTTCTCTTCTTTCTTCATTCTCATTAGATTATACGCTCTTTATAAATTAAGTGTTATAAATCACTTAGCTTCATAAATATGATTGTGTAACTTAGAAATGAGAGATAATGCGTAACGATTTTTTATCATTATATTGTTTAGTTATCGATAATCAATATATAAACATATTTCTTTATTTAATTTTAAAATAAATAGAACTGAATATTCTATAAATAAAGTTAAGAATTAAATAAACTCTTTTTTCTGATTTTTATTAAGATATTCTTGTAAAATCTTAAGTTCTTTCTTAAAAAGAGAATAAATAGATTCGTACGTAAGTTTCTTATTAAATTTTAACAAAATCTTATGATCTCAGAATTGATGTTCGAATAATGTAAATACACTTTTATTCTTAATAAATAAATGTTTAAATTTATTATATTTAGATGAATATTTCAGAGATTTCTCTATTATTTCTGCTAAGTATCTATTATCAGATTTCATTTATATTATCTTTGTGAATAATATTGTAATTATGATTATCTTACAGATGTAATTAGAAAAGCTGATAGTTCGCTATTTTCAGTTAATTACTAAGTTATAAGCTTTTAATTATAGAATGCTCAGAATCATATTATATTTAATTTTCACGATATTTAATATTATCTTTTCGATATGTTATTGTATAAATAGATTGAGCGGATGAGTTTTCGTCTTAATCTATTCTTGATTTTACTTAATGAAACTTTCGTTTATTAGTATTAAGTGATAAGATTTATTCTTTTTTTAAGTAAATAGATGAAAGTAAGTTATATACGCTAAAGAGATGTAGTTTTCGGTGACTTTAAAGTCTATTATAATCTTGACTTTTTACTATTTAATGTGTTTCTGCAAGATTATATATTATGCATAATTAATATTAGTAGTGATTAGTTTTTAAGATCTGAGAAGAGATTCTTTATTAGATCTTTAACGCAAAGAGTCTTCTCGTTTTTTAACTCTTCAAATTAATAGTTTCTGAAATGAGTATGTTCTTCTTTTATAAAGTAACATTCTAGTTTATCGCACGAAAAGTGTGCGTATAACTCGTAAGAGATGTGATATTCTTTATCGCAAATCATTCTTATTACTTCTAATTTCTTGAATTCTTAGATTTGCGTTATACTTATACTTTAAATCTCTTTAAGATAAGTAGAAATATTAATCTTATATAAATTGATTGCTTCTTAAAGATTACTATTTTAATAATAATAAATCTATTTCTAACTTTAATTTGAACAGCTCTCTATATAATATATTTATAATTGTAGTTTTAACTTGATTTTTTAAAGTGTTTTCTCGAGTGTATATATTTTATATTAATATTGCGATTTCAACTCGCAATCTATATCTATATATGATGTTAATTCTCAGAACTTAGTGATTATTTTCACATAATTCTTATTATATTTGAGATTGCTTGATACTCGCTTCTAAGATACTTTGAAGATGACGCTTAATAATTATTTCGCTTTCTTCTATCTAAATTTCTTGAAATATTACTTAAAGTTATTCTTATCTAATCTGTAAATAATGTATTAATCATTATAATAAATAGTTTAAGATAAATAGGCGTGAGATGGTTCTATAGATTTTTAATCGCGAATCTATTTAAGTAGTTTAATAACTGTTTTCAATAATAATATCTCGATGTCAGCGCAGCTAACATCTTATATATTATCTAGTTTGTTCATTCTCTATTCTATCGATTCTTCCGAAGTCGCGTGTAATTATTGCTTATTAGAGTAATTATTAATTTGATATTCAGATTTTCTATAATAAAGATATAAGTTCTTTTTTATTCGCTTCTCTCGCTAAATTAAAGAGAGTTTGTTTTAATTAAGTTTTCTTCTAAACTTTCTTTGATTTATAACATTTAAATTTATTTCTTGAAGATATTGAACTTATTTAGATTGATATTCTTTCTTGCGATACTTTTCGAAGATGAACGTTTAAGATTATTCTTATTCTTTTTTCATCTATCTTTTATATAAACGATTATCTATCTTAATAAATATATTAATTAGACTTTTTAATTCATCTAATCTTTTAATTCGAGTTAGCTTATCTTTAATTAAATTCTTCAGTTTTAAATAATATTTTATTATGAGCGCTGCATTATCTCACTCAATTTATGACGTGATTTATTAAAACTTAAATATATACTCTATTACTAAGTTTATCTACCGAAGTTTTTAAACTTCTTATTTAGTAGTTCATTCTTTATTCACTTCTTCGTATATCTGTCTGATATATTTCTTGAAGTAAGAATAGCTGGCGAAGATTCTTTTTATTTTCTCTTTCTTATCTTCGATCGACTTTTCCAAGTAATTTATTAAATAAAGTTTGAATTAATTAAAGACTTCATCTTTAAGATAAGTAACAACGAACGTTATTTTAGCTTCGATTATTTTTAGCTTTTGAGTGTTAAATCAAATATATATATTAATTTGAATTAAGAAGGTTCGAAGTTTCTTTCTATCTTTATAAAACGTGTTAGAAGTGTTAATCTTAAGAGAGATATGATTTATATTAGCGATATCTTTCTAAGTTTGTTCACGTTTAGAATGTGATATATTCGCGTTAATAAGTTCTATTGTGATAGAGTGACTGATATTTGATAATAAATAGTTAAAGTATTAGAAACTGTTAAGTCTAGCTATAATAAGATTCAGATATTAGGGAATTGTAAATAGAAATCATTATTCTCGTATAGAAGAGTTAAAGGCAGAGTGTAATTAATAATATAAGTTAATTACGGAAGAAGAGATTATGAATTTAAGAGATAAACATTTATTTATATAGTTATTAGTTGTGATCCGTATTCTGTGTTCCGAGTGCTTCTTTCGAGCACTCTCGAGCACTTGCTTTTGAATGCTTCTGTTAAGCATTCTCGAGCACTTCTCTTGATATCTAATTTACGATTATTCTTGTCAATTACAGTAGTTAAGAATAGATCTACCGTAGTTTCACAAGATACTGTGCGTATGTGAGATCCCGTTCCTTAGCTCACTGTCGAGTTTCGACGATCTGTGTTAAGTTCGCTGATTGCTGATTCCTTACCGTAACAATATTAACTATCTATATATTAATAACTGTCTTCTCGTCTTCTTTTATATTAACGACATTATTATTCTTTATAATAAGAAGAATTCGAAGTATTTTCAAGTCTTTAAAACCGCTTTTCTGCGTTAATTTAAAATAAGATTTCTGAGAGAGCTGAAATGATTTCTAGATATTCGAATTAAGCGAAATTAAGATACTCGAAAAATCTGATTATATCAAGACTTATATATAGCTAAAATCGCCTTTAAATTTAATCTTATTAATATTTTAAGATCTTTAAAAAGCTTTATCTTTTCTATTAACATTCTTCTTTAAAATAATAATGCGCAGATTATTTCACAGTAAATTTTGATCTATTAACAGCGTATAAGATCTCTGAATTTCGCCGCAGTTATTTCTCGATCTAATATAGCATTTTCTATCTCTAAATTATTATAGTTTCTTACTAATTTATTTGCAGCTTATTTAATTATCTTAAATCGCGTTATTTTTTACTTTTATATCTCTTAAAGTCTAATTATTAAATATTCAGAATATAATATTAGTGAGCTATTTAAATATTTAAGCGATATCGTCTTTACAAATAATTTAATCTCTTATCGCAGCTGCGATAGATATCTCTTTAAGCTATATTAAGAATTCATTAATTGAAGAGCTGTTAAATAGAAAACAGTCATTATATCGAGTACTAAGATTGAATTTCTATCACTATTCTTAATCTCTTAAGAATTACTTTAATAAAGATGTTTTTTTGAGTTATTTAATTTAATATCAAGTAATAAATCATTATTAACTGTAATAATTAATAGATTATTTGAATTATTAAAAAAGAGATATTTAAGCTCAATATTAAGCTATATTATATTAATATATATTAGTATTAACTTAGATAAGAGATTCAAGCTGATCAAATAATAGTTAAATAAATATTTACAGCTGAAATACTCGCTAACAGTCTTATTAAGATATTATCTACTTAAAAACATGCTATATTTATATAACAGTTAAATCTAATTAATATATCAAACAGATTAGCTCATATTAAGAAGAAGAATTATAATAATAGCGAGTAGTTTATTATAAAGATCTGATCTATCTTCTTCTTCTCCTTCTTCTTCTTTTTTCTTCTTCATCATCAAATGATATGAGAACTGAAGCAGTAATGACGGCGGTGTGATGTTAATAACGCCGAGCATATCGCGCCGGCGAGCTTAACCTGATTAGAGTATTTCTACGCATTTTTAAGTCTATTAGACTTATTCTCATTCTCTACGCGAATTTTCTATATTCGCAGGCACGTCTTGAGCGTCTTCACAGCGTATTCACGCATTCTCGGTTCTTCGAGGCTTGTTCTCCTCATTTGACGCTATCACGCGTTATTTCGACCCATCTTCAGCTTCAATTTCGCTCGAAATGAAAGCTGCGGGGGTGTGTCAGACAGCCTGCGCCTCAGCCTGCGCCTCAGGCTGTTCATCGGCTCAATTGAGCCAATCTCCGGCCTATCTTGGCCCAATTTCCTTTATATTAAGGCCCATTCTCAGGTGCATTCTAGATACTTCTTAGTCAGTCAATTCTATCACTTTGATTGTACTCAATTCGATTCTTACAGACATTTAGGCCTATACTAGCTATTTGAGTCAATTTGTCTGACAGAGTCCTTGCCGGTACTCTTATCCGCATATGGAACCAAATAGGAAATATCTATGTATATAAGTAAGGCTTGTTTTGGAACCTGAGACAGGTAGATATCAGACCAGAAGATGTGGCATGATCCGTCCTCAGAATCAAGCTTCCAGATCCTGCTTCCGAATCGCGCGGCTTACTGCCAAAGGCAAAGAGTATATCCAGAAAAGGCGAACCAAGATCGTGATGTTTCATGAGAAGGTGCATCCCTCTTTGTGTCACACCGAAAGGTTCCAGCGAATTTCTGGCAAAGATTGATCTATGATATCGCAGGTTAGTTGTGTGCTCAATCTAGAAAGAGGACAAAGTAGATTTACATGATTCTGGTACTTCGAACTTGATTTTCTGCTAAGTACCCTTCCAGACTTCCACCGTCAGTGAAAGTGTATAGCTTTGGCTCTGAATATTCTTTTTGGAGATCTGTCCGTGTTTTAGTCATTGTTGACCTGATTCGGAATACCCGTGATGATGACTACCTGGTATATCAATGATCTCGACATTGAGATCATCCGAAGATGACGCAAAGAGTACATCATCGACTGTGGTCTGCTGGTGGTTGTACATTTCGGTGTCGGTAATGATCGATTTAATGTACTGATCAACATCACTAACGCTAGGATTGTGAGACGAGGCATCCATGCTGGCCATAGTAAAGTATTTCAATTAGAGTGGCTTGTAGTTCGCCAGTCTGCACCTCTGCACCGGCCTCGCTGAGGTTTGCTTGCTTTATGTACTTATGCACCATCAGAGACGGCTGAGGCTGAGAACAGGGCCAATGATTACTAGTATCGTATCTTGTCAGCCAGCCTGCGCCTCGTCCAACAGGCTATTTTGAGCGATTCTTTTGCTATATAACACTCATTTGAAGAGCAGTTCTAGATAGATTCTAGGCAGTCAATTCATGCAATTCTACAAGCATTTCAAGCCACTTCAAGCCTTTCTAGCCATTTGCTTGACATATCTTGAACACTTGGTATTACCCAATGTCGAATTCGATGCATCTTATCCCTCAGATTTCTGTTGAATGTTCCCAAGCTACAAATCTGGCTGCTGTGCCGCTAGGTCCATAAGTCTCGCACAGTGCACTCTCGGACAAGCCACTCACCTCTGATTTAGTGGCTCGATTCTCAGCATCTCAAACTCTCGAGGCCTGGGATACTTTTCTGAATGATCGATCAACGGTCAGCGAGAATGGTAAGAGTTGCAAAATGCGTCATAAGTGCGCGCAACGAAGTGAGAAGCCATTGCAGACTTACTTAAGTTCGTCCTAGATTATCGAAGGTTGGTTAGAAGGGACACAAGCAATCTCGGGGAAACCCACCTTCGTGATATTTCGTGGTGCAAAGAAAGTATAACGCTCCGAAACGTGCTGCAAATACAATCAGTCGATATGGAAAGCAAAGGCTGTACTTTCAGGATGTACTCGAATCTCGAAGTTCAGATGAGCCCCAAAATTGGCCTCGAGGAGAGCAAGTAGTTCATTCTCGCGGATGTACCCCGCCTCAGGCCCGATCACATTCCGGATTGTGCAATCGCTCTGTGTGTAAGACATTTTGGCGGACGTCACAGTTTGCTGTCAACTTCCAGTCTCTCAGCCAGCAGGGAAGGCTTTGGCGGCGCCCCTACTGAAACTTTGGGGACAAGATAACTGACTCGAGGAGCGTTGTGGAATGGTCCTATAGTCTGGTTGGTTGCTGATAAATCCAGTAACAGGCTTAGTTTGAATGTCTCTGCACGTAGCTTGATCTGCTGTTCATCTTTGTGCTGCGCGCCCCGTTTGCCCTCTCTCCTAACATTGGGGTACAGCGCCAAAGCGTCACCCCCATGTACTGTGGTAGTGCGCACATTTTGTTCGTCCTTGTATTGTGCGCCCCATTACATTGACCTGCTCTGCCACACATATCCTGACCATTGAGCCAACCATGAAATTACATCTGACCGGGCGCGCTGATCCTGCCCATTCGGCAGTAACAGTGAAAACGTCCGCCAGTAAAAAGGGTTTATAGTGGCAATTACAATTGGCCGACAGCGTCGTAGCACGCAGTGTTGGGGTTTACTGACAACTCAACAATGCATGATACGGAAGAAATGGGTTGGGCAGCATATTCTGCATCACAAGCGCCACATGCGGCTAGAAAACCGAAGCCTGTAGGTGAAGACGCTGCCGGTAGTGGAGTCAACCAAACATCCTCTGCCAAACGCCACATTCCTGAGCGGAACGATTCAGAAGACCAAAAACCCTGCTCTTCGGCCCGTCAGTCGCAAATGACACAAATTTACCAGCGATCCACACCAAAAACCTTTTCATTTGGCGTATCTCGTTTCGTACGTCAATTCTGCAGCTTACAAGCAGTGTGTATTGTATAGTGCGATCCGAGAATGTGATGGAGCTAATCTCTGAAGCTAAAAGCAAAATCGCAATAGCTCTTGCTGTTACGACACATTATGTACCTCGTCCCAGCGGTCCTCCCACAGAATGAAGTGACGATGCTCGATTGTACTCCTGTCCATTGAGGGGCTTGGCGCGCATAATCAGGGCGATGTGATTAGCCAATCGAATTGTGGATGTTCATAGCTGCATAGGGGACAACCAAAAGCTGAGTGAACCCCATGGGCTTACCAATGTTTGGCTTAATTTCAGGCAATCCCAGGGCAAGAGGAGATTACCTTAATTGAGGCCGAATTTCCCTTCCAATCCAAACCGTGGTACACCAAAGCTCTCAGGGCTGTTTCCCAACATCCCGGTGACTCTGAGACTGTGTTTTTATCTCGGTCAGTTCCTCTCTAGCCATATTAAAGGAAAGCAACTCAAAAGCCGAGATATTCGACCACTAGAATAGCAATGCAGACGCCATCATGGCACCAAAGCGCCCTACCAAGAAACAGAAAATTAACCATGCTAATTCCTCACCATCCTCAATCAAGGTACGAGGCACCACTGCTTTGATAAACATTATCCGTCAGAAGCTCCATGTCTGCGCTTTCATGAAAGATTCACCTAATCAGAAATTCATCACACGTCATTCTCTCCGAGATATTTGGACTTTTGATCTTCTCGCCAAATTTTTCGATGACCACAGCGTGGACTTGGGTGCGTTGGGCGTGGAAACAGTTCGCGAGAAGCTCCTCAAGACTCTATCCATACTGGTTCTTATTCAATGGCCGAACTGGACCCGATTTGCATCAATCTTTCTGCATCATACCGATGAAGAAGGGAAAAATGATCGTCTAGATGACTATTTACCGCATTCCAACCAGAAGATATCAGCAATTTTTGGACCTTTAGATTGTAGCGAATTCATAGCCCGCCAGTATGAGATTTGTCCGATAACAATTCGTGAGGGCGAACATTGCGTCTTTTCGGAAGACGAACGACTTCCATTCATCAATTTGAACGAGAAAATAATCGGTGTTGGTGGATATGGAGATGTTTTTGAAGAGGTCATTGCTCCGGGGCAATACATCAGCAAAGACGACATGATAAATGTGGTATGTACTGTTTCAAGGTTGTTGTGAAATTTTGCTAACATGATCCAGGGCTCTATGGTCATTGCCAGAAAAGTATTAGCCAAGAGTTTCGATTTCGACGTGGAGACGAGGAATCTCAAAATGTTTCGAGAAGGTCTAGCAAGCCATAAATTGATTGCGACTTATAAGGCTTTTCTTACTGTGGGTAAAGAGTCTAGCATCCTCTACGATCGCGCCGACATGGACTTAGAGCAATTTCTCCACAGAGACGATTTAGGATTTGAAATCTCGGCGACCTCAATTCTGCGAGGAGCAACAAACCTCGCAGATGCGCTCAGTTTCCTCCACGGGGGCTTGAAACTTGAAGGTACATCTGAGCCACTTGTATGCTGCCACAGAGACTTAACACCGCGCAATATCCTCGTTTTCCGCAACCCAAGAGCAAGTGATCAATTTACCTGGAAAATTTCAGATTTGGGCATCTCGAGCATCCAGAAAGACCCGCATCAGAATAGAGTTCGATCTAACAGCGCACAGCTAACGCCGAGAGATATTACCGAGAACTTGACGATGAAAACGACAGCGCAAAGGGGGGGTGGTGCCTACCTTGCGCCAGAAGCACTCCGGGATTCTGGTGTAGTTGGACGTCGTAGCGACGTATGGTCCTTTGGCTGCATATTGACCCGGATCTTGGCTCGTGAAAAAGGGGGCAGACTGAAAATGGTAGAGCTAGATGAGCTCCGTGACAAATGCGAGGACAAAGTCACGTTATACAAAAATGACTACTTCTATCGTGAAGAGACGATCATTAACCCTCATATCCGAGCTTGGCTAGACAATCTGTCTGATCTCTCAGGGAACGAAACTGCTGAGAGGTTTTATACGGAATGCAGAAAAGTGATTTTGGGAATGTTAGAGGAAAAGAAAGACAAACGGCCTCGAGCTAAGATGGTATACCATCAACTTCTCAAGATCCGTGGTTTGTTGCCAACCATGTCCTATACCCAGACAACACACGACCGCGCAGAAACTCTGCCTGCGTCCTCTCGAAACTTGGTCGCTGAAGAGACTGAAATTCCGTCTTTGGAACTGCAGTCTATAGCAGCTACGGATCTTCGCCTTCTGGCAGAGAATTATCCATTGGAGAGCCACAGGATAGTCTCCAAACGGACGTACTTGACCAGTGCCGACGTAAATAATAGGCTGCAAACTTACCTTACTTCGAACGTGTCACAAGTCTTCTGGATCCAGGAGAGTGTTGCAGGCAGAGATACCCCATTCTGGCCCATCACTCAGTGCATCATCAGTGCAGCACGTGACATTGGAACTCCTGTTATCATTCATCTTTGTCAATATAAGGCCTCTGGGTCAACATCAAATGGTCCACTCGCCATGGTCTATTCTATCATCTACCAGCTCATTCGGATCTTGTCATCGCATTTTACCCAGCCAATACAAATTCGCAGAGAATCTGTTGTCAGTCTTAGCTACCAGGACGAGTGCTTTCCTCTAGCTATTCAGATTCTTGGAGACCTGTTGAGTCAGTGCACGCAACAGTATCTTCTCGTAATTGACGATTTCGAAAGCTTACTTCGAGAAGACCCGGAGCGTTCGCATGCAATACTCGAGGCCCTGCATACTCTGCCAGCGGAAACATCCACCCCCGTTAAATCGATAATTACAACATCTGGATTCTGCAAATCTCTTGCAGCACGTGTTCCGCAAGACTCAAGGATAAAAATTATGGCCAATCCAGACAAAGACAAGGAGGAATTGGAAACGACTTTGAGAGGAACGATTGCTTATCTCTCTGTAAGTGGTTACTCACCACCACGGCGACAGACGTCTGGTGTGAGTTTGGGCCACTCCTTAGTAAATGCTTGCTAGTGTCCTCTCCGAAGTAAGGTTTCAGGTCGTATCTGCGGGTTTAGTAAATGCAAATGCTGTCACAGTACCCTTCTACATTTTAGATCCCTGCTGGTCTGTCTAGTCAAATTTCCTTTGTGGAGGCCCTATCGCTTGGAAAGCCTTTTCTTTGCTCGACATCTTCCCACTACCTAATCATATCATAGTAGGCAAGGGGTTATTGCCGACACGGGTTTTTGATCCTAAGTAGGATCCAGGGCAACAAAGCCCAGATTGATAAAAACAGCACATGCGCCACTTCATCGCTTATTGAGACATGATTGCGGCTACCGGAGCGGAGATACTGTACCTGGATAGGTTGGACTGTTACAAGACTGAGAAGCCATTCGAAGTTGTATTCGACACGTCTGTATTCGGCGAACATGCACCGCAAACCAATGTTGTTTTAGAGCCATCGAATGTGACAGTTTTCAATGCACGCCGTGCTCAAGAGAAGATGAGACTCAACAAGAATGGCTTCGAAGTGTTTGAATTCAAGTCCAAGCTCCATGGTGACGATTTTGAAGATGAGGATAAGATCAGATCTATCTACTACGAGGAAGCCAGAGAGTGCCATCAACCAGCCCGCAGAACTGGTGGTATTGCATCATAAGGTAAGCAAGGAGCACAATGCTAGCATCAACATTAATGCTCAAAGAATAAGCTCAGATTCGAAGACGAAATGAAGTTTTTCCAGAGATAATATCCGGGGAGAACAAGCATCTGCAGCCGATTCCATCTATACACACCGGTCGGTCTCAACCGCATGTTGCAACTGAAAAGCTGACCCTGGTCTTAAAGACTTCTCTCCTTGTGGGGCACAGTCCTTTGTTGAGGATATGGTTCGTGAACGTCCATTTTTGGAGGGTCGGCCTTATCAAGTCATCAAGTCAGCTCTCTAACCCGCCCTAAGATCGTGCTTGTACTGAACTTTGGGGTCAGTGTTTGGCGTTTAGTGCGAGGCCCTACTAGCGATTGGCCACTTGCACTGTGCGATCATCGGACGATTGACCTCGAGAAAGACATCGAACGCTGTGATAACGTGGGGAAAAACCACCTAACGGAGAGCCTCCTCCTGTATAAGAGCGATGCGCACCGGTGGTACTTTTTTGAGGAGCAGACTCCCAATGAAGTTCTGTTATTTAGCAACTGCCATTCCAGTGGACTTGAGGCTCCATGTGAGTTTCGCCTCATGCAAATCTGGAGTGAGCTGATATTCTGGCAGTCAGTCCTCATGTTGCTTTTGACTTTCAAAATGACGATATACCAAAACAGCCCCGAGAAAGCATCGAGGTGCGTGTGTTTTGTTTCTTTGAAGCACCCAAACGAGCTTCAGCATGATGTGATGTGGAACTGGCTGAGCCGGAATTTCTTTCTTCCCTCAGCATTGCCTTAGGCATGATATCTTTAGCTGGCTACAAGGAGTAGCCCA
>JAABUK010001988.1_pt1 | contig 37519 bp, 46 predicted proteins | sample 5559141 | NCBI WGS metagenome assembly JAABUK01 (sample SAMN10711869, study PRJNA513367) | rock metagenome | isolation source: Antarctica rocks | place: Antarctica: Victoria Land, Pudding Butte nord | collected 2016-01-03 | reverse complement strand
AGATATCTGCTGACCTGGCATCTGCCACTTCGTACTGAAGTTGTGGGTACTGCTGATGGCTCTGCTGCAACTGATAGATGACAACTTCAGCATAGTCTATGCTTGTTATGGAGGTGTACCCTTCCTGCGCCATATCCAGTTGTAGCCTGGAATTTCCAACCCCAACCTGAGAGAGCAAGCAACCGTTCGACTTCACATCACGCATAGACAGAGTTGTCAGTGACTTCTTACCTGTAGCACTGGGACATCTTTCGGTATGAGCGGATTGATGACGAGTTTCAAGGTGTCGTATCTCTGATACCACTCGAAACAGCTACCATCTGACTTACAATAGCGTTCGTTCCAATACTCGCGGTCGGAGTACTCTTGTGTGACCAGCTGAAAGCCTGGCGACATTCGGACAGGCAAGCCAGCTGGAAATGCTGCAGCGGCGGTGCGTCCTTAGCTGAGCAGATCCGAACCTCTGTTTGGTCCTGCCGTGTTAGTGTGCCGATGGCGACTGCATTGTACGGTTTATGTGCGTTCGAGGTCCCATCCTAGCTGCCCTCGAGATTAAGCGCTTAGTAACATTAGTCAGCAACCACGCGAAGTGACATGACTGATGTATTACTGATGATAGGTAGTTCAAACTGCAGCTCTGTTGCAGGCAGAGCGTTGTTGATGGCTCAAAGAAGGGTGACGCTGGTGTCTCCATGGCAAACTTAGCATTGGGGGTCGTCCCTACGGATGAGGAGGTGCATGCTATTAAGCAGCAGCTCAAGCTGCTTGGGCACTCCCTTCCAACAGAAGTGATTGTGAAGTTTTTGCAAGAGAATAACGAGCTGCTGACAGCGTGCCAAGACCCGACATACGGCTTACCACTTAGTCGAGATCCTATCGCCCGTTCGCAATCTGCTTCACGGCAACCAGATGTCCAGTCAAACACCGAAAGTGCAGTCAAAAGTCGTCAAGACACAGCCACTCTTGAGTCTATCTCACAAGCCATGCAACAATCAGGACCAGCAACGCCTCAGCTAGATGTCACATGGGCGTCAGCAGGGCCAGATGGCGTTCTGACGAGTAGAGCACTCCACGTATGTGCCTTCTTGCTGCATGGATCAAGGTCGCCGGGCTGCGTATCAAAGCTGTTGTTTGGCTTGTGTATTGTGTTGTTTCACTCAATCTCACATGTGACCACAGAGCAAGAGTAGAGACCCATTCCCTGGCCCAAGCGCCACTGAGCAAGAGCCTGACTGCACTGAAGTGACACAGGCAGCAGTGGTGCGCAGGGATAGACATGACCAGCTCATGTGCACCAGGGACTTCCTGTAAGTGATCCTGCCCGTGCAGCAAAACATCACTTCATGTCCTTTCCCAATATACCTGCACCACTTACAGCAACTATCTCCGCTGCAGGTCAAGGCCTCACCACAGCGCGTTGGATGCTGGCCATGCTGACCGTCATCAGGACCGCGATACCCTGGAACATGACTTCCACATATTAAGCTCTGAGCTCGATGATCTGGCTGCGAGCTTGCGCCATGTCAGCAAGCCAGCTCCACTGCATGGTCATGAGTCACGCCTCATGACTCAGCACAGGTCTGAGCCAGCTTCAAACATGTACCAGCAGCCTCTGGGGCACCTTTCTGAGCCAATCATGCAAGGAAGACAGCCATTGCTGGATGTCAGCCTCTACAGCAGGGGTTTGCCAAGCAGAGCCAGTCACCCACATGATATCCCAAACAAGAACAGCTTCATGACAGATGGCATCAGTGGCAGAGCAGACATGTCCAGGCAGCAGGATACTACAGCTGAGTCACAGCATGCACAGCATGACTCACAGCAACAGCAGGACTGGAAGAAGGATGACAGTCACAGCTACAGCCGAAGGGAGAGCAGTCAGCATGGGGATGTTTGCAGGAAGTCCTCTAGGGGCTGTTTTGCCAGCCCTGGGTCTGTGCTGAGGTGCTCTTCCCTGCGCAGCCTGCCAGTGCTGAACAACAGCTTCATTTTGCCTGCTCAAGCAGCCAAGCCCAAGAAAGTGGACAGAGTGACGCGCCACAGGTATGTATGCACATACACCCTGTCCACCTTGGGTGCACATGACATACCAAGCATGTATGTTTGCTGACCATCAATCCCTTGCAAGTCCAATGAGAAATACTCTCACAAGTCCCAGACAGACAAAACATACCTGCCTGATGAATTACTGGTTGCATCATGTACATGCATACAAATACATATGTCATGCAGCCTGACCAATCAATTCTCAGCATGACTGTTTTGAAAGTTGCACAGGGTAAATTAGGACATCATGTGACAATGCATCTCAACACATTGGACAGTCAGGACTGTAGAATAGTCTTTGCTGTGGCAAATGCTGCAGCATACATGCCAGGGAACAGCTGCAGGGTCAATCGGGATGACATGCTGCTGCTGAAGAGTTTTGGCGTCTTATGTCGAGTCAACAGCTACTGCAATTTCATTGGGTGCTCTGCTGTCCAAGGCTTTAAACGTTGTGCACTTGTTGTCTTGTCGACTCCCCTGATGATTCCCAAAGACAGAGCATGTAACTTGATTGACTAGTTGATTGGCCCACATAACTAGCTCATCATGAGCTGGAAAGCGATGTCATTACTGTTATTATTGTTAATGTTATCATTATCGTTATTGTTAATATTAGCATTATTATTGGCCTACTGGTGCAGGGAGTTACAGCAGGTCTGGAACAAAGATGCTTTCCTACGGTCAGGAGGCACCGCCAAAACCAGCAAGCGGCGGGGCGAAAACTTCAACGAGCTGTATGCTGCCTGCCATGCTGCTGAAGACAAGCTGAAGGAGCTGACCCTGAAGCATGGCAAGGCAGCCAAGAGCACTCTGAAGGGCAAACAGCAGCAGGAGAATGTTGCACCCACTGACAAGCGCAGAGATGCTCTCAGGTGCCTTGATGAATCTTTGCTGGAACTTGAAGGGGGGGGGGGGTGTAGCTGGGTACAATGAGTGAAGGGGCATCTATTGCGCAACATGGGATTTTGTCCTACAATTGCATGTCAGCCAAATGCATTGCTTGTACTCAAATTCACATTGAGATTCAGGCTCGAATTTGTTATCAGCCAGGGGTATGACGTGGCAAAAACAGATGGCATATTCAGCATGTGGTGTTCTAGGCATGTATGCAAGGCGCTACGTAATTGCAGAGCTGCGTAACGTATGCTGCCATGTGTCCATGACAGTCACTGTTAGAGTGAGGCCATGGCAGTCTGTGTTCTTGCCTGCATGCTTGATGGGGCATAACAGCTCAGAGCAAGGTGGCAGAGCGTGTTGTACTCGTAGTCGTGTAGTATGGTGTGGCACACTTGGGTTCTTCATTTGCTCTTGGCATGCAATATCACTCCTGATGCTGAACTGCTCAACTGATTTGCTGCAGATGGGAAACAAGAATGAGGATGCAGCTGCGGGACGGCTACCATTGATGTTGCCTTGTCTTGATGATCTCTGCATAGGCAGGCTTGTGAGCGTATGATTGGCTAATTGAGTGAACTTTGCTTGCAAAGTGCCAGCTTGCCAGATAAGCACTGGGGAATACATTAATACATATATGTAGTATGATCTGACAACATATATCCACTTGTGTATGTTCTGACTGTCGATTTTGCTGGTCAATGCCACTGGGTGTGATGCGTGGGTATGATGCGTGCCCTTTTGTTAATTACAGTGGAAAGCAATTAGGCTTGATGAAGAAAAGTGCTACTCATAGGTCTGTAAGCGTGATTCAATGGCAACTATAAAAACAATCTGCTCGACTGCTAACGAAACAGTTGTCCAAAAACTTGCAGGCAGCTGCAAAGCAGTACAACATAAGTTTGTGCTAAAAAACCTGGAGCTGCAACGCTGAAACCTCTAGTCAAAACATACCGGCCATGTAAAAGAATTAGTCAAAAACCCGTCCTTGTAAGCTTCGACAACAGGTGCCTTCTGACAGGCGATGCCGTATGTCACCCTGGGCAGCTATGGTGGAATCTGCTGATTTGCTTGATTGAAAACAAGTGTACAGTCATATATTCGGCAGGTGCTTGCTTTTCTTGCAGTTTGCTCCTCATCCATTGCTCGGTGTTGGGACAAACTGCAAGCTGTTGTGCTGCAATTGAGACGTACAGGGCTGCCCCACTGTTGCCAACTCTCAAACAAAATGTGTATGCATCCACTCCAGTGGCGTTGTCAGTTGGCTTGATGCATCATCATCAGTGATCAAACAGCTAGCAGTAGCAATTGCAAATGTCTCAACATGCAGTGCTGATCAACAGGACATCATCAAACATTTGCACACAACAAACACCAAAACCCCTGATTGCTTTGCATCAGAATGGACATCTGCTTGGACGCACTGACACTGTAGTCAGCCCCTGCAAGACCTGCTGGGGTCAAGCCTGGGTGATGCTGGGCCCGGGGGAAGTATCAACTGAGACAATGGTGAAGGAGTAGGCTGGCAGGATGACATTCCTCATAGGCGCGTTGCTCTTCACTTCGTGCTGCTTTGGTGACACCTGTCATTCAACAAGCGTTCATCAGCACCACAGTTGGTTCCCATTGGACGCTGGCTGACAACAATGGCATCTGAAGCCTTGTGCATGGAGGATGACTCATCCTGAAGGGCTTCTGTCAAATTGTAAACCTCAGCTTCAGGTTAGCAAGCTGTCTACCAAGACAAGGATTTCCTCAAAGGTGTTCTGGCTCCAGAGTGCAGTTCACGACAGGTACTGGTGGATTGGCTGTTTAGCAAGCTGCCTACCAAGACAAGTTTCTCACAAGCATTTTCGCTCCAGAGTACAAGTCATAAACAGCTACTGGTGGATGGGCAATTTAGCAAGCTGCCCACCAACAAACTTGTCTCGGCGGTATTTTCGCTCCTGATGACAACTCACAACAGGTACTGGTAAATAGATCAGCCAGCAAGCTGCCTACCAGAAAAGGTGTGTCAAAGGAATTCTCAGCAGCGCCATCTGTGCTGTTAAGTGTGGTAACCATCATAGATGAGGGGCTGCCCAACAGACCCTTCACCTCCACATCCACAACCTGGCTTGCCTCATTGAGGTTCACCATCTGCATCAGCTTTTGCCTGTCAGAAATGATCGGCCAAGATTTGATCATAGTTTCCAGCCACCTCAAAATGACAACATCCAAGCATTTGCCAGTCAGAAACAAATGGCCAAGAACCAACAACGAGTTCTGCCCAAGCATTTGACATGCCCTCTGTTTTGAACTACAGGGCTTAGTGTCTCACTTCTGGCTCAGCTAAATGTAAGACATGAGGTAGTCTGCAGCATGAGCTATGCCATCAAGGGCACTTTCACATGGCCATGATACTTGATCTGATTGGTGACAGTAGTTGTCTCAGGTTTATACTGATAAATTTGAGTAGTCCTAAAAATGTGTACAGCAAAAAACTTGTATGTCAGCAAATCTCCAATTTGATAGTAATTTGTGCCAGTAGTGATGTTGATCAAATGCATCGATACAACTTGCTTAAAGCCACAACACATGGCACTGCACAGCATGCTGTAGGTCAGACTGACTCACCTTAAAGGCCACCTTAGTGCAGGCTGTGTTTTGGCAACTAGCTGAGGCTGCAATACCATGATTGTGTGAGTCCCCATCACTGGATGACACATCTGTGTCAATGTACCGCACCCCTTGATATACGGAGAAGAGCTTCTGTACATAGTAAGACACTGTCCCAAACACCCTGCATGCAAACAAGCTGCTTGACTATCTGAAGAAGTGTTGCTTGGTACGACAGCAAAGCTTGGAAAGCAGCACCATTGCACATGAGTCAGCAAAGATGCCTGCAAGACTGCTTATGCTGTGCAGTGGATGTGGAGGTTCATAGATACATTGCTGGAGCCTACACCTTTTGGCGTCACTTTTGTTGAGAAGCCGAGTAGCAGAAAGCAAAGTTTGATGGAATTGCAGGACAGCACTGATCACATTAAACACAAAACAGTGAAAGGCTGGGCTAGTCTCAAGGTAGTTCACTGCCTCCAGACACTGCTGTTAGGACTGCCAAAAGACACTCGCTCTCTCTCTCTCTCTCTCTCAATCTTGAGTTCCATGAGATAAATGTTGGATCCACGGGGTATCACAGTGCCAGGAAGGACGCTACACTACAAACTTGTTCACCTGTGCTTATCACAGGGAAGCCCAAAATTTCTCACCCACAGGCTTTTCTGTGATGAACGCCAAAAGGCATAGTCTTTTCTTTCTTTTCTTACCTGTGGTTGTCAAAGATGATGAGGTTGTGCGGCCAGACTCGGTCATTCCAGTGGGAAAACAGAGGGGCAAAAGCTGCCATCGCCACCTGCTCAGAGTTCCTGAAACCACAGCCAGGACATCAGGAAGACAAAAATAACAACACTCAATAATAATAATAATAACAACAATGGTAATAATAATTATAATTGTAATAATAGTTATAAGGACGACGACGACGACGACGACGACGACGACGACAACATTAAGAGTAATAACAATGATAACATGCTTTCCAGCTGATGATGAGCTAGGTACGTGCAGGACAAGTCTTGGAGGAAGACAGTTAGGTTACAAATGACACGCAGGCAAGAACAAGATGATGAACGTTGGCATTGGTTGCACAAAAGCTATGTAGGGTTCACGACATTGTGAGTTGCAACTGTCAGCTTTCAGCTGGATGACGCTGCAAGTGAGTGCACTAACTGACAGGAGTACGCATGGAGAGACAAGTCTGTACCTTTCCACTCCTGTCATGAACCCAGCTTCAGCAATGGCAGCCTGCAGGGGCCACATCAAGCTGAGAAGGGCAGGGCAGGGCAGGGCAGGGCAGGGCAGGGCAGGGCAGGGCAGGGCAGGGCAGGGCAGAGCAGGGAAGGCTTCCCTTAGCGAGAAAGGGAAGGCAGGCAAAGGCTTCCTCTCGCAGAGGCCGGGTTTAGGCAGAGGCAAGCTGCAATGACCATAGATCCAGAATGCTCGATGCATGTAGACTGATATGCCTCAACACAGTGGGTTGCAATAGGCGTCTGCTGTGTGGCCTCAATGTAAGGCTTATGCAAAACCATGCAGTGCATATGGCTTGTCATCAGTGCAAGCATTGATACCCATGTGTCTCACAACAATACAGTTCTACTTCTGCACATCTGTCTGCATCAACTTACCCTGGCATTGCCTGGAAAGGGTATGGGGGTGCCCGGGGAGTCTGACACAACCCCAAACTCCGATGCAAAGATCTGCTTGCCCTGAAGGTTGGGCATGTTGTCGAAGTCATGTCGCCGGTCAAACATGTTTTGGGGGTCTGTGTACATGTGCCAGTCAAACAAGTCTGTAGGGGCATGATCGGCCATGTCGCAGTTGGAGATGAGGCGCATGTGGGGGTACTTGGATCTGATGGCTGTGAAGAAGGCAATGTAGTTTTCTGTATACCATGGCTTGCCACAATCCTGCAACAGGAAAAGATGATCAGACCATGTGGTTGCACAGCAGCTCTTTTCAATCCCAAAACGTCTATTTCAATTCACAAATGTCATCCCTACACTGAGAATCTAGACTCAGAAACGCCTTGGGACAGGAACAACGCGTTTCTACATTGGGGAGATGGTGTAGCTGAGAGGAATGCTCATTGTTGAGGCATGTTGAGTTTTTGGGCTTTGCGACATGCTTGGTGCAAGTTCAATGTACCAGGTTTGTAGCACATATGGCAATGGGAACAAAAGTGAACCATGTCACCTACAACAACAAAACTGAAGAGCAACACAGATGAATGGCCATAGCAATGCATGGCAGCAAAGTCATGCCCTGGATGGACGGACGGACAGACAGACAGACAGACAGACAGACAGACAGACAGGCAGTAAAGCGGGCAGAAAAGTGGGCAGGCAGGCAGGCAGGCAGGCAGGCAGGCAGGCAGGCAGGCTCACACTGACCTCATTACCAATGGCAAAATAGTTGAGGTCCCAGGGCTTGGAACGCCCCATCTTGTTGCGCAGGCTGCCCCACTCAGACTCAGCTGCTCCGCTCACAAACTCAATCAGGTCCAGAGCGTCCTACACCCATTCAGACGCACCTTGATTGCTTGACTTATTACTTGACTGATCACTTGACTGACAACTTGACTGATGACTTGACTGACTCAATCGACTTGATTGAATGTGCATTGTTTGAAGTGCGTCATCAAACAATGCAGACAGCACAGCTGATTTGGTAAGCAGATCTCTGATACTGTCTGTGCCTGAGCCCGGGCTGCCTACTCATGAAGCCTAGGGCAGATTCAGGCGGAGCATACTACCAAGCTGTGGGCATTGCAGAGCGTATTACCAAGAGCATGTCATGAAGCTATGACTGTAACACTTACAGAGCATTCTTGCTAAGCAGCATTACCAAGCAGCCAATGCTCAGCAGCATGACTCAACATTGCAACACTGTCTACTTTGGTTACTGTTACCATATCACGGCAAAATTGATATGTTTATTGATTCTACAAAAATGCTTCAAATGGAGGGTGGGTGGGGATGGGGGAGGGTGCCTACTTGGACCAGAGGCCAGATTTGGGCAGCTGGGATGCTGTCTTCATGGGCGATGCCATTATTGATCACCCACACAGGCTCTGCATCTAAAGCCTCTGCCAGCTGGAAGTACTCAAACACTCCCATACCTGCACACAGGTATCTAAGGCTTGTGTCAGCTGAAATTACTCAGAACACTCACATGCCTGCAAACAGGCTCTGCATCTAAGGCGTGTGTCAGCTGAAAGTACTCAATGACTTCCCACGCCTGCACATAGGCTTGGCATGTACAGCTTGTGTCAGCTGAAAGTTCTCAGAACACTCTTGTGCCTGCACACATGTGGTAAAGTTGCCGTACAGCCTCTGCATCTAAAGCTTGCGTCAGTCAGCTGAACGTACTCAAAACACTCTCATGCCTGCACACAAGCTCTGCAACTAAAGCTTGTGTCAGCCAAAAGTACTCACAACACTCTTATGCCTGCACAACTTTGATCACATTACTGTATAGCCTCTGCATCTGAAGCTTGTGTCAGCTCCAGTCAACAAACTTGTCTACGGAAACACTTCATTACACAATTCATTATAAGCATAACTTCACAGAGAGAGACCAGTACCGTACCATCAGTGCTCCAATAATTCCATACGCTGTTGTAGTGTCCAGGGCGTTCCCAGAAGGGCCCTACAGAGGGCTTCCACCAGGCGGCTGTTTCCAGCCTCACACCTTCCACATAGCACCCCCCTGGCATCCTCACAAATCTGCACACCACCTGAAAGGGCTGAAGTGCTTGGCCTTGTATCTGCAGCACTGCTTGCGGCCTATACCACCAGCAGCTTTGAGCAAGCGAATGTGCACATGATTGCATGTAGCTGCCGTGAACCATGACATGACAGCTTTGGGGTTGTGCTCATCCTTACATGGCAGTCATCAGCTGAAATTGAGCTGAGAAATGACAAACAACATTGTGACAAGCAAACTTTTGACAGCAGGCAGTGACAGGCCCTGAAAGCGAAGGTCAGGAGGCATGAGAGATCAGATCACAGCTCTAGGATGATTGTTACTGAACCTTGCCTACAGGCAATTCTGCAGGCTGCAGGCAGCAAATGTGCACATGGCAGACTTCTACAGTGAAAAGGGTCACTGATGCTAAGCTGCACTACAGGCAACCTAAAGAAGTGATGCATGTGCTGTCTTGACGTCACATAGTCCCCTTGTTGCATACAGCATGCTCAGCGGAGCAGAACAGAGCAGCTGAATGCAAAGAGATACACCTAAGTTGTGAAGCCTGGAAGGGGATTTTCCTGTCTGCTGTGCAGGTGGACTACATCCTTATCAACTCTCAGGCATGCACACCAAAACACTCTGACAGTGAGGCTATTGGAGGAAAGCCAAAACTGCATTGGAAGAAAGCCAGAAGTGTCTGGGAGTGTCAAACCTGGGCTGTAGGTCCTTAAGGTACTGCAGCAAGTCTGGTCTGAATGGCTGCAACACTGCTCCCTTCACATTCTCAGCAGGGAACAAGGAAACGAGGCGCACAGCCAGATCAGCTTCCCCTTCGATGTACAGCGTGAGCTGCGCTTTGGCATCTGTTGCGTTGCTGGTGAGCATGACCTTGGAATGAGACCAGGACTCGGAGATATCACCCATGTCAGCTGATGCATACACTTCCTTGCCAGTCTCAGACTCTAGCTTTGCAGTCACACGCAGTTCCTGCAGCACACCACACAAGCATTTATGTACTTGGCCCTTGTGCCTGTCAAAACTTGCAGATCTGATTGAGGATATGAAAGATGGTGGCAACAATGGCTGCATGATGCCATGCAGGAACCTTTTCGATGAGGTTTACACCTATGCAGGCTTTGCAGGTCCGATTCTGGACACAAGTTGTGACAGCAGTTTGGCTGCATGGTTCCATGCAACATGCTGCATGTTGGGCAGAATAGAAGCTGCATGTGCCTGGACATGCCGGAAACCTCATGATGCAGCAGGTTTTGTCATGGCAATGATAGCAACAGTCTGCAACTGAAAACATTTGACATGTAGTAAATTGGATGCAGCAGGCTTGTTCTTGAAGCCGTTCTTGAAGCTGCAGACATGGCAATCAAAGGTCAATAGGTGCAGCATATAGCTGTGCTGACCTTGCTGGTGACATCCCCACTGGGCTGAGATTGAATTATAAATGCCAGCTGATACTCATGGTCTTCTTGAACAGGGATGCCCCAGTAGCCAGTGTTGGTGAGACCACCGCCTGAGTCATCTGTGCTGATCTTGATGTAAGCTGTGCTGCTCCTGCCGCCAGCATTGATGGGCTGCTGTTTGACAAGAGTCAAAGCAGTCTTGCCGACAGGCAACCAGCTTCTTGGTTGACCCTGCAGGCTGCAAAAACGTTCCAAGAATCAGCAAGAAGAGGCATCTCTGCATTGTTGGAATGATGTGTAGGGTGAGTCAGGCTGTACCTGTATTCAGAAGGTGCATATGAAGCCCAGCGTTGGGTGCCTAAAAGTTGAGCATTGGTCAGGTTAGACGAGCTCACAGCGGGAAAGACAGGAAGGTGCTCATGCTCAAACAAGCTTGCTGGGACAGCGAGCTGGGTAGCTTCGCGAGATGCTAGTCCAACAGAGTAGGCCAGTCCGCCGAAGCTTCTATCACTGATCAGCTCAGCGTAAAGTCCTCCGTCACCCGCGTGCGAGATCTGCGGGATGCAGGCGTAATGGTTGGGAAAGTGCAGACTGCTGCGTCAGCGTGTCAGCCACTCTGCTCTTCCGAGAGTTCACGATCAAACGATCAGATAGGTGGGATGAGTCTAACCTCTTCGAAAAATATCCCCCAGAGATGTTCAGCCATGGTATGGCCCTTGCTGAGGTCAAATACGATCTTTGCTGCTAGGGGCAGCTGATCAGGGTCAGCAATGTTGACGCAGCGAGCTTGACCTAACGCGAGCAGGATGATGGCCAGGCAGCCCTGCTTACACAACGCTGCAGAGCACTGGTTCGTGTTTGCAGCACCTCTACACTGTTTCCCACCGGGTCGCTGCCGGCAGATTGCCATCTTGCCTGACGAGTTCCTGTCTGACGCTCAACACACCTTAAATTTTGCACGGCCCTGTCTGACTAGACAAAACCGATCAATGAGTAATCTGATCATCAACCCTTGGCATCAAGTACAACAGGCTTGGATAAAACAGGAGCTGTGCAGCGTTGAACGCAGCACATTCAAGGCCTGGCCCAACTTCATAATTTAATCATTCATTTGCAGCTTGCTTCTCTATAGCACTATCTTGCAGTAGATGCCTGTCTGTAAGTATCGGACAATCGTTTCACACCTAAAGGATCCACAGGCAATCAGATACCGCCTCAAACTGAGGCTGATGACTGGCTAACAGGACACCTTGACAAGAAAAGACTGCACAAGCAGATCAACCTATCAGAATTGCCCAATGCTCAACGCAGTTCGCTCTGTAAACATGCAGGACTGTACACGGCATATACAGCAACAAAACCGTAAGAAACATTTTATCAACTGGCTAGTGGTCGCAGTCATTGTCTACACCATAGTCAATATGACAGAGCTGCAAGTTGAACACGCTTCGGCTGCAGCCAACTTGGGCAGCAGCTGCTTGCCTGTGGCCTACCACAGCCTCCAGCTCAAGCATTGTTGCAAAATACTTGGCAAGGTGCCTCAACCTGTCTGCCTGCAAGCCACGTGTTTGGCTGACACAAACAGCAACACAAGTGCGCTCAAGAGTAACTGGCATGCACTTTGGAGGCACAGCACAACAAAGATGCATGCAGAGAAGCGAATCCAAAAGACCTCATCATCGATGCGCCATCATGCCACTGCTGCAAACTGATGCGCAGCAACCATGCATCACTTTGCAGCAAGTTGTCCAACGGCGTTGCATATGTGCAGCAAATGCACACAGCCAGAGCAGTGGCAGCAAACAGGGTAACTATCACAGCTGATACTGACCTGCCTCAGCTGAGTACAGCATGTCAAAAATCGTGTGAACAAAAATTTTGTGAAGGAGTTACATGCAAGAGCATGTACCTGCTGGATTTCAAATCTTGATGCTGAGCCGTCAGGTAACACAGCCTCCAGGGCCACTTTGAGTCCTGCCTGACTGGGCTGCCCATCAGCCTTTTGCTGATCAGTGGCACCTACCACAAAAGATGGTGCACTACTGCCTTTCGCAGTGGCTGACCATTGCTGCTGCTGCTTTGCATGCATGTCACGTTTGCACCAAGCTTGTTGGTGCTGTTCCAAGCGTCTGTCGCACTCTACTACATCTGCTTGCAACTGCTCCTCAGAAGCAGCTTGACATTTGTCATTGGCCCTCTGAGATTGAGGATGATGCAATGCAGGCAGACCTGTAGTGGCTGCACCTGCAGTGTGGGTCCTGCCTTTGAGCGCTGCAGCCATATAACTGTCTCTTGATCGTCTCTGTCTCCTGCTTCTGACTGTTGCTGTTCTGCCCAGTTTACTCCTGCCTGATGACTGTTGCTGCTGCGCAATCAGGATATTTGCCTCTGGCAGTGCAGCTTGATGCTGAACCTCAGCTGTCTCTGCTGACTGTTCATCTACACCTCCTTGAGCTGCTACGTCAGCAGCTTTGCCCATTGCTGCTGGACCTTGTACCTGATCTGCAAGATAAACAGCTGTGGACCGCTCTTCTGGGCCAGAACAGCCATCATCAGCAGCATGCTGGTCGGCAGAGACAGACTTTTCAGCTTCACGATGCTTCCATTGCTGTGCAACCACACTCCTGGCTTTGCTGTTGGCATTCAGCTGCGGAGCAAAGGTGCACTGCTTCAGAGCTTGCTGTTCTTGCATGTCCCATGAAGTTAGCGCAAATCGCCCCAGGCTTGCCCTGCCCTCTGACATGCTCCCGGGGCCAAGTTCATGCATGGAGGCTGTCTTTGGCAGTGCCACTTCTGCCGAAGCATGGGCCTCTTGCCTTGGATCATCTGCAGCTGAGCCTGCTGGGCTGACTCCCATCTCTGTGTCAAGAGCATCTGCACACCTTCTTGCATGTGCTGCATGGTTGTGTAGAACACTGCCGCTATGAGGGGCTTTGTAGGGCACAGCCTGCATGCATTTGGGACACAAGGGTATGCAGACCTCTCTGCATGAGTAGACCTGTCTGCATGCATATGCAGAGGCTCACTGGCATGCTTACTTATGATGGACACCACGCGGATATGACAGGGTGGTGCAGCTGAGAATGCAGCTGAGAATGCGGAAAAGAGTGGGAGTTGTCAGACCCTCAGACTAAAAGAGCCAAATATACAAAAAAACTAAAACAATGAACCCGGCCGGGATCGAACCGGCGACCTGAAGCGTGTAAAGCTTACGTGATAACCGCTACACCACGGGTCCTGCTGTGATGCGCGTCACCATTTATTGTGTACAATAACGCTGCTGCAAATCGACCCGGGTGTACGCTGCACAGCTTTTACCTTAGCGGCAACCAGAGCCAGACTGTGGGGGTCCAGGGCAGGATGAAAGGTGCAAGGCACCATCTCCAGCTCAGCCAGGGCCTGTCTCCTCTTGACCACCTCGGCTGCAGTGGATGCTGACCGGGCAAAGGGCTGCTGCTTGGCAAGCTCCTGACCTGCTGCAGCCTTTGGCCTGCACAGCAAGCTCGGTGAGGAAGCACAAACCCACGCCATCTGGGGCTCAGAAAGAGAAATTTGTCTTGGCAATGGGTATTCAGGGTTGTGTTGCAACTAGCATGCAACCTGTTGACAAAGATACTTGTACTTTGGGGCTGCTGTAAACTTCAGGTGTATACAGCGCAGCCTTCAGCTGCATGCCAGGCTGCAAATGGACTGTGTAGCTAAGCAAGTGTGATAGCACTTGCTACATGGCTTACCTTGTGAAATGCAGCTTCTGTGGCTCGGAATGCGCGTCAGGGCTGTGCTGCTGCTGATCTTGCGGCTGCTGTTTCTGTTGTTGCTGCCTGTGTTGGCGACGGGAGAACCTGACAGCATTGCCAGCCAGCACAGCTGCTTGCCTCTTACCGCCCTGCCCTACAAAGTGGTATACGCTGGTGAGCATGCACCACTCTGCCATGATCAACGTTGATGAGCTTTGACTGGCTGTGTGAGTCTGATTTGGTGTCAAGATGTGCCCGTGACAATCTCTCTGGCTATCATTGTGAATGCATGATTCCAAATGCAAGAAGGCTGCACCGTATGAAAGGGTGCTAAGGCTCTCAAGAGCCAAGCCGATCACGATTACATGCGCTCAGATAGACGTGCCTCATACACAGCAACATCCGGTTGTGCTGTGTATGACACACGCAGGAGTAGACTACTCTGTAAAGTGACTGGACGCTTAAAAATTGATTCCAGGTGATATGTTTTTGTGAAAACAAGCTGCAATTGATGATCAGGAAAGGTCTGACAGCTCACCTCTTGGCTGCCACCTGAGCTTCTCAACACCTTGCTGCTGACCCACCACACCAGCATCTGCCTGTGAACCAGTTTGCAGAGGCTGCATGCCCATGGCTGTACCTGCCTGCCTGGTTGCCTGCTGGTGCACCTGCCTGTTGCCAATACCAATGTAGGTCATGTTGGCATGCTTGTTCAGGCTGCACATGCGAGCAAGCCTGTTCAGCTCTGCAAGCTGCTGCTGAGACAGACCACCCATTGCAGGCAATGATCCCCCAGCAGGACTGATGACAGTGCTCTGCTGCTGCACAAGCTGCACAAAGCTGAGCAACTGCTGCAAGCTGACTCCATGCACGCCAGATTTCTGCACTCGCACAGGCTGACGCAAAAAATGCCTTTTTGCATGGCTGACATGAGTCGGACTTGAGCTGTCTGCCATTGGTACAGAGAAAGCTGCAGGCTGTTCAAGGTCAACAAGCTGGCTGTCCTGTGCATCATCTGCGTCCATCCCTCCTGTCAGCTGCTGCCATAGCTCAAAGCCTTGGCTCAAGAGATTGTCAACGCTCTCAGCTTCATTCTCAAGCTTTGCAATGCCTCTGGGCCGCTGCTGAGTACTGGCTGCACTGTGACAGGCATCTGCAGGCTTCTGATGCAGCGTAGCCTTTGCATTGACAAATTGCCTGCGAGTGGCCGCAACCTTGCGCCTTGCGTCTGTTGGAGAAGCAGTGAGCGAAGTCCAGAGATTGTCCACCAATCTGATTTGGCGGTGTGCCTGTCTGGAAGGCATGGCAGTGCCGGGGCTTGAGCCTGGTCTCAGAGAGGAAGATGCAAACACTGCTGGCTTACTGTCAAGTAGCGCAAGACTGTGCAAAGCAGCTTGTAGCTGTGCCTTGGTCAGGAAGCCTGCATGACACAGAAGGCTGCATACCTGCTGCAGCTCTTCATTGTGATACGCTTATGGTGACTACTTGTGATGGGATCCACTCAACTCAGAGTCTGCCACTGCCTCAAATACTACCTGTTCCAGGTAGTTGGTGGTTCTCAAATGCCTGCTCGACTTCTCTTTTCAATCTTGTGTCTAGCAGTAAAGTTGTTTCAGTCGTAAGCTTGCTAGCGTCTCTACAAGCAGACTCCAGTGCCAGCACTTCAGCCTGCAGCTCAAGCTCTGCAGAGCTTAGAGCACAGGGTGTGAGCAGTGCCAGAATTTCAGCTAGTGCTTTGCCCGCACTGGCAGAAGCAGGCTCGCAGCTGGTGAAAAGGGGATCGAACACTCTACCTCCTTGGCATCAGCTGTGTGTCTGCGGGTGCTTGCTTCTTTGTACAAGGCATGGAGGACTGAATTGTCCTCGGCAGGGTCCATGCTAGGCTTGCAACAGCCCCCGATGCTGCTGTTGACACTATCACGGTGCTGTCCGCGCTTCGCTGCACAGTCTATGGCACGTTCAATTGCGAGCTCAAGGTCAACAAGCAGTTTTGCAGTTTGACCGAGGTTTGACAAGCCTGTGACTCATCACTGGGTCTTCTCGTCAACGATGTGAAGTTGTTGAGGTCCAGACATGAAGCGCAACGCAATTAAGCAGGTCAGGACGGGTGTTTCACAGACGAAAAAGATCGCATATACTGCGGTATACTGTTGAACGGGGGTTTCGTATTGCACACTTCGCTCAAGTGCACGGTCTGCTTCCATGGGACCGTGTTCTTCGCAGCCCATGCTTTTGGGCTGGCGTTGATTGTTTCAGTGTTGCTGATTGATCCCAGCTAAAGCTCAGCGAAGATGGCTAGCAATGGCTGGCAATTCAGTGTCACGATCCCATCGTGGACACAGGCAACTCTTGAAGGGGACGAGAACATAGTTGTAAGCATCTGCCTGATCAGCTGTTGGTCATTGCCCAAGATGTTTCCTTCATAATGAGCGCAGCACAATAATGCTTCTCAGTCATTGACCTGCACTTGCTGCAGTTTTATCGTGTTGAGGTCAAGGTGTTACCACCTGAGGCTGATGCTGCGCCCCGAACGCGCAGCGTGCTCAGGCGATTCAGCCATTTCACCAAGTTGCATGCCAGAGTAAGCGTTCAGTTGTGCTATTGCCTCTTTTGCCAGCACCAGAGACTCTGAACAATTCCAGGGTGTCAGCACTGACCACCTTGCGCACCTCACCTGTTGATGGCTCATGCAAAGTCTGTTCTTTGAATCTACTTTAAGGCAGACCTGGAGCTGTATTAAACATCTGCTTCCAGCAGGATAATCATCACATATATGTCTGCAGCTCAAGGAAGAGCTTGGGAACAAGAAAATGGCTAAGCTGGAACCCCCTTCCAAGAACCGGTTGGTCGGTGTCAATAAAAGGCCGGACTTAGTTGAAAAGCGGAGGCGTGAACTGGAGTCATGGCTGTGGAAGCTGATTGGGGATGGAGAGATTGCGCGTTCTCGTGTGCTGAACAACTTCCTGGAGCTGAGTGATGCTGCCAGGCTTGTCCAAAGGTATTGACCAAATATCGGCTGGCTTGCTTGCTTATGATTCAAGTCAGCTACAGCAGATGCAAGCTCCATGCAGCATGGGAGCTTGTGAGAAAGTTTGGCAATCTCACACAAGATCGTTGCTCTCATGAAGGCATGAATTGGCAGTTTGCCATCACCCACTGTCGTTGCTGCACCCGTTCTTCAATTATGTTGCACAGCACTGGTGCTCTTGGTCCAACAGAAAATATGTCACAATGACAAGGCTCCCCAACACAAATTCTGCGACATAGCCAGCAAACAGCAGTCCAACATGGCATAACATAGTTTGTGTTATTAGTAATAATAAATAACAACTAAAAAGGTTTCCAGCTCGTGATGAGCTAGGTACAAGTCTTGCCTCTCCACAGCAGTCTGTCTTGCACATCCCTATGAGGTTCACCAATTCAACAGTGTTGACAATCACGCAACAAAACATCGTTGTTTGTGTATGTGCTTCTATGCAAGGTGTCAGTGTTTGTGTCTGTGCCTCTATGCAGGGTATCAGTGTTTGTGTCTGTGCCTCTATGCAGGGTTGCGCCCTCCCCATTGCCTTCTAGGCCAGCATCTCAAACGGGTAGCTATACCTGGTCAGAGGGCGGCAGTTCCAGCATGCATGAAGGCAGCAGCCAACAGTCCGGTGCTGCACCCTCCAATGCTGACTTCAGTCTCCACAGTCCAGGTCAGCATCTGCACCCTGCTCCACAATTGCTCATGCTTTATGCATTGACACTGAGGCATGGTATCAAAATAGCATACCTGCTGTCCTACCTGACCGGCTCGGCCAAGCACTGCATCACACAGTTGTAACGCATAGCATCAGTGAGGCCAGGTGCTACAGCAGCAAAGCACAAGATTGTGTACCAACCTCACAAATTTTACAAATGTCACTGGTACTGTGTGAGGCTAGCACGAGTCGCCATTGCATGCTTGACATCTGCTTCAACATGTCACGCTGCTATTGTTTAGCTTGCATACTGCGGCTGCACTGCACACGGCAGCCGAGGACGTGTCTTGTATTGCTAGTTGCTGATTGGCAATAATCACATGCAGGTCTGGATGGACCGCCACCTGTGCGTCCTGGCTTGCCCCCGTTGCAGCGCTCAGCATCAGACAGCACCCAGCAGATACCCACAACACAAGGGCCCCCCTCAGACACCCACCCACCACCCATGGCCAGAAGCGTCAGCACCAGTGTCGGCACCAGTGCAAACGCCAGTATAGCAAGCACAGCTTCAGTGCAGCACACACACGCACAGCCTGCAAGCCTGGGTTCAGGCATGGCGGATGCAGCAACTGCAACTCAGGAGCCCAGGATGCGACTGGGCTTGAGAGTGGAACAGAGGGTGACTGTGAAGCACCATGTGAAGGCTCTGCAGCAACAGCTTGACACAGCCGCAGGTGATATGTTGCTCTTGTCAATCCCAAAACGTCTGTTTTAACTCAGAGAATGTCATCCCTACACTGGAAATGAAGTCAGAAACGCCTGGGGACAGTAAAAACGCGTTTCTATATTGTGGAGATGTTGTAGGGCCCTTAAGGACAGATCTGACGCTTTGCTCTGGGACAGTCTGTCATTGCCAGCTGCAGCCAATTGGCAGATCTTCTAAACCTCAAATCATGATGCCGTGAACAAATGACTTGAAGTTGTCTAGGCATTCAACATGCACCCATTGCTGGTTGTCAGTTAGAGTGTAGCAGCTGTGTATGGTGCTGTGTGAGCTTGTGCATCTGAAGGGATACCTGTTCTGGTTCAGGGGACTTGCAGGATGCCATGGAGGCAATATACACTGAGAGGCATACCAAACGGCAGCTGGCAGGGCAGCTGGCTGATCTGCAGGCCAGGGCATCTGAGTCAGGAGTCACACAGGCAGCTGCAAGAGAAGCTGATCTGGCAACTTCTCTGGAACAGGTCAGTCTGTAGACATGTAGTGCTGTATATGTCCTGTTTGAGAGAGCCAACATGGCTTGTGACTTTTGAAGCACACACAGCACATGGCAATGGTGCGCAACCACATGGCAAGCAAGTGCATATCAATGAAACCAAAACGCATCATGCCTCATGGTAGTAGCGCTGTTGGGGCTGGCAGAGTCTCTTGCCCCTTGCTGATGTTGACCCTGAGATGCTCATGCCCTCAACATGTATTGTGCCCCCAGCATGAGATTGACTATAAGAAGGCACCTGCTGACAGTGTCCAGCAATCTGACAATGATTGAGGCTGTAGGCGCGTGATGCATCAGCTCAGCTGCAGCAAGATCTAACCGACGCCCAGGCAAGCATGACCGACCTTCAGTCACAGCTGTCAGACAGCAGAGCTTCACAAGCTGACACACAACAGCAGCTCTCCACCCATCAAAGCAGCAGCACCAGTCTTCAGTCTCAACTGCAGCGTCTCAGAGAAGAGCTGACTGCATCGCAGCAGGCAGCTGCGGCAGCTGATGATGCACGCCAGGAGTCTGACACAATTGCTGCAGGCACCAGCCAGCAACTCAGTCAGAGTCAGCAGTCTGTATCAGATCTACAATCACAGCTTGAGCAGGTCAGAGAACAAGTGAGTCAGTCAGAAAGGGCGGCATCAGCAGCAGAGGCTATGCACAGGGACTCTCAAGCCAGCGCTGCTTCAGAAGCGCAGAGGCAGCTGGATGCCAGTCAACAGCAAGTGACAAGCCTGCAAGCAGAGCTTGATGCGGCAAGACAGGAAGTGGTGCAGGCACAAGAGGCTGCAGCGGCAGCAGAAGATCAGCGGAGTGAGCAGGAGCACATACAGTCTGACAGTGTGTCAGAGTCTGAAGCTGCCGACTTAGATCAGCCGACTGTGGCTCCACCGGTGGATGCACCCTCTGCAATGCAAGGCATGCAAGCGGTAGACCATGAACTGGATTTTGGCTTGGTTGCATTGCGTGGTTCTCCAAGCACAGCTTTTACAGCAGTTTCTAGACACAGCAAGGTGTCATGGCGTTCTTCTTCAACAGGGGGAGCAGCGAAGCTTGCTTGCTTGCTTATACAGTAACACACCACTGTATGTAATTAAACACATTATGCGTAAGTTCATCAGACATTGTCAGGCCTTGCCACAACTGTCCTCGGCATTCAACATGCATGACCATCAAATACCAAGCTCCGTGATAGGCTTTGCAAGGACACTTCACACTGACAAGTCCTCTCCCTGACTCTCCCCTGCCTCACCATTCAGGTGAGGTAGAATCAAGGGATGCCACAGCTTCAAGTCAAAGCCTGCAAGAGTTGCAAGCACAGAAGGCAGCAGCAGAAAAGAAGGCGGCTGCTATGCATGATGAGCTGTTGGCCTTCAAAAGACAGGTGGCAGATGCTGAAGCCAAGTCTAGAGCTGACAGAAAGGTCAGACCAATCGATAGTGCCTGCATCTGTGAGCTTGATATGCTACCCCAGGCCTGCTGCTAAGAAAAACAATATTTGCGTCAAAATTTTGAGGGGGTTTGTTGGTCTTCTGTTCTGCAGTGCAGTGTTGCACATTGAAGCAGCTGAGGCGGCTGTGGGCTTGTTTGGCAGAATCACAGCTTAGCGAAACAGCTCTGCATCTGTCTTGCTTTGCAATTGCATGCTGGACAGTCCTGAACGGTCCACTTTTGTCTCAACCATTGCTTGCTGCCAATTCCTGAGGACTGATCTCAAAGTTGTGTGCCAGCAGATAGCTGCTGCATTGTACAAAACCAGCCATCTCAGCTTACAGATCCCTAGACATTGCTTATTGCCAGGCTCCATGTCTCATGCCCTGCTGGTACACTGTTGCAGGTGCTAGCAAGAGAAGTCAAAGCTCTGCGCAAGCAGCTGGAAGTTGAGAAGCAGCAGGCAGCCGCCAAGGAAGCTGAACATGCTGCCAGAGAGTCTGAACGCGTCACAGCTGAGCAAGCTGCAGCTGCTAGCGAACCTGCAGCTGCATCTTCTGTAGCAGCTGCAGCAGAAGCTCAGCCTGCTGCTGTGTCTACATCTGACGAGCACACAGCAGTGCCAAGTGCTGCTCAAGAGCCAACAGGAGCAGAGGAACAAGCTGCTTCTGGCTCACTTGCTGCCACGCCTGCTGCTTCAACTTCTGCTGTTGAAGTAGCCTCCACTGCTGCAGTGTCATATGCACAGCTGCTGCAGGAGGTGGCTGCCTTGAGACAACGGCTACATGACAGCAGCATTGAAGTTGTTGCTGGTAAGCTCCCGGCAATGGTGCATCCTTGCAAGTAGCAGCTGCTTGTTGATTGAACACCTCCAGTATCTTGGAGTCATCGTTGTGGTCATTGGAGTTTTTGCGGCGTAGCCACACTGTGTCTCATGGACATCACACAATGAGGTTGTTGTTTGCATGAGTCTGCAGCTGAGATGCTTTTCTCCATTATGGAGTCAATGTGTTGTGTTTATGTTGGCAGCTCAGCACATGTCGTTGTGATCAATTTATCACCAGATCATGAGACCAACCTTGGCCGCAAGTACCCAAGTCATGCCATGAATTTGTTTTGTGTTGTCATGGTGCAGGGCAGACTGCTGCTGGGCAGGAGCTGAAGCCTCAGGAAGCAATGGACATGCTGAGCACCTGTGATGGCAGACTACAGGCGCTCATGGCTGAGGCCAACCTTCTAGGAGAGACTGCCTCTTCACAGATGCAGACCTCAGCAGAGGATCTGGAGCTTAGACAAGCATTCGCCAGCATACTGATTGAGTCAGGTGGGGCTTTTAATCATGTTGTTCAGCAGAAGTAATATTGTCAACTGTAAGTACTCCTCTTCAAAAGGGCCCTGCATGCTGCCTGTAGGCGTACACCCTGTTGTGTGATGCATGCACACTTGTGGTGCCTGACTGGATTCATCATGCATTGATCACCTGCATGGCAGAACGCTGCACAACGCATATGCCACACACTACTGAGTTTATATCTGCGCAACAGGTGCACTGCGACAGCAGATCAATGCCTTACTACGAGACAAGTATGAGGCAGAGGCACACAGCAGGAATGCCCAGACTCAGCAGACTGCTCCAGATGTGAAAGGCTTGTTTCGAAAGTTCACTCCAGGAATGCCATTCTTGGGTCCTCAGAGTAATGGTGCCAGCAACCATGCAGAGGAAGATGCTGCAAAGCCAGCTTTTGGTCAGGGCATTGGTGATCGCTTTGCTGGCTTTGGGGACAGGTTCAGCAAATCTTTCAGTAGGCCACAGCAGTGATTGCGTAGCCTGTGTTACAGCAGGGTCCAGGACAAATTTGCAATGTCATAGGTAGCCTCTCTAGATGCATAGATTGAATTTGTTTGCTAGTACTTTGCCAGGTTTGGAAATGGGGTGGGTATCTTTCTGCTCTCAGCAACAATGCTGAGGATGTGCACAAGTTCAGTTGCCTAGGGTATCTTTCATTTGCATAAGTTGCTGCTTGTATCCAAGCCAGGCATCCTGAAGCTGGCTTGCACGCTGCTCACATGTTGCCTGCGTTCATCATGAAGTTCTGACTTAACACGTAAAGTCATGCGATATTTTGCACTGAAGGCTGCAACTGCAGCTGAGTGATCCAATGTGTAATGACAGCAACTGAGCAATCCATGGTGCAAAGCAGGCATTTCTTAGTTGCCGACTTACCTTGATGCTTTGAACCTGTCTGAGTGTCTCGGCTTCTAGATATTGCTGAACAGTGACACTTTCAATGAGAACTGGCATGAGCTGCATGAGAGAGAGGAAGAGTCCATCAGAAATGCAAATAGTGTATTGACAGTGTGCAGTAGCACTTGACACAATTTATGATGGATGATCTCACCCTAACAGAACAACAGCATCACAAGCACATGGCAGCAGCATGCATGGTGCTTGAGCTGACCTCAATTGTGACCTGGCTGTCTGTGCCAAATTGAATCATATCTCCATTTTTGAGCTTTGATGGGACACCTGTAGCGCAACCTAGATGTTGGTGCAGTTTGCTGTCAAACCAACATTGCCTGGTGTGTAGGAGAGCCTCGTGTGTGCTCAGCAGCCTGCTTTGTGAGACAATATGCAGCGCGTTTACATGGCTCACCTCCTGCCACAAGTGCAATTCCATTCAGCAAAGTGCCATTGGAGCTGCCTTTGTCTTGCAGCACCCAAGCCTGATCATCCCAGTAGATCTCTGCATGTTTCTCAGACACAGCACTATCCTTTATCCACACCTTGCTAGCTCGGGTTCTGCCCACTGTGAGTCTGTGCACTCCAGGCTTGCAGAAGTCTGTCCCAGCGCTCGGTCCTGCTGTGACCTTCAGCTTGAGCTCATCTGGGCTTGCTTGGTCGCCATCTCCCTGGCAATGTATGGGACAGACTTGACACAAGCTGAGGTGTCACCTGGACAACTTGATGTGATCAAAGACGAGTTGGAATACCTGATTGGAGGCAGAAGGCTCGTTTTCCTTGTCCATAACATAGAACGGCTTTGTTTCAAGCTACCATTGTGCGTCTGCTCTCCGTGGTCGCAACGATGCGGTTCTCAGACAACACGTCGAGCGACAAAGGTTGGTACACGGTGCACAAGGACAAACTCGACACGGGAACGACTTTTGCAGTTTGGACAAACAGGTCCGAACGTCTTGCTTCTCGACTCTGTTGCTTGAGCCGACCACGGTAAGTATGCAAGCTGTACGCAGGGCTGCGCAATCTGTTTCGGTCAAACCCAAGCAGCACTGCAAGCAGCAGGCGATTCAAATCTGGTCAGCGCAGTTTGTGTGTTAGGTTGACTTGCGCAAGCAGCACCGCCAATGGACATCTTGTAGTGGCCCTGAGCAGCATGAGTGACATCAAGACCTTCAGCAGAAAAGCACAGCGGCACAATAAGGCACGCTATCTGCCTCCACTCTTGCCTGCTCCTCCATGCTCACCCCGCACGGTCAGGCTAAAACTTCGTGTCTTGATCAGCCTGAGCTGACGTACGAGCTTTCAATGCAGGCCCTGGAGCGGCAGCAAAATGTAAACGCGGTGTTGGAAAGTTCAAATGTGGACCAGCCCCAGACAACAACAGAACAGGAGGTGGTCAGCAGGCAGGCAGAGGTCAGACCTGCTACTAAAGTGTTCAAAGAGAATGTGCCTCCTGCCAGGGAACATCCCAACAAGCACAAGAAGAATGTGGTTCAGTATAGCAGGCGGCCAATTCCAACGGCCAAGCAAAAAGAGCAAGCTATGCAGACACAGCACCTGCTGGAAATGAAAGAATACTTTGCTGAGGTCGTGATCACCATTGGTCTGTGTTGCACACTGCTGCTTTTTGCATGGCATGCACCATGCAGCTGAAGGAATGCATGCCTTTTTACCTATGACTAGTCTGCCACATTCCTCGCGCATTTGCATTGAGTATTCAGCCGCACGGAAGCAGGTCTGCATTAGCACAAGCTAAACACAGCTCACATGAGCCCGTCTCTCTATTAAGAACTGCTCATCAAAGCAGCTTGCTTCCATGCAACTCACACGCATGACTTGGCACCCAGGTGGATGACTTTCAGCTGGCTGAAGAAACGCCAGTCAAGGCCAAGCCAACCTCTAGATCCAGAACACCTGTTGCTGCTAGCCCTGAAGCATCAGAGCTTCAAGCACGTCCTGCAAGAGGCGCTGCATCTGCTGAGCAACGTACTGCAGAATGGGTCACAGCCCTCTCACCTGTGCTTGAGCAGGATGAACGTCAGAGCCTGGGAGGTGCATTGAAGACACATGCAACGGAAGCCAGCCCAGGTGCTGCATTGAAGACACATGCAACGGATACCAGCCCAGCAGAGTCAGGTGAGTGAGAGCAACATGCTTGCTAACATCAGGCATGTCTCCCTTGCCTCAAGTATGTACGTAGGCAGAAGTTGTCCACAGCAAGGAAGCAAAGGCACATGCTTCCCCATTTGGATGGTTCGTTGCGCTACATGTGCATGACTAGCAGCTGTTATGATCTTCTACAGTCACTGCAACAAGAAGTACAGCAACTTTCGAAGCACTTGCGTTTGATACAACATCAACTGGAAACCTCCTGTACAGTTTGATACAAAAATTGAATCATCGCCGTCTACAAAACCTGCAATGTAACAACTGTTCATGACTTTCTGATCATCACACTGCTTGAGCAGGGTCAGATGGCAGCATTGCTGGGCCACTGCCTCCTTTAGCACAGTCCAGTCCCCAGCAGCATCAGAGATCAACCAGGCCAGAGCGCAAGAGCTGCTATGGTCTGTCCAGACGTGCGTCTTTGGTTGTAGCTCCTGACCATAGCTTAGCAGGGATGACTCATGACGAAGATGTCAATGCTAGGTATGAGTGACATTCATCTGAAGAGGTTGCTCATGAGGTTTCTATCTGAGTGTACTTTTGTCTGTGTGTTTGTCTTTCCTTGCTGTCTGGCTGTCATTACAGCTGAGCTGTTAACATACATACACCCAAAAAAGGTCTGCGTTCTGTTGCTCAAAGGGCTCTGATAGGCATGACGCCGCTGCTTTGCGTTGAACCACACTGCACTTGTCTTGCCTGCTGTTGCATGCACAACCCCAGCATGGCTACATTCAATAGTCACAAAGCTACATTTATCAGATGACAATGAGAGCTGGATAAAGGACAGCTTGATGATGCAGGAAGCGAAGCTTGGCGCCGTCACTGATGAGCCGTCTCAGCAGCCGCTTCAGCATTGGCAATCGTCTAGCTCGCCTTTCGACGAATTGGGGCGTGCCAGACGCCCTACAGAGGCTGGGTCTTGTTGACCCCTCTGTCCCCATTCACCCAGCTCAACCCCATCGCCCACCCCAGCAGTCACCCATCGCTGAGCAGGCCTCTGAGGAGTTCGAACAAGCAGTTGAGGCGACCACTGTCGACAGTGCAGAATCACATGATGCAGCTGAGCAAGCAGCGGCAGGTGCAGGAGCAGCTGAGATGGCAGCTGGCCTAGCTGAGGAAGGATCTGACGCAGCTGCACAAGCAGGTGCTGCAGCTGTGGCAGATCATGACACAGCAGGGCGAGCAGATGATGCACGTGAGCAGGAAGCTCTCTCTTCAGACCAGCTGCAATTGTTCCAGCTGCATTGCTCTCAAGAAGATGCTGCCAAACAAGATGCAACCTCACCGCGCACAACTCACCTCACACCATCTAGCAGTTGGAGACCCCAGAAGGAGAACCAGCAACCAGATGGGCACAGATCCTCATCGGGCGCCAAGAAATGGACACAGCAGCTTCACTCACCTGCGATGCAGAGCCAGAACGTCAGCCGCATCATGCCTGCACTTCATCAGTCATCAGCACCAGATCTGCTGGCACTGCAACAAGATGCACCACAGCTAGTTGTCCCTGATACACCAGATGCCAATCAACAGGCAGCATCTGACTTCTCCTCAAGGGCAGCGACTGCTGCCGATGCAGAGCTCATGGCTACAGGCATGACATGTGGCGTAGAGGATGCTTCAGCAGAAGCTGCTGTTGAAGCTGATGTGGCTGCTGTGAGTGGCCAGCTATCAGAGATGGAGCTGATGCCGATGAATCAGCTGCTCAAGTTGTGCGGACAAGATGTGAGTACTGCTTTGGCATCAAGCACCTGTCTTGATGCTAAGCAGCTGCTTTACATGTACTAGCTATGAGTGCTGTGCGGTGCCTGTCAACACCTGTCCTATGTCATAGTCCCACTGCCTCTATGCTGATGTACGTTCTTGAACCTTTATCTTGCAATCTTTGCAGTTACGTGGAGTTTTGTTGAACACTGCACGCACGTGCTGTGCTTATTCAGCTGCAAGAACGTCATCAGATGATGCAAGCTTGCAGATCTGCAAGCACACAGACCACTTTGGGCTGTCTGCTCTGAACAGCAGCTGTGACTACTTGCAACCAGCAAGCTCAGGTGATTCAGCACTGCTCAGCTGCAGCTCGTACATGAACGCGTGCATCCAATCATCAGATTATGCCCTTGAATGATGATCTCATATGATGTGATTGTTGTGCATGGGATGCTGGCAGGTGGATGTAGCAGCATTACCAAGCATGGAGGAGCTGATAGGGCAGTTTGCCAGTTTAGCCCACATCAAGAAGATTGGGGAGGGCACTTTTGGGGAAGCCTTCAAAGCTGATCAGGTACAGCCCTCCCCAGTTGCCCCTCTTCCTGTTGCTGACCACCATGTCACCCACCTGGTCTGTAGCTAGCCATGTCTGCACTGATCTTCAAAGCAGCTGAAAGGCTGATACTTACCAGTATCCCTAGTCAGGGTCCTTGATTCACACTGAAGAATACATTTGCAGCTTGCAGTTTTCAGGCAGGGAGTTTTGGTAGAGATGTCAATGGTATGATACAGTTGTGGTCACACATGGTAGCACAGCCCCTCTCTGACCCATACACACTGCCACCTTTGGAGTCAACACACCTTCTCACAGATCTCAAGGTCAACAAGCACTTAGTCATCACGTGTTGGTCAATTACACAATGACGCAAGAGGCTGTTCAAGACCTTTTGAGATGTGCCAAATATGTTGTGCGGTTGTTGTGGGAATCATTGCAATGACCGCAACAGGCAGCCCATGTTCCCCTTGCAGGTGGTGTTCAATCTCAAAACGTCTATTTCAATACAGAAACGTCATTGCTACAGTGGAAATAGAGAAACACCTGGGGACAGTAAAAACGTGTTTCTACATTGTGGAGATGTTTTAGGTGGTTTTCAAGATTGTGCCTCTGGAAGGGGACTTGCTGGTGAATGGGGAGACTCAGAAGCGCAGTGAGGAGATCCTGGCTGAGGTCGCCATTGCTCTCACACTCTCAAGACTCAGAGACTCCACCAGTGAGTCCCCCAAATGCTCAAACTGATCCTGGTTTACAATTCCGGCTCGGCCCCTGTTGCTGTCCACGGTGCTGACATGCTCCAACTTGCCCACTTGACAACTTATAAATGCATGGTCCTGGCACAAGCCTTGATGGTTTAGGGGAATTCAAACACCCTGAATTGTGGCTACGACCTCAACTCTTAGCATTGAAGCAATGGCTGGCATCAGCATGTAGCCTCGGCTGCAAGGTCATTAGCTGCTGTTGCACAGAGGTCCTGCTACCCATCAGCACTTGATAACAAACCATGCATTTCGCAATTTCATTGTGGGCTTCTGACCATTGTAACTCACACTATTGCAGGTGGCCCTGAGCAATCACAGAGCGACAACATCACCGAGGGTTTTGTGCAGACGCACGGACTGGGCATCTGCCGCGGCAGATATGCCAAAACCCTAATCAAGGAGTGGCACAGATGGGATCACGTGCATGAGTCAGAGAATGACGCTGTGGACGCCTTTCCTGAGGATCAGCTGTATGTTGTGTTTGTGTTTGCTGATGGCGGGGCTGATTTGGAGCGCTTTGAGCTGAGAAGCTTTGAAGAGGCTCAGAGTATCCTGCTGCAGGTATGGGCAAGAGATGACAGCAAGCTTGTATGTGTGCATGCATGCATGGAAGGCCTGGGCACATCTTGATGTTGAATGACCCATTGGCATTGGTTGTTGTTCCCTTTAAACACACGGCAGGTTTCTATGCATGCAAGAGAAGCTTGGGCACACCTCCAGCTTGAAATGCCTGACAGCATTGCTTTTCCCCCCCTGTCATGACTGCAGGCTTGTGTGCAGCATACAAGCAAAGTTTGGGCACTGCTACATTGAATTTCCTGATGGCGTCTGTTGTCCTATCCTCTTTCACCAGCATGCATTTATGCATACAAGGGAAGCTTGGGTGCACCTATACTTTGAATTGCCTGATGGCGCCGTCTTTTTTCTCTTCTCCCTCATCAAGCCTGCATGCCTGCATTCATGTGCTCGTCATGTCTTTGTAGAGGAACCTGCAGTGCATGTGGCAATGGCAACCCCTCAGTGCTTAGAAAGCCAGTGCTTAGAAAGCCTCAACAGCCTGCACCTGCATGAAAAGCAACCCATGCTTTTGCTTGTTGACCATTCTTCCCTTGAAGGCCCCCAAGTAGTATGCTGCTGACCATGCACGTCACTGGTCACTCCTTGTGCTCCCACCATGTGAGCAGCGCAATCTTGGGAGGATGGCGTCTTGCACAAGCACAGGCCTCAAACAGCAGAAGCTTCTGTTACTCTGTGAATAGCAGCCACACCTTCAGCTGACTCATATCACCTGTACGTAACAAACATACATGGTGGATGCATCTGGTTTTTTCGAACAGAACTCCCACCAGCTTGGCTTTGTTGCACACCACATACACCTGTGCTTTCAAGCCAGGATGTCTGATGAGTCACAATTGGCTCCACACCCCAACCTGTAAGGTGTAAAATGAAAAGAAACGAAATGAAATGGAATGGGTACATGCAGACTGCGTTGAGCCTGGCAGTTGCTGAGGAGGCGTGTGAGTTTGAGCACCGCGACCTGCACTGGGGCAACCTGCTGGTACGCAGGGACAGCAACAAGACCACTTCTTGTAGGCTCAGGTCTGTCTCTCAGCTCTCCTCACCGCTTCTGAGAGTTTGAGCCTATGTCTGTGAGTCAAGGTGCAAGCTTGAGAGCATCTGAGTTGCCAAGATATAGCCAGAATGGTTGATGGCATGTCCCTGTCTGATCTGCCCAAACCAGCACTGGCTGGCTGTCTGTCTCTGCTTGCCTGGTACACCAACTGTATGTCTGTCAGCCAGAAACGTGTTGTTGAGTCAGACAGGCCCTCAACCGTCACTCACGCCAACATTAGTGTGTGACACATCTACAGTCATGCATCGCTGCTCAGACGCACACACACATGACTGTTATGGACTTCCCCCTGCATGAACATGAACATGGCAGTCATGCAGGGGTCATGCCATAGAGGCATCCACCAGTGGGGTGACAGTCACTCTCATTGACTTCACCCTGTCTCGCCTGACGGCCCTGACAGGCGATGTCGCCTTCTGTGACTTGGCTGCTGACCCAGAGCTGTTCACCGGGCCCAAGGGTGACGTTCAGGTGCATTCCCACACCCACCTCATCACTTTATTATCTATTTTACTGTTTAGTCAACTTTTGAAACTTGAATAATTTTGATATTTTATTTTGGTATTTAGTCGTGATAGGCCTACTGTACAAGGTATAACCTGATGGTTGCTGGCATAATTTTACAAATTCTGCCGAAAATGACACCCTACCCCATGAGGGGGCATCGGCTCTTGCACCCATCTCATCATGCCATTGTGCAGCACAATGCTAACCTGTGTGTGAACATTCACACATATATGCATTTTTTCATGCGCTCCTTCACTCATGCAGCATTCACACATCTTACAGCTATGAACTACCCTGAGTAGCTTTGTGTGTGAATTTATGTTTAGGCAGTCAGCGCAGCAGCATTTAGCTGTGCTGATCTGTTTTCTATTTATTTTTATCTTATGCTCTTTATTTTTATTCATTCTTCATTTGTATAAAAGTCTGCAGCGGGATTAATGCTCAGCTTGCCAGCTCCCTCTGCACGACACCCAACTTTCTTTCAAGATCATGTGACAGCTTCCTTCACAGTGCGGCAGCACACCTAAAGTTTGAGGGTGAAAGAGGGAAGCCTGGTATCTCCCACTTTTGGGCATTTTTGGTCCATGCCGGTAGGTGTGATCTTTTCATTTCTGGTTTTTCCTTTGAGGGTGACCAGGTGTGTCTGCTGCAGGCCAACACATACAGGCGCATGAAGAAGGCTACCAAGAACAGATGGCAGGGCCACTGCCCCGCCACAAACTGCCTCTGGATGCATTACCTGGCTGATATCATCCTCAATCTCAAACAGTTCCCCATGACAGCCAAGCAGAAGAAAGGCTTGAGGGACTTCAGGTTGGATTCTGCTTGAATTGATCAACTGATGGTTGCTGTTTGTTGCCAGTTTAAGGGGAATGCTTACATCATTTAAGAGGGCCATGGTCTGATGCTTTCTGCACTTTGCATGCGTCGATGATTTGCCTGTGTGAGGGGGTGCACATGCTGCCATTCTCTTTCTGTTGCAACATATGCATCTTGTGCAGTCTGGATAATCCATACCCTTGCTGTCTCCTGTGTTTCAGGGATGGTTTGATGCATGTCATGCCTGCTTTGCAAACTGACACAGCTGTCAACTTGATACAGATCTGGTCCAGAAACATCACTTCACTTGAGTCTGCATGCATGTGATCTAAGGCTTTTGCAATGGCCTGCTCAAGCCATTCCCTGCCCACAAAATAGTATAGAGACTGCTAGTGCAGCTCACATCTGAGATGCTGTTCTGCATGAGATCTAGATCTTCATTGCATTATATGAGTTTCAGACATGCTACGCCTGTATGACAAGCTGAGTGCTGAGCAGGAAGCGAGCCTTGGGTTACAGAAGCTCTACAGAGCTGGTGTGGGATGAAATGTTCACAGGCTGCTGGCTGGCAGGCCCTTCAAACTAGCCAGCCTGGTCTGACTGGTTAGAGGACAGGCTTCTGCCAATCACCCTCACATCATGAGCGAGCAACCCTCATCACTATCTTAGCCCAGCTGCACAGTGCTGTACATGTGTGGAGGCTGTAGCAGCAGCAGACTGCCATATTGACAATCTTCTCAGGAGGATGCGGCTGCCAAGAGAGTCCCAAGTGTGTTCACCACTGTTATGCTCCTGGCAGTCAAGCATGCCATTGTGTGCACCAGTGGTCTGCTGTTTGGTGCTGTAGATGCAGACGTTTGCCTGCCAGACACAATAGTCACAGCGTCATTTCCATGCCTGCCATTGCAAATAGTCATTGCATACCAGGGTAGATGTGTTCAGTCAATAGGCAGTTGAGTTGTACACTGGTAAGGCGCCGTGACTGATGTGCCACAGTCAGTCTGGCTGGTCATCAAGGGTGTGCTGGTTCCTGTTGTGAGACCATGTTGCAGCCTTTCTATGTACCATACTAGATGACTGTGCGGACGGCCCATATCAGCGTGCAGGTTCCCGCAAGCCCTCTACCAGTGACTCTCATGATCAGTACTGTTGGTAGGACTAGTGTTCCCAAGAATAGTGTATCAGTTACAGTACAGCTTGCTCTCCAACAGGCAACCTCTCAGCTCACGAGCGATGAAGAGATTGTCAGCTGAACACATAGCAACGTTGGCAATTTGGAACCTTAAGATTACCAACTCGACCATCAAACCTACAGCAGTTGCTGGTGTCCGCTGAAGAAGAAGGATTTTACAAGTGCATATCACAGACTGTATGGCATAAGCTTTTGATGATCGCTCACTTTGGGTGCGCAAGCTAGACATATATACACAAATATATATATTTGCTGCCTTACGTAACTGCATCTCCGTTTAGTCATGCCACAAACACAAATTACTCACCTGATCTCGTCTTCTGAAGCCAGTTTTGAAGCTACCACATTGCAATCGGACCCAATTACCGTTGCGCAGCTGCTGCTCTGACTGCTATCGAGCCTGAAACCACATGGTGTCAGTCAAGCTGGCGCTGGCGTGCGGAACTGCGGTCCTGAGCTTTACTGCCGCTTATGTTTTTGCAACTTACCTTCAGAAGCCTCGCTCCGTACTGACCGATCGCAGAAACTTTGAGTTATCCAGACTGGGCAATGAATCGAGGTCAGATCACAGTTGTGCTACCCGCGATTTCGTTACCGGCCTCCTGATAACTTGATCGATCCCCGGTGGTCAGGCAGAGAAGCCACTCAGAGCGCCCGCTGCTGCTCCGTGACACATGCAACATGGTCTCGTAACGTGCTGCGATAGCTGACGTGCAGATACAGCATCCTCGTAAACACAGAGGAGACTGGTGGTGAGTTTATTACTGTGGGAGGATTTGTTAGGCCAGGCACACCAGGTCAGCGTCTAGGCGACCAGTGAACATGGTACACAGCAGTGGCTCAAATCCCTCTCTTATATGAAGTGTGCGATCTTGGAAGTTGCTGTTTGAGCTGAGGTTGTGACCTGACTTGATATGTCAGTATGAACCATGGATGGTAGTTGAGGCATTTTCACTTCCGTCAGCGCATTCTATGCAAAAAGCTGTCGATGTGCTGATCACATACAGCCTGTTGGTTGTACATAAGCTTTGTGTGTTCTCTCACCTTGATGCCTGTTCTGCTTGTGCAGGTTTCTATCCCGGCAAGAGCGCTTCCCCTCCCCTGCATTCTCACGACTTTCAAGAGTAGTGCTTCACCGTGAATGCTGGCAGGTACTGCCAATGTGTGTTCATTGCTAACCATTGCATGTGTTTAACAGCTGCCAAGGCTTTTCATCAATCCTACAAGCCCAAAATCACATTTTCTGCCAGATACTAATTGTACTCAAACTTATGTTTTTTGAATCACCAATTTCCACAAACTGCATTGCTGGGGCATCTTCAGCCAGTGCGTGTCAATCAAGTCAGCTGGTAGAAACAGCCCTACCACATGTCTCCCTGGCATGTGCTGAGGCTTGCAATCCTGCATGTGTGAAGCTCTTTTGGGTGCAACATGACCTGCAGCAACTGAGTGGCAACCTGCACAGCTGTGTCACAGCCGTATGAGGCAACACAAAGTGTCCTTGCAGCATGGGATATCTGCTGGGATATGATGGGGTAGAGAGGTTTGTTCAGGCAGGCAACAAAGCTCCACTGTGCTTACCGCCACGTAAGTGCCTGACATTTCCAAGTTGTTTGGACGTCTGGCAATGCATGCAACCAAACACCCGTTTTCAGATGTCATCAATCAGCTGGTCTATCAGGGAAAGCAGCGCAAACATCTGACTGATACTTGTGCGCTTCACAGAACTACTAAATCTACACATGGCAAAGTCCAAAGATGTGCATCCATGTTGCTGTTGAAATTTGTGTCTAGACATACATCTTTCTCGTTTCTGACATATCAATTTGAAGTGCTCGTACACTGTCAACCCAAAGGACTCTGAAGGCATGCAGTCTGCATGACAGTCAATGCTTTACATCATGACTGACATGTTGGGTCTTTGGATGTATGATAGATAAAGCATCTGCATCAAACTTATTATATTTATATCCACTATAATGGCTTCTGCAGCATCTGCAATGATTTTTTTCTATCCAGTGTAATGGCTTCTGCAGGGGTGCCTCACACATTTTGGAGTGCTGACAATCAGACCACCCTTACATAGAATGCAAGATCATCCCAGCAAGCAATTCTGAGCAGTTCTACCAGACATATGCTGGCTTGGGATATGACGCAGGCACATTGGCTCACATCAACCCTCTGCAGATATTAGTGACCTTTGTTGGTGGGCATGTCACTCTGACAGATGTGCCGAAACCACTGTGGCTGGTCATCAAGTATGTTTTGGTCCCTATTCTGAGGATTTTCAACATCTTCCAGCCTTTCTACCCTGAGTACACTGGCTGAAGATCACCTTGAACTGGAACTCAATTGGCTTCATGTGGACGAGCTGGACTACAGAAAGTTGGTGCAGCCATGGCAACATGAGATGAACTGCAGAAGGTCAGTCAGATTGGCATGAGTGCGCCAGCTAACAGGTGTGGTTTGATCAGGAGCATGCAACAGCAATGCTCGAAGAAGCTGAGGCATGTACCAGCAGCTTGATGCTTAGCATGTCTTGTGCCAACATGCGTCATTGGGAAGCTATAGCTAGAGCTAATTCAGTTGATTTCCAGCTTTGAAGCTGAAGAATTCTTTCCAAGCTGGTTGCTGCAGCTGGCTATGACGGCTGATATGTATATATCAAAGCAATCGTCCGACACATCTGCACAGCCTGTTTGTGCACAACATAATGTCAGTGATGTGCTGTCAAAACAGTGATGTACATGTATCCCATGCATCAGAGCCTTGCATGTAGGCTGTGAGTCCACTGGTACAAACAATGCGTTTGGTGCCAGAGGGAACTTGCACAGTACATGGAAGTCATGCATGCATGCCAGACAATTGCAGGTTTCTGCTGCTGACGCCAACTGCCCGTGGCTTGTGTTGATCAGGAGCTGACTAGTCCAGTACTATGTAAAGATGTTGTCCCTTAATATATGTCCAGGACCTGCAAATCTATGTCAAACTTTGTATATCGATATATCCTGCTTACCAACATCGTGTCAGGGACCCTCATGTGGACTCTATTTCCTGCTGCTTACTGCTCATGGCCGGCGGACCTGTCAGCTTAAAGCTCACATGTGTACAGCTCAGCCAGATGCACAACCAGACACAGTTACACATATACATGTTGAGGAATGCATCATGACGAGCATCACAAAAAATATTGCACCCTCAAGCATGTCTCACGAGCTCCTGCTCACTCAGGATTGCGCTAGCGCTTCAGATGGTACAAACTGGCAGAACAAAGCACACAAGAACTTTGTATCGGCGCCATGTCTTGTCATATTCAGGCCGAAAGTCATGCATTTTGCACCTCTTGAGCACCAGGTCTCTGTGCAGAAATTTCTGCACACACATTGTGACGTGACATGTTGTAGATTCTGCACGTGCGGACACCAGCACGTGCGGTCTCGGTACTCACAATACAGCGCTCGTGCAGCCTCGTGCGGGACTGACCTAAACATACCGCATCACATACAAGGCAACGATGGCAAAGCCGCCCCAGCAGATTGGTTGGGTGTCAACAGAAGACTTTCTGCAGGTAGCAGCATGGTGCCGCATGGTGTGCCTGCGGAGTATCTAGAATACATGCAGTTCGATCAAGCACCAGCACATGCCTTGCGTCGTTTGTGAGTTCGCCATGCACACATAACTATGACGGTCTTGTTACTCTCAACATAACCGTCTGCACTTGCGTTCGCTCGCCTGCTCTTAGCAGCACGGTGGTTGACTGTCGTGACTTGATCAAGTATGATCAGCTATTACTCACAAGGAAACGTGTCTTGTCTGTTGATTGCTGCATTTCAAGGAGCACTTGTGTTATGCGGACTATCCAAAATGTGGACTGTCATGGGAGTCCGATGGCGCAGGCGTCCCAACACTGTTTGTTGACGCTGCAGATTTGTCGTACAGGTCGGACGCGTTTGCCATGGCGACACCCAGGTCGTCGAGCGCAGAGCCTGCTGCATTCAGCGTCACCGTTTCTGACAGCATAACATCCCCAGTAGATGAAAGAGGTGCGTGCACAAGTCGTGCTGATTAGCATGCACAGCTGAATGCAGAAATTGAAGCTAGCATGGTCTGTAGAGCTTAGCTAATATTTTCTGGGCACTAAGACACCAAGCAGCCACTTGTTGATCATGACGACAGTGCACATCATTGCTTGCGCCACAACACTAGGCAATATTATGACTGTGAGTGTTCGAACCATCAAGATGGCGTGCATGTGCAGGCATGCAGCGCGCAAACAGCACCACCCCTTTCAATCAGGCAGGCTCAGGCCTAGGCAAAGAGTCACCTGAGAAAGCAGGGACCTGGCACTCAGATGAGCATGAGCTTGACGACCCCAAAGCTAAAGACAACGTGGCAGGTGAACATGCACGGACACACAATTTGAAATGAGCATTGTCATTTTAGCTTCTGTATGCATGCAGTCAGTGAGCAGCCACATGAGTGGTGCCACATGTATGTACACATGTGTCAATTAGGTCAATGCGGGAACCATCATTTTGCTTCTTTTGTTCCACTTGCTTGCGCAATAAGACATATCATGCAGTGGTGCTTCATATCTGCTCAGTTCAGCACTATATGAGACACACTATGCATATTTATTGGGAAATGACATCTCTTTCTTAGGTTGACTACATTCATTGGGCAGCCCAGCATAAAACTTGGCTTCTCATTGAGTTGAGGCCAAAAGGCATACTGTTTGCTTTTTCTCTGATTTCAGTTTCTTAACTAATGTAGCTGGGTAGCTACCTTCATCTGACACGGTCACTGTGGGCGTGCAATGCAGTGGTGGGACAATCTCACAGTGGGCGAGGGGCAGGCTCCAGTGTGTCCCAGGTCCTTAAGGCATTCCTAACAGAGGGCCACACTGCCTGGGACTCCTTCCTCAGCAATACCTCATCCTCAGTAAGCCCACATCAGCGACACCTGTCATAACAGCTGTAATTATAGTTCTGTCTGAGAGTGTGTGCAAGTCATGCTGTGCCTGGTGATCCTCAGTAAGCCCACATCAGCAACAGCTGTTATAACAGCTGCAATTGCAGTTATGTGTGTGTGTGTGTGTGTGTGTGTGTGTGTGTGTGTGTGTGTGTGTGTGTGTGTGTGTGTGTGTGTGTGTGTGTGTGTGTGTGTGTGTGTGTGTG
>JAABUK010001986.1_pt1 | contig 37563 bp, 47 predicted proteins | sample 5559141 | NCBI WGS metagenome assembly JAABUK01 (sample SAMN10711869, study PRJNA513367) | rock metagenome | isolation source: Antarctica rocks | place: Antarctica: Victoria Land, Pudding Butte nord | collected 2016-01-03 | reverse complement strand
CCGCCCCCCCCCCCCCCCCGGCGGCGCCCCGCCCCCCCCCCCGCCGGCCGCCGGCCCCCCCCCCCCCCCCCCCCCCCACACCAGGCTCTTTGACTCTGCTGCCAACGCTGGAGATGACTCATGAAGAGGCCTATGCGAGGCTGACTATGACAGTGTGCAAGGATACCTTACGTTGCTTCCCTTATAGTTATTTCTTTTGGGTTTTATTTTTGTATTTTTTTGATACAAAACAGGATAGGTCGTTCTTTTTCACATGGCGATCTGATGTTGGGTCAGAAAGGGTCTATGCATGTTGGGTTCTATCAGGCAGCAGCGCACCCAATTGCTCTGGGCTCCTTTTGTATGTATCAACAGCTTCTGGCCAAAACACGATCTCACTTAGGATAATCAGGAGTGTACTACACATGGTCTATACTCGACCCTGAGGCAAAACATGCACTTAAACAAATGTAGACCGATGGTGTACACAAAGTAAATGGACAAGATGAATGTGGAAAATATCATGGCTTAGATTTTGGGGGGGGAGGGGGGATGAAACAATGTGAATGATGACATGCACAGCATATATGAGGTGTGCACATTGCAGTAGAAGCAACGCAGTCAATGATGTGAGGTGTGCTGCAATGTGCAAAGCACCAAGCATCACAATTCGCCAGCCACTGTATCTTGTGTCAGCACAGATACAGATGGCAGGCCAGTCCAGAGCAGCATGGGTCTGCAGCTTGTACTGGAAACATCACTGTACCCATATGCACGGGCCAGTCATTGTCCAAGCTGAAGCAAGTACAACACAGGCACACAGACTGAAGCTGCTTGGCCCAATTCTTGTTGCCAAATACTTTCTCAGCAGCAAAAGGCAGCACTCCTCACGCTGTTGATGTTGGCAAAAGGGAACAATTCAAGAAGGAACACAAGATAAAAATACCAAGACAAATGGCCCTGAAGAGTTTGTTGCTCTGGTTGAAATGCAATCTTGAAAACAGACAATCAGAGCCTCAAAGGCTGTGTGCAACAAATTGTACATGCTATATGGACAGGCTGTTTGGTAATGGCAGATCCTAGGGACGGCGCAGGTGCTTGTGCATATCTACATGTACAGACATCATGCACAGCATGGACAGGCTTACCGGCTGTGTTCATGGCAATGAGGTCAGCAGTAAACTGGCACCCAAAATGATAGCTGTCATCCATTGACTTCCTGCAAACACCAACACATGCTGCCAATCCACTCCAGTAATCTTCAAAAATGCTTACTATCAAAGCGAGAGCCCAGCAAAATTTAGTCCCTTCATATGGGACACGCTCGTAACGGCACAGCAAGTGACTGGTACAGTAACAATTGCAGTACTGATATTTGTGACTCACATACTCAAACAACGACAAATCGTGTGGCGTATACTTGGCTAGCTGTATGACAGTGCACGCATGCCTAACAGGACATGAATCATGCCAAAGCCAACAACACATTGCAGCTAGCTTCATGCAGATGTCACTGACCTGTGTATGATACACTGCTGATGCTGTGGGCATTTGAACTACTTGCACAAGTTGCATGTAAGATCATGAAGAAATCAGCATGATGCTCACAACAAATCCATGGTACTGTGCAGTGACCCGGTGACATAACCTGATCTAACACAACCATGTATTGGGTAGCAAATCTGGTAACATGTAGCAAATATGAAATGACGCACCAGTTGATGTCAGCATCGTTGTACTTCGTCTTCTCCAGGGCATGTGCAATGTTGCACTGCGTCACACCCAAAGCATGACTCATCAGACTGGCAACCAGGTTGCCGTCGCTGTAGTTGCCGATGATGAAATCTGGGTTTTCACCATGACCAGCTTTATGCAGCTCCGCCTTGACAGCTTTCGTTGCATCCTCAGCAAACCTCTCTAGATATGGCCACACCTCAAATCTGCATTCAGGCACACCATGTTTCCAATGTGAACCGTTCTGCTTTGTTGTTCTTCTTCTTCTTCTTTGTGCTTAGCAGCTTTCGTTGCATCCTCAGCAAACCTGTCTAGATATGGCCACACCTCAAATCTGCATTCAGGCACACCATATTTCAAATGTGAACTGTTCTGCTTAGTTGTTACTCTTCCTCTTCCTCTTCTTCTTCTTCTTTCTTGGCAGCATTGGGCGCATTCTCAGCAAACCTCTCTAAATATGGCCACACCTGCATTCAGGCACACTGAACTTACGATGTTGTGATGTGAATTCTTCTTCTTCTTTTTTCTTCTTCTTCTTCTTTCTTGGCAGCTTGGGCTGGAAGGTTAGAGCTATACACTCTCAACTCAAGGGCATCATGTCTGGGATGTTGTGTCTGTGGTAGGAATGTGTAGGGTTTTGCGGTCTAGGGTGTATGCATGGTCAGGGTGTATTATGCAGGAGAATCTGAAATTTGGCAACAGATACCAGTGCCCAGCTGTTGACTGTTTTGGCATACAGAAGTTACTTAGATACGGTGCACGAGCAAAAAAACAGTGTTTTACCCTGTGACATCCAGCATTGAACTACACACAAGTTTAGAAGTCCACCTGCTGACCCACTGCTGCAGCACCTCCCCATTCTTCTGCTTGAAAGGCACTCTCAAGATCTGGGCATTGGTGGTTCCGTTGATCTTCTCCAGCCTCTGGTTGCATGTGGTGCCTTTGGCGTCTGGGATGAGCCGGGTTACCACAAGAATCTGTGGCTTGATCTCTAAGCCTTGTTGGTCGATCCTTGTGCGCATCTCCTTTTCTAGCGCCCTCACTTGATCCAGAATATACACAATCTGCATGAACAAGAGAAGATACACGGAATATATACATGTGTGCAAAACAAGGAACATTTGTAGAATATGCACAATCTGCAAAAGCAACTACATGAAAGGGCGACAGTATCACGGACACTGAGTAGCTGTCAGTACTGAAATGGGCGAACAGTCTTAGGCCCTGCTGGTTGCATGTTGCAATCCAGAGCACAACATTAGTTTCAAGCACTTGCAAGGTTCACTCTACACAGCATTTTCTGACGTCGAAACTGGTGCAGTCACTGTAACCCTGTAACCTTGCTGAGCAAACGTGAGATTGCTAATGCTAGTAGAATTGCAGCCTTTTTACTGTCAAACTATACGGCGTTGAGACTTATTCTGCAAATATGTTAAAATGTCAAGATGGTATACTTTGAACTGCAATGCTTCCATGAAAGGTTGACCCCTGTCCAGACAAGTTACCAGTGTGACGACACGGCAAACATGTGATGTGCGCCTCTTGCCATTTTGTGAAACCTATGCTTGCCACTAACACAAGAGTTTAGACGGTGCGGCTGCAAAATCTGAGCCAGAACAGCCTCTGTTGTCTCCCCAAACACAGCAACAAGTTTTTCTTTTCTTTTCTGGCAACAGATTTCCTTACAATGCACAAGTACATGAAGAAGAGGGATGGCCTATGAAGGCAAGGAACAGCTTGTGCAAAGACAGACAAGAAATACAAGAAGAAGAACAGTCTGTGATGAGGAAACATGTTGCATGATGAACAACCTGCCAGCTTGCATGAAGAGCAACACAGCAGGTAATCAATGACAGTCCACATACACAAATGGCATTGCATGAAGAAGAAGACCAACCTGGCCGCCAGTGTCAGGTTTCCCCAAAACATCTTTCTGTCCAAAGAAGCCATGTGGTGACAAGATGACCACATTGAACATGTTTGGCATCCTGGATAGGAAGTCGAAGAGCCGCACAGAGTCTGGAGCTTCCAGAAGATTCAGGGCCAGATTCATTGTGTCCTTTGCACGAGCAATTGTGTTGCCCCAACCGGGCTCAAAACCAAGCAGTTGCAAGTCGTCTGAAATTTCTGAGTACGGTGCCTGCAAGCACAGAGAAGCAATTGCAAGTTGTCTGAAGTTCCTGGATATGGCGTCTGCAAGCACAGGGAAGCAATTGCAAGTCATCTGGAACCCTTAAACATGGAGTGTGCAGGGATAGAACAGCAAATGCTTTTGTGCAGCGTAAGCTGCTAATATATGTATTAATGCTCATGACTCTTTCACAAATTCAAGGTACGGTGCACAAACAGAAAGACTGACAGCCAGTAAGTTGGTTGTTACACCCTAGAGACTTTTCCTATGGCGTACAGTTCTTGCATTCGTGGTTGTGCAATCGCATACTGAAAGACAAACAACAATCAAAAATACTTTTGGCATGATGCTCACCTCATCATCCATTGTGTCAAACATCTTCTCCACTTGCAGCAGTGCATCCCAAAGCTCAAAATGAGACTTGAGCTTGCCATTCAGCATCAGCGGACTTCCTAAACATACAAGAACTTTCTCAAGCAACACATATCTGCGCTTGTGGCTGCACACATTGCATGTGATGCAGTCTGGCAGCAGTCGCTTGCGACTTAGAATGTGTCAAGCTACACTTACCTGTGCATCTTGCAAAGCTCATGATACACAACACTCCACAGCAAGGGAATTGGCGGGCCAGACATGTCAATGCTGGAAGGAGCTATAGCTTGTGACAATCTGATACAGCTTTGGTCCAGACAAAGGAGTTGGTGGTGAAAGGTAAACATGCAGGGAGGTGTCAGGTCTACAGCATGCACCTGCATATGTCAAAGTCTTCAGGTATTGGAATAGAGAACCGTTGATACCACCATTGGCTGGGTCTCTGCTGAGGGAAGAAGACAGGTGCCTGTTCAGGAAGTCAACCCCCTGACCAATGGTCTTGGTGCGTCTCATGTGGGGCAGGCCCCTTCTGAATGCCCCTAGGTCAACCTCCAGAACCCATTTAGCATCATCACTTAGGGCTGCATCACCATGAATGACTGATCTTGATTGTGTGAGACAAAAGCAAAATATGCTCAGACTGAGAGTGATAGAAACCAGTTCTGTGGTGCTGAACATGTCAGTACTGGGGCATGTATGAAACATGCAATGCAATGTGAAAATACTGCGATGATGAGACCGTCATGCTCCCATCAGAACTATACAAAACATACGTTGTCCACTGAGCTTCTCCTTGAATGCCAGGTATGCTGCTGTTTCCACGCCCTTGATGTCCATGGACGACGAGTCCACCATGACATATTTCCAAAAGCCAATGTCGGGCCGAAGCGCAACAGCGACGGTGTTTTGCCTAACAATCATCTCTTGAGCTGTCAGTAGCAGCTCGTACGCCTTGCCTCGCAGCAATTCTGGAGCTGTTTTCTCTTCGGCAACATTCTCCAGCTCTGTTTTGATTACACGAGGCAAAATCAGGGGCGTCTCTTGGCCTATTTCTGACAACCTACAGTTTCGAAGTGCTTGCGACTTTCACTGGACCGTAATACACGTCGACACGGGGCAAAGCTCAAGTGCTCTTGCTAGTGCAGTAAAGTACATAACACGAAATAGACGCAGACTTGGCTTGTATCGAGCAGAATATCAACGTTGTGACGGGCATCGAAAGCCTTAGTCAGCAACACGAAAAGCAGAAGATTGTTGCGTCCTTCACCTGGCAAACAAAGCTTGATACTGCTCTTGAAACTCTAGTACACCTCCTGAAAATGCTTCGACAGTGTCATCGGCATCCGCGTGATAATGCCTGCTGGATGCCGAGCTTTTCATATAGCACTTCATGGCCACGGCTATAAGTCGCGCGTGCAGCAAGAACGCGCTCTGCAAGCGGCTATCGACAATCGCTCTGTAAACGATCGTCTCAAGTTGTTGACAATCCCCATTGACCGTCAGCGCAGCGTGCTGCACGGTTGTCAATCTGACAACAGCTCAGGCACTTTTGGGACCCGTTTCGTTCGGCTTACGGCGTGCGAGGTCATCTTCGCTGGGCGGCAGCTGGACCGTGCCAGCACGCAAAGCATTCATCAATGATGCAAACTCTCTTTTTCCATCTGCGCCAGACCTGGCCAACCGGACGTCGCCAATCCGAGTGAGAGAAACTATGCCGAAGTTAATGGCGAGTGTTCTGCCATGGCGTCTGTGTCATTGCCTTGTTAGTTCTCGGTCACCTCGGTGATCACGCAGATCCTCTAAGTAAAATCGTGCAGACATTACTGCTCGCGTCATTGCAAAATGGCTCTATTTGAAAAATTCGATCAAGTAGACATGGAAAGTGCTGCTAGTCCGCAACATGACAGATGGCACGAATTGCGAGAGTCATTAGGTCAAAAGGTTGCAGCGTTTCATGAGGGAGCTTCAGCAGAGGGCGGCCAGTCGCATACTGCCAATGTAAGTGTCGGTCCAAGCACACAATTATCTACAGCACAATACCATGGCATTTGTGCGCCAGTTTGCATTGCTGCAAACTGTACTGCAGGTCCTCACTGCCTTGAACGCAGTTGTTCAAGGCCACTGTACAGATGGGGCACAAGCTTCTGGCATAGCAAACGCTGTGCTCGTTGCATGGCTTCAAAACATGTCACCCAGTCAACAGACACAAACCTGGGGACTGCTGCTTCAGAAAGCAATATCACAGGCAGATCTGACACCCACAGGGACTGTACAGGTAGCTTGCGCCTACTGGTACTGAGCAGTGTTGCTTTGGAGTTCAGAGGTGCCTTACCACATTGCAATGTCAAACCCTGTATTGATGTGTTGCAGAATATGTTCATGTTCACAACGCCATCCACCTTGCATGTCTGCATTGTAGCGCTCAGCAATTACACACACTGTGCCACGTCACAGGTGGTTGAAGCAGCGCTGCAGTGCCTCAAGACCAACCCAGCAGCATCAGTACATGCTCTACCTGTCCTCAAGCCAGCTCTGGCATCATTGTTACTGGACAACACTCCCATCCAGCGCCCTGGTAAGACCAGTTTGCAGTCGTGCTCTTTCCCCCCACTGTGCTCTTTTCCCCAGACTGCAGGCTCTGCTGCAACTTGCTGTTGCTCACACCATTGGTCTTATGCATGCTGCAATCTTGCCTGCAATCTTGGCTGCAGTTTTGGACGCAATTTAGGCTGCATTTTGGATGCATTTTGGCTGCAGTTTTGTGGTTTTAGCTAATATCAGCACTTAGCTCCTGCACAATAGCATTGGGCTCCTGTGACATGTACACTGCATTGCATGATGGCTTCAGAATGTATGTGCCTGACACATACAAGACGCTGCTCAGCAGCCTAGAATACAAAATGGTATGATGCCACCACATGGGGCACCTGAGACAGCGCTCTTCTCTGCCTCAGAACAACACAGCAAAGTCCCACACAGCAACATATTACCTTACAGCCATAATGCATTGGCAGAAGGCAACCCGCATGACATAGGTTTGATCCAGAGATACTGGGAGACCTCTGTAGAGACTTCTGCCAATAGTGCCGTTGAGACTTCAGACTGCTACACGTCTGTGCTCAGAGATGTTGCTGTGCAGATGAAATGGAAGACGGTGTGACCATGACAGCTCAGGAATACCAAGTACTCATCGTCCGCAAAGTCTGCCGGTGTTCTTGGCACGCTCAACACATTCCAGAATTTCTTGCCTTTCTAGGAGGTCTCAGGCTGTAAGTCTGCTGCATTGTCAGCAAGTGCAAGAGGCTGTTTGCACACTGACAGCACATACGCATTGCACAAGTCATCGTGACATGGTTCTCTGCATTTCTCAGTGTGCAGGCAAGCCCTACAGCAAACAGTACACAAAACACAGCACACACCATTCCTTACTGTAAAGACTGCACTGCACATATGACTATGTACAGTATACAGCATGCCTTACTGCGTATACAGCACACCTTGCTGTGAGCATAGCATACAGCACACTTGACTATGTACACAGCATGGCACATAAGTGTGGATACCTTTGCTGCAAGCTAAGGCAAGTCATGCTTGTGCGTAAAACTGCAAGGGTGCCTGCAGCAGTTGGTGATATTGCAGGCCAGATCAGCTGTCGACCATTCTGAAGAAAGCCACGTCAGCGTGCATACAAGCAGAGGCAGTTGACTTGCCCAAGGTGGTGGAGCACATCATCTGCATCAGCAGTATTGGTCCCAAGGCAGAAGCCCTGCAGGTAAAACACATGAGACATGCAGATGACATCAACCTAACACCGCTTGCATACTCGCATCACGTTGAGCTGTTAGGAGGAGAAATTTGGGACATGAGCAACATCTACAAAGGCTGGTGACAGTGGCAAAGTTGCAGCCACTTGCAGTTCCTTGCAGAGACTGCACTGGATCAGGGTAATCTGCATATTCAGGCAAATGTTCAGCGCTCATTGCTCTGCAGGCTGTCGTAGATCTGGTTGATGCCCTAGAAGCTGCAGCTGCTGGAAAGAGCAAGGATGAAAGGCATCAGTTGTGCCTTCACGAAGGGCAGATCCTGCAGTGGCTAAGGAACAAGCTGCCCACTAATGCAGACCTAGGCCAGGTGTCCTTCTGTAGGCCTCATGCGGCTGTCCATATGTGCCTTTCTGTGTTGCTTTGCATTGCATGCAGCTTATACCCGTGGACCAAGCGAACTCGACGTTGCGGCAGCAGCCTTGTGTCTTAGCTGCTTTGCCCATGAACAGACATAGCCGTGTGTTCACTGGCTGAATGGTACAAATGCATCTCACAGGCTTCTAATACGCAGACACAATGTACGCTGGCTGACCATTTCAGCTGCTTGATTGGTTACAGCATCGTCTTTGTGCTCAAAGTGGCGCTCATGTGATCACATGCTGTAGGCCTGGCTGAAGCAGTTGAAGGGCAGGGCCACAAGCTATTCAGCCTTCATGCTGTCAGTGCTTCTGATCATGTCTGAGGCCCTCAACAGGCTGCAACAGCCTGTCATGGACCTGCTACAGGTTTGCCTTCATAAACAATTTACATGACATGCTTCGCAAAGCCCTGCTTACACTGGGTAGACTATATCCATGTGTGAACGCATCGCGTTGTTGTATGTTTGAGAGCATGCTGCACCTATATTGTGCACTTGACTTAGCACCACTGGCTTTCCTCACTGTCCTCGAGGACATGCTGCATGACCATAGTTTGTGACATACAGTGACATACAGTCTCAACCAGGAAAGCTCCAGACAAGTCAACAACAGTGACTTCACGTGCATCAGTCATGAGTTCCAGGGCATGTCCACTTGCATTGACACCATTTATGCTCAGACTTGATGACGCCTCCAGTCTGATGCATGATGCTGCAGGCCCTGGTGACCAGTAGCTTCCAGGCTGATCAGCAGATGCAACAGAGCGCTTGGCTTTCCAGTCTGCCCACCATTCCAGGCCCCAGAGGGGCAGATCTGGAAACAGCCCTGCTCACATGCATCAGCAACAACACCACCTGCCCTACGGCAGACCAGGGCTGGGGCTTGCTGTCCCGCCCTATCATCAGCTTTGCTGTCGCCCAACTTGAGAAGGGCAGTGTGAAAGCTGGCGAGCTGGCAGATGCGCTATCAGGTGTGTTGTGTCTGTCTGTCAGTCAAAGATTCTATTTAGTCTCGTGGTGATCAACAGTTGCCGGGGCTAGGTAAGACCAAATGATGTAAATTACCGGTGGGCTGGTTGCGCCCCATGTTGTCTCTCCAGCCATTAGGGCAAAGCCTGCTTATCTGTACTTTTTACCCTTACCTGTAGAAAAGAAAAAGAAAAGACTACACCACTTATGCAGTAGCTTGTATATTGGGGGACAGGTATGTGAAACACTGCCCCCCTGGGCCTCACCTGTACACTTTTACCCTTGCCTGTACATTGGTGTGTTGCAGAAGCATGTCAACAGGTCCAGGCTGTGATTTGACGCAAGGCTGGCAGGTGAAGAAGAGGCAGGGAGAGCTTTGCCTCACGTGGCACTAGTCCTCTTGGGAAGCAAGCTGCTATTTGCCTGCTTGGCAGCCAGCCCAAGCATATGCTTGCTTATCAGCTGTAACTGCTGATTTCATCAATCTCCCTGTGCTCAATAACAGTGAACACAGATGTGCTAGCTGCTTTCGCTGGGTGTTTCCCCATGCCCCACAACTTTGGCTTTGATGCAGACACTGATTGCTGACTGCTGATTGTGCCAGCAGCTTTCTTACTGAGCAAGGGCATACATAACAGGCAAGCCTCACGCCAGGGAAAATAGGGTGTAAACCATAGGTTGAATTGGTCTAAATCTAGTTTTGTGCGCCAGCATCTCCGCACCAAAGGGGTGTGCGCAAACAGGGTGAGTGCTGTGGGACCAAAAGTGCCTTCCCTATCACTCAACACAGAAGCCTGCAACCTCAGCACATTACCACTGAGCCCATGCCCTCAAGTGTGCGCTGAAACACTGTCATCAACAGGAGAAGAGGAGTCAGCTACAGCAGCAGCAGCCCCTCATGTGGCAGCAGTCCTGTTGGGCATCAAGCTGCTGGTGGCCAGCTTTGCAGCCAGCCCAGGCATGAGGGAGAGCCTCTTGAGGGAGGTCCAAGGCAAGCTAGTGGGAGTGAAGGAGGAGGTCGCCCTTCCCTTTGTGGCAGTATTGGGCATCCTGGTGCACCGCCACCCCAAGGCAGTCCTGCAGCATGCCATTCTGCTCAAGGTGGGTCTGTGCTGTTGATAACAATAATAACTACGCTTTCCAGCTCATGTTGAGCTAGGTACATGCGGGACAAGTCTTGTGCTGTTGAGTTTAAACGATGCAACTGAGCTATTTTGTAAGCGTAGCTCTAGTAAGCCATGCTGTTGTTTGTGTGTGTGGCTTGTATACAAGGCCTTCTGGCACCAATTTTGCAGGCACAAGTAGCAACATGATACGGATTCCCTGCAAGCTTGTTTAACATGTAACGCCTGTGCACACAGTTATTACAGGGTACAGTTGCCATACCAAGCTGCACAAATGCACCAGCGTCACAGTGCTGAAGTTTCACAGAGATGCGCATCAGCATTCACCTGGATGTTCTTGCAGGCAGCCCTGGACAGGTTTGCATTCATGACCCCAACCACAGCCCTTGGGGTGCTAGTGGCCCTGCAGCCCTTGGCTTTGCTCAAAAAGCACATCCAGGTGTTGTTTTTGCCTAGACCCTGTCTTGCCCCCTACCTTGCTCCTGTTTTGCCCCTGTCTTGCCCCCTGTCTTGCCCCTTGTCTTGCCCCTGTCTTGCCCCCTGTCTGACCTCAAAATGATCCCTGTCTTGCCTCCTACCCCTGTCTTGCCTCCTGTCTGACCCCTGTCTTGCCCCCTGTCTTGCCCCCTGTCTTGCTGCCCCTGTCTGACCCCTGTCTGATCCCTGTCTGACCCCTATCTTGCCCCCTGTTCAGACCCTGCATGACCCCTGTCTTGCCCCTATCTTGCCCCCTGTTCAGACCCTGCATGACCCCTGTCTTGCCCCCTGTCGCCCCTGTCTGGCTGCCATACGGGCTCACCTGAATGTCTTGTTGGACGCCTCCCCTTTGCCAGCGCTAGATGAGGGGTTCCAGAAAAGAAAAGAAAAGAAGAGAAAAGAAAAGAAAGGAAAAGACTACGCCTTTCGGCGTCAATTTAATGAGAAGCCAAGTATTATACCGGGCTGCCCAGAGATTAAGAGGGATTTACTTCAACGTTAGCCCCGCCCCTGAGGAATTCCTCTATATTTGTGCATGAAAGCCATGCTTTGCGTCATCCCTATGTAGTCATAGCTACTGCTGTGAGTGCAGCCAGTGAGATGACTTTGCAGGCATACATGGTCGGGCCCAGCGGGGTGCTGCGCAAAGCCCTATTCAGCAGGGGGGTGGCTGCCCGTCTGGTGGCTGTGCGAGGCCTGCTGTACATGATCATCCAGCAGCTCAGAACCATGGATGAAGGGGAAGCTGAGGATGCAATGGAGGCTGACCCTGAGCTGAGCTGCAGCCAGGTGCATTCCAGTTTCTGTATATCTGCTTTTCAAATCTGGTTTCATGTACTGCAAATCATCACGCTTGACATGGCCCTCAGGGGAACTTTACAACACAGTGGAGGCTGACTCTCAAATGAGCGCACACATCACATGGAATCGTACTGTGCATGTTTACAGCATTCAGAGGGGGAGGCACTGCAACAATCTGCTGTGTCTTTGCACTGCAGCACGTGTCCAGTCAAGCCTACACAACCCTACCTCCTGAGTGGTTTCTGCCTGCCAGACTACAGCTCACCTTTTCATCCTATACTGTGAACATGACCAGTCAAATGCAAAACTTGGAAAAACAAGCGACTCAAGCACAACATTCCCAAGTGGGAAAAAAGAACCAACTCAATCAAATGGCAGCATACTTGTGTTGTCAATAATTTGCTGTCAACATTGGAAAAGTTGAGCTCTCAGTAGAAAACGCTTCCTATAGATCTGGCGTTGCTGTTTCCTACGAACTCTTCGGATTTTGTCCAGCAGAGCAAGTGACAAGGGTAGTCAAACATACCGTCACAAACTGCGTCAGCCTTCATAAGACTATGCCACACTTGTGCAACTCCTCTGTGTATGAGTGAACTGTTCTGCCGGTTTCGCAGCTCAGCATGTCAGAAGGCACAGGGGAGTCACCCAACCTTGTCCAAACCATGGTACCTTTTGCTTGCCCATTAGTCGCCCTTTACTTGCTCACAAAAAGACCCTGTGGTTGGCCTTTACTTGCTCATGTAAAACCCCGTGCTTGCCCTTTACTTGCTCATGCAAACCCTATGTTTGCCTGTTACTTGCCCCAGTGTGGCCCCATTAGCCACAGTGTGTGCCTGCAGTCTCTGCCAGCCAGTCAGCAGCCCAGCATGTCAGCAGGCATAGGGGAGTCACCCAACATGGTCAAGAGTTTTGACTCAAAACAATGGCACCCTCTTCTTGCCCTTTAGTAGCCCTTTACTAGCCCTTTACTTGCCAATGTAGCCCCTGTTTGTGACTGCAGTCTCTGCCGGCCAGTCAGCAGCCCAGCATGTCAGCAGGCAGTGGAGGGGTCACGCTGTTGCATGAGCTCATGGGCCTCATGCGCCGCTCCCTCACCCAACAGGCGCCCATCAGGGGAGCCCTCTACCAGGTACGTGCGAGCGTGCATGCAACCTGCGAAATCTAAACCCTGCAGTGTTCACGTTGCATCATTGCATGGTATCACCTCTCTTACATGCAGCCTGGGAAATCTAAACCCTGCAGTGTTCACGTTGCATCATTTGCTTGAAATGGTATCACCTCTGGCCCTGTGACTCACCCCTGAAGATGCCATCAGAGCCGGGTGATTTCTACTAGCCTGCTAACCTACTCACCTGCTAACCTGCTAACCTACTGACTTGCTACCCTGCTGCCCTGCTGGGTGTCAAGCAAGCACATGCTGCATGGTTCTGTGCTGGCACCAGGCTAGCCCCTCTGCGCATCCAAACCCTAAGCCCTAAACACATCCTGAAGACTGCATGCACAAGCCTCCCATCCAGCAAGGCACTCATCTGGCATTGCATCCGGATTGTCTGTGAATTGCACAACAAAAAGTGTGAAATATTACTCCTACATTGGGTATCTCAAAAGAGATAAAGCAAAAATAAGGCGGCTGCCTTGCAGGGAGTACATGCTATACTGGCTGCCGACCCTTCAGTGCAGGAGGCAGTTCTGGAGCTGCTGCTGCCGCACGTTGAGCTGTTTGTGCAACCAGAGGGGCCGCCTCTCAAGTTAGAAGCATGTGCATGCTTACAGGTCAGACACATACACACCTGCAGTATCATCCTTTTGCTACACACAAATAGACTCTTACGTTGTCAGCCTGTATACAATGCCACTGCAGTCAGAGTGCTGTCATGTCAGCCTGTGTGCAATGGCAATACAAGCATACCACTATGTTGTCAGCTTGTGTGAGCTGTTTTCTGCAAAACTTCCAGGTTTGCCAGCCTTCTTGCGAAGTATTCCCTGTCTGGTGGTTGTCTTTCTACCGTGTTGAATTAGTTGATGTCTGTGCATCTGTCTGGCTATATCTGTCTGTGTGTTTGTGTGGGTCTGTCTATGCAGCTGACTCACCACAGCACATGATGTGCAGGACGATGCAGTCATAGTCCAGGAGCCCGTGGATCTTCTTCTCACCTGTGTCCGCCAGGTTCTGATGCTGGCCCAGCCCCGGGATAGGCAAGTCCCAGACAGCATTGTGGGGATGGCTGATGGGGACACAACGCCCAGCATCCTGAGACCTGCTGCAGGAGCTTCTCAGGAAGCCAGCCCTGATCAGGTGAGTCATAAGTGACTTGTATATACGAGTCATAAGTCATATGTATATATGAGTCATAAGTGATATGTATATATGAGTCATACTTTATATGTTTATATGAGTCCTCCATTGTTACAACTCACTAATCAATCAATTAATCAAGCGATCCTTTGCTCCAGCAGATACTCAGTTCATTAACCAATCCCTCAGTCAAGCAACTGATAAATCAGGCAGTTGACCCTCCGATGCATTAGTCAGTCAATAAAGCTAGTTAGCAAGCTGCTAGTCAGAGCTGATCAGACCTTGTCATGTGTACCACAGCATTGCAGCATCAAGCTCGTTGTCATGAGGCTTGACACGATAGGCAGCGTGTTGCTGCAGACACTGCAGAGGCACTTCAGCAGCCTGAGACAGCGCTTGCTGAGCTGCGAGCTGGCAGATTTTGGCATGGACAAAGATGCTGACTGGACTCTGAGTTCACCACAGGTGCCTTCTCATTCCTTGGTCGTCATGATCTTGTATGGTGCTTTACTGTAACAGTTTGCGTGAACCTAGGGCTCAAAGCTACCTGGTTTGGAAAGAAGTAGATGCTCAGCATACGAGACCAATCCAAGCATCATCATAGTCTCAGCAGCTCTATGTGATCTTGTGCATGTCCAGTAGCAGAGCTGCATTACAACAGCAAACAGATCTTGGCAGATCCTATGAGACTCTGGTCACCATAATTGTATCAACCAACCATGAATCCAGGTTTGGCATGTGTAGGGAGCGTTGCGTCATACTCAAGCAGGACTGCTACTGGGATGCCTGGAGGTCATGATTGAAGATGTAGTGGCAGAGGCAACAGGTATGGGCAGCCTACCTAAACCTTGTCTTTGCTGCGTGCCAGAACTGACAAAACAGACCCGCCCAGAGACCACCAATTTCATCTGTACACACTTAGGCACATCCTGCAGCTCTACTCAAGGGATGGTAAGGCTTCATAAGCTACACATGGCAGGACAGGTACCAACAACAGAACTGCTTGATCTCAGCTGCACTCACCTAGGACAGCTTCACAGCTCTCATCAGAAGGCATGCAATGAGACCCAGTGATCATGATGCACGCCCGGGTCCGAGCCCTAGTCAGAGACAGCTGGCACAAAAAGGCCGCTCCGGCGAGGCAACAATAGCCCTGTGTACAGTCTTCCTGCATGCAACAGCCCCTGCAATGGCCCTGCATCTGTCTATGAACAGGCGTAGATTCTGATGTTGGCTGCTGCAAGGCTGTACTGGCAAACAAGCAGCAGCATCAGCAGCAGTGATTGTCAAACATATCGAATTGGTAGACCTTATAGAGATGCGCAAGACAGACTGCTTTGGACAGACAAGACTTGTCCCGCATGTACCTAGCTCATCATGATCTGGCAAGGAATTTTATTGTTATTATAATTGTTATTATCATTATTATTTTTATTTATTGTTATAATTTTTACTGTTATAATTATTATTATTATTATTATGATTATTGTTATTATCAGCAGCAGGCACCTCAACCCTGGACCCTGAAGCTGGCTTGGTGACATTGCTGTAGGTTCAACTGGGTGTGTAACAGCTCAGACAACCGGGCAGCAGCTTGGGAGATTGCTGGAGCTGCACGACAGCCTGAGCAGCATGGCCAGCGAGGGCAAACATGCCAAGCCAAAGAAAGCTGCTGAATGCCCCACACAGGTGTTACTTGTGCTCGAGTGTCGGTCAATGCTAAGCGTTAATTTCATAGAAATGTTGAGTTGGAGTATTGTCTTGAGATTTTGTTTCCTTATGTGTTCCGCAGTTCTGTTTGACTTTTGTGGTATACCTTTCGCTGCTTGACTTTCCATGGACTCTCTTTCTTATATAAACTGACGCCACAATGAGGTTTGCAATATTGCAATACAACCCTACTACCCACTGTTTCAACTCTATGGTTGTAGGATGAAGCCAAAGCCCAGCAATTGCAAGTGACGCCGGCGCGTAGGTGCAGGGTTGTTGTAGAGTGACGCTGTTTTTGAATCACAGCTCCATGGTGCTGCTTGCGTCTGCTGCAGTCCTGTGCTGTCACACAAGAACCTTAGCCTTGTTTCTTGCATCGGCTGTTACCTGGTGCTGCTTGAAGTCACAAGGCGCTACAAACTACCATTCTGGAATGACTGTGTGCAAAGCGGATCTGATTCATTAAAAGGTTTGCTCAGCCGTGAAAGCAGTCTCTGCCTGCTTGGGTGCAGCATAGCTGAGGCTTTGCATGGGCGGTGTTCAGTGTTAGAGATGCCAGATATACAGAACTATACTTAATGTTCTCACTGCTGCAGGGGGCCACACAGAAGAGAAGCCGGGCAGCAGCTAGCAAAGCCACACAGAACAGCTCCACTGAACCCAGCTCTCACACATCAGTGACCAACATTGAGAAGAGAGCGCCAGCGCTGTCAGTCAGCTGCTTATGCCACCTGCTGAACGCAGTCTTGGACAATGGACTTGTTCTAGACTCAGAAGCTCAGGCAAGTTCACTCTCCTGAGCTGAAGTCGAGCAAGTCAGCAGCTGATATCAAATGGACTTGCAGAATGCGCACAACTTGAGACTGTGATGGTTTAGATGCATCAGCACATTTAGATGCATCAACAAGCACCCAAAGCAATGGCATCAGCAATGATTTGGCGACATTGTTTGTATACGCTGTTGTGTCCATGTGCATCATGTACAGGAGGCCTATATAGGACTTGTCAGCCATGACAAATGGGAACATTGCATGTGCTTGTGCCAACTCAGCAGTTGGCAACACCAATTCTTGCATACACACCAGCGCCAGTATGCAACATGCTGAGCCATGCGTTCTCAAAGAAAAGCAAGTCTGTTCCTTCAACCGTTGGTTTGTTTGCTTGTTTGTTCATTCTCTCAGTCCATCATTCATTCATTCTTTCATTCATTCATTCATTCATTCATTCATTCATTCATTCATTCATTCATTTTTTTTATTAGGCATCCTACCACGAATCCATTCATGCATGCATCCATCCATTCATGCATGCATCCATCCATTCGTGCACCCAGCCATCCGTCCATCCATCCATCCATTCACTCAATGCAATCACTGCTTCCTGGTTTGACAGTCAGCGTACCAGCAATACTCCCATGAGCTTTTCAATGCATGAGGCATCACAAAGCCAAGTCACGATGCGGTCCAGCAGAACTCCTGAAAGTTGACATGACACCCACTCAGGAGGCAGGGACGTCTGGCACAGACTCACAACCATCAACTCACGCTGAGCTAGCTCGCAGCCCTGCCACCCAGACCTTCATCCTGCAGAACTGCCTGCGGCTGTTACACTCTTGTGAGCCATGCACTGCGCAACATGCTGTTGTCATAGGTACGTCTGCACAGCTGCACACTCACATCCATCTGATTATCATCTGATCCTTCTCCAACCACAGTCTGGAATGGTTGTTTAGTTGTTTGCCTCATTGGACAAAGCAGGCATCTTGTCAGGCATGATGTGACATCAGTGCACGGTGTTTTCCTGCATGGGTCATTGCTACAGTGTGTTGACAGTGGTTACCTATCACATGGCCTAACACTGGGAACCAGCGGGTTGGATCTGACCACATTGTTCAATGCAGCTTGACTGCAAAAAGCTCTTCGTGCATATGGGTTCCCAGACTGCCAAAAGTGTGAAAGCAGACATTTGGTTATACTGGTTTCGTTGCAAATGTTGCTTCATCAGCTTGAAATAGCAAATGGCAAAGCAATACAGTTAAACTACTGCAGGATTATGTGCATGCTGCTCCCTGCTTCATCTTGTCTGAACTCACAGGCTGATCAGGCTTATGAGGGTGTGCTCAATGCATGCAGGAACAGCAGGGGATTTGGCAAACAGGGCTGTTGCAAAGCAGCTGCTTGCGCCACCTGATTGGGGACGTCTGGCAGCGCCCCTGATCCGGGTTGCACACTCAATTGTGGAGACAACCTTCTCTGTGATCAAAGGTGCGGTACATGGGCGCCTTCATCCATGCTTGGCCTCCAGAGTCAAGCATCCATGCTGTTTGTGCCTTCAGCAACATTTGGGGAATCTGTACATGGGAGCTTGTGCATGGAGAAACTGCCAGTGCTCACTGGTGTTACCTTTTGTGCAGATTACTGCAAAGGCAGTAGCCCAGTGGAAAATCTGCCTTTTGTGCAGGTTGCAGCAAAGGCTAACTCCTAGGGGAAAATCTGCCCTTGCTCACTGGTTTTGCCTTTCATGCAGGTCGCAGCAAAGGCAAAGGCCCCATGGGACAAGCTGCCAGTACTCACTGGGTTTGCCTTTCGTGCAGGTTGCAGCAAAGGCAAAGGCCCATGGGACAAGAAGCCAGCACTCACTGGGCTTGCCTTTTGTGCAGGTCGCAGCAAAGGCAAAGGTCCAGGGGAGAAGCTGCCTCTGCTGGCAGTGCAGTGCCTTGAGGCGCTGCTGACTCTGGGCAGGACAGCAGAGGGTGTGGCAGAGGTGCTTCAGGACGTGCCTCTGGCAGAAGACCATGTGCCCATGGCTTCAATAGCAGGTGCGCACATGGAATGCTGCATTTCTCACATTGCATGAGAAGTCTGAAGCAAGCCTAAGCTGCCTCACTCCTAGCAATCGTGTTTTCCGACTCCCTTGAGCTTTCTCAGCATTGCTTTTGTCTTACTGACCATCCGCCAGTGTAGTATGCATGTGCACTCATCTGCTTCTCATCTTCATCCTTACTCTCCTTTGTTTGTTCCATTCTCATCTACCTCCTTCTCTCCTTCCTCTTCCTCTCCTTCTTTGTCTGTTCCTCTTCTTCCTTTGCTGTCACTGATCTGGTGCGTGACGACTCCTCTGCAGGAGCCAGTGCAGCTGGCCAGGTGATCAGTGAGCACCTTCCTCTTCTTCATCAGATGCTACAGACCCTGCTGCAAGCCAACAGAGGGCGAGAGGCCGAAGCAATGGCTCACACCCTGGCTTTTGTTGGGGGCTTGCTCCCACCAGCCCTACAGCAGGGCATCAGCAAAACGGCCCTTGAAGCATGCCAGAATGCAGACGCACAGGTCATCACAAAAGACATGTTGTTGCACACAAATTTTACAAGATTTGGCGTTGCCCATGTGTTGAATGCATCATTGGCACATGTCATCATGAATGCTTTACTATGATCATTGCCAATACACATGCATGCCTGCTTCCATGCCATCAGAAAGTGAAACCTTTTTGCCTCAATAAAGCACTAAACAGAGACAATCAATCAACCAATATACATCTCCTGTCTTTAGGCCTCATCAAAGAGGCCAACAGACAATAACCCAGGAACTTCTAAAAATGCTGAAACAAGTCATTCAATCCTGCTTTAAGCCACAAAAGATCCAAAATCTACATTTACAAGCACGTGACCGCAGAGGAGGATAGACAGGGTCTGCACATGTGTGCAGGTGACGCATGCTGGAGCCAGCAAGGCGCTCATCAGCTTGCATCTCTCCACAGCAGGTATGAGTCTCTACCTCCTGCGCGCCCCGACTTGCAGAATCAGCTCGCATTTTCTGTCATTTGCCTATGTGTCTGTCTTTCTGTCTCACTGCATGTCTCTTTGTCTGTTTGTCTGTCTATGTGTTTGCCCACTGTGCATGTGTCTGTCTGTCTGTCTGTCTGTCTGTCTGTCTACCCGCCTGCCTGTCTGTAGTCTATGTGTGTGTCTCTGTGTGTCTGTGTCTGTGTATGTGTCTGTGTCTGTCTGAGGCTGACAAAGTGTACACTGACTGTGCTGTGGGCAAACATGGGGATGTACACAGCAGTCAGGTTTGATTCTTGCAGGCACACAGGACATGGAGGCGTGCGTGCGTGTCAGCAAAGCTGTTGAGCATGTGCTGGGCGTCAATGAGGATCCTAGGACTCAAGCTCAGCATCTTCAGGTCATAAGCATGCCCGCCTCACATGCACAATCTGGCTTTCTGTTGCTTGCTTCTGCTATAACGCTACAACGCAAGGGGACTCTGCATTTTGATGCGGTAGCGTTAAGCCTGTTACCCTGGCTATGATACGCAAGACCCAAGTCCCTTGCAATCTGCTACGATTTGTAATGCAGTGTCTGCATCACACCATTTGCGTATGTTGGTTTGTTGTACCTCTGTATGGCAGGCCAAGGCTGATGCACCTTTGCAAGCAGCAGTCCTTGTGTTTCTGCTGATACCTAGCTCATTGTGGGCTGGAAAGCATGAAAAGAGTGAGTATTATTGTTTGTGCTTTGGCTTCAACAGGGCATTCTGTAGACCAAACCTGACCTTAAACCTTCTAGAATTTCCTCGTGATCACCAAAACTTCCAAGTCCAGGCTCCAACAAGAAACCCTTCGCTCAAACGCAACCTGAGTGACAACTTGCACAGCACTTGCATTGAGTGCAGGCTCCTTTCAAGGTCATGTGTTCATGATTGCATCACACACACGCATTACGCAGTTGCATTACAAAGTTGCATCGGACCCTCAAAAGAGGTCCACTTCAGGTGACCAGCAAGACAGGAGCTGCGACAGCCAGCAATCTCTTCACCCACCTGGAGTGCCTGCTGCATGCTGTTGACTGGCTGCTCACTGGACTGGCCAAGCTACCTTCAAGTAGCCCTTCAGGTACAGTGACTCACATCCAGTAGGTTCATGATTTGCTGTATGAAGCACCAGATGATATTTGTAGCAACGCTGATACCTTGCCCATGCTTTTGGACTGTCGTCTTTCACTCAGCTATGTGCGTACGCGCACTGAAAAGGTGTGCCGCATGCTGTTGGGTGATTTGCATGTCAATTTGCCTGACTGATCCGTCAGCCGGCCTGAATCCTGCCCGTTGGCTTGCCTATCAACTTACTTTTCAGTCGATTTGGGCTGTGCCCATTGGCTTGCCAGCCAACTTGCTACCAGCTAACTGGTGCTTTCCCAATGGCTGCTTAGGGCTTCATATGCCGCCTGTTTGCCCTGCAACCTGCCCTTCGATTTGCAGTGGTTGTGTCTTCAGGAAAGATACTTCACTAAGCACATCATTGTAGACTGGTTGTGTACAAGACAGCTGCTTTTGTGCAGATTTGTGCAGGGGCCCCAGCACAGCACAGTCAGTCGTGCCCAGATAGAGGGAACTATGTCAATAGAGCTGACCAGCCTAGCAACGGTCCTGAGTGTGTAGCCTGTGCGCTGCTCACAAGGCTTCCTCTTCATGGATAACACAAGGCTGTTGCTGAGCTTCAAACACAATACAGGGACCAGCACAAACAGCTTGCATGGCCAACTAGAGAAGTTCCTGAGCTTCCCACACACAATGCAGGGACCAACACAAACAGCTCGCATGGTCAGCTAGAGGAGGCATGTTGTCAGAGGCTGAACAGCTTGGCGGAAGTGCTGAGCGTGGGCGTTGCCTGCTCTCTGAAGGGCCCTCCTTCTGAGCAGATCATCAAGCTGTTGGGGACCATTTACCGCCTGCTCAAGTCTGCCACCCTGCTTACCAAAGCGCCTCAAAGTGGGTCACCTCCTGCATTTCACACACTTATACAAAACTGGGCATGTCATTTGGTATGCCTGCCTCTCACACTCTTGTGTGTTTGGGCTGCCGCCCGGAGGCTCCCGTTATGATTGCTGAAAAGCGTAACCTTTTGTTTTCTTTTCTTTCCATACTCTTATGGGACGCCGGGCAGACCATTTGGCATCTCTGCATTGCACACTTGTATATGACTCTGGGCATGTCATCAGGCACATCTGCACCTCACATTTTGTACAGCTGGGACATTCCACTTGGTGCGTCATATGCAGCTTTGCAAACTCTTTTTTTTGCATGCTTGTACGTTGCACATGTTGTGGCAGACTGACATGCAACCCATCCGTCTGTTTTGCAACAGTTATGACTACTTGCATTTTCTGCATGGACAGATGTGACGCTGGTCTTGCGGTACACCATTCAAATTGATGCTGTTTGGGACGCTGAAAGTAGTGCATGTGCTTTTTCACTGTTGATGTGACCAACAGAAAACTGCTACAGTACAGTATATACAACCCAGTGCTACAGTACAGTATACGCACATGTGTGAGTGCAAATCAAGCAGGGCATGATCAAGAGTGTCAGGTCTGACGTTATCAGTCACATACAGAAGATGTGCTAAGCCTTAATGCTTTTGGGGTGGAACCGGGGGCTTTGGATGAAACAGGCCCTGCAGCCCAGCCCTGACTGCCAGAGCCTTTCAGACAAACAGTGCATGCACACATCATCATTGTCCACATGGTTTGCAGAGCGCAGATTCTCATCATGCTCTTTTCAATCCCGAGACGTCTATTTTAACTCAGAAATGCCATCCCTACACTGGAACTCTCAACTTAGAAACGCCTGGGGACAGTAAAAACACGTTTCTACATTAATGAGATGTACTAGATCTGCACTATTGGTGTGTTGCAGAAGCCCAGCAGTCCATATCAAGTGCAGAATCTCGTCATGATCTGCTTTTGTATGGGAAATGGGGGGGGACTTTTCGATGCTTTTATTCGATGATTTTATTCCTCCATTTTATCATAATGAACAAGCTCTGACAAAAACAAAATTCGTGTGTTGCAGAAGCACAGCAGTCCCCACCAAGTGCAGCCTTCCAAAGCATGGTCACCACAGTCCATCAACAGCTGACACCCAATGTGTACACCTTCATCTTCGATGCCAGCACCCATGAAGATGAAGAGGACCAGAACCAGGCCCCAAATGCTGAGAAGAAGGCCAGGAAAGCCAAGAAGGAGGGCAAGCAGATTGGGCTGCTTGTCAAGGCCATCGAGGAGTGGGAGTTCAACTTGATCAAGCTGACACGCAGCTGTAAGAACCTGCTTTCTGCTGTGTTCACCCGTTCAACTGTTGCTTCATCTGTTCATTCATTGACTTAGTCATTCATTTGATCTCTCACTCACTTGTGCATTCATCTTTTCATTCAGCTATTCATTTTTCCACACATTTCCAGCATGAGTTGCTAGGTATTGCTGTTACCAAGCTGGTGAATGACTAACAGTCATACTCACTTGTGGTGTCGCATGGCTGCTTGTGACCAGTGTGCATGTTACCACGCTGGCTGACATGTTACCAAGCAGGTTATTAGTGAACCAAACAGTCATTTTCATCAGTAATTGGACCAGTTCAGTTCTCAGGCTCTGCCACCTCTTGTTTCCTTATAATTGTGCAACCAGCTCCAAGTGGCTGCACGTGATGTATGCTTAGAGACACACAAGAAGCGGACAAATAGAGAAACAGCTTTCAGAGTGATGACCACTCGCTGTGTCCCACTTGCATTTTGAAAATTGGTGTGTCCAAAGTGGCTGAATGCAAGTTTTCATACCCCAATGCAGATGACAGCGCTCTGCTGACATGGCAAGAATGTATCCATGCTGCTGCCAAACACTTGCTGTGTGGAGCAGCGAAGCTGTCACAACCAGTTAGGTATTGGCGCATGAGCAGTCACAGATTGGCTGCTGGCGCAACTGTAGTCGTTCCTGTTACTAACATCTTCACTACGCGCATCATGTGTACATTTGAAAAATTAGTAACAGGAACAAGCATGTGCATGATGTGCATCAGGTGGCATCAACTTGATGCGCCATGCCAAGAAGAGCACTAACAGAGACTTCAGGATGACCTTCAAGGAGGTGCCAGAGTCAGAACCTGTGGAGGAAGAAGCACAGGAAGAAGATGTACAGGATCAAAATACTGCGGAGGAAGAGGTATGTTACCCAACAGCAAAGGATAGTATTCAAACATATCTTGTTTGTGTACCGGTCATTAGGCCTTCAAGTGTTGCTGTACAAAGCTTAATGGACTAATCATCCTAGGTCAATTATTACTTTGTTATGCCATTGTGTCCCTATATATAGATGCTCCTGCAGGAGGAATAGTCTGTACAACAGTCAGGATGCTGTTGTTTACAAAAGAGGTTTGTGGTGCAGGGACAGGCTTCTGATCAAGCCAAAAGAAGCAAAACAGCCGCTGCGCAAGATGAAGAAGTGTCAGAATAACGTCGCAGTACCGGTACCATACTTATAAGTAACCAAGGTCACATAGTCATCCGCTGCGAGGTTAAAATCTTGATGACAAGTGTCAAGTCATTGGACACAAATGAGAGCACGATTAGTAATTAGGATGCCAATTTGATCTGGCTAACATCGTCTGTCTAGTTACTCACACGCATCTCCTGGCCGCTTAGCTCAGCTGGTTAGAGCGTGGTGCTAATAACGCCAAGGTCGGCGGTTCGATCCCGCCAGTGGCCAGCACACTTTTCCTTTTGGAGTTCTGGGTTCCTGGCTCGCGTCGGCGCCGCATAGTTTTTGAGTGCAATGTCCTCCTGGTGGGGCCCAACGTTGCAATAATGCATAATTGGCATGACAACGCAGACATCATATGTCCACCCTAGTCTACTAACTTGCCTAGGGTGGGCATACTATGATGCTTGATTTGTGCTTTGCATCACCGTGTAAGCACTTTGACAAGAAGTCAACGGTTGCATAACTAAGCAGGCTTGAAGCACGTACAATTTTAGGACGATATACACAAGCTTCAGAAGCAGAAGCTTGTTTTGGCACCTGGTGCCATGCTAGAAACCTTCCTTATGGTCCATACCAGGCGCGGTAGCAATTGCCGAGGTATTCGAAATGACTGGACCGAGAGCACATGCATGTATAAACCTAAAAAACATCATGCTAATCTAGTATACATAATGGCAAGCAATGCCACACTCACAGTGTTGCCCACAAAATGCAAGCTGAGGCATAACAAATATCGAGACTGTTCAAAAGTCAGCATCTCATGATCAGAGGCTGTCCAGCCATGCTTTTTTGCTGCAATGTATGTACATGTATGGATGAACCTTTCATCCATTCGCTGTTATGATACCCCCAAAATTGGGCCAAAATTGCTGCAGGTGTGCATGATACCATCACAATGTTGACATAACACAGCAGCTGAAGCAGTAGTTGTAACCCCAGAGAAAACAGCAGAGACTGCCAAACCTCAAGACATCCCTCATCACCAATCCTGTCCTGGAACCATAGCTGGCACAACGACCAGCTGCTGAGCAGTCTGGTCAACATATGCTTTGAAATATGCTTTGCGACCGCCCATCACCCCCTTGTCAATAATAAGGCTGGCCAGCTTTTCACTGTCATGTTGCTGGCGGTCAATGAAGCAACAGAAGTTTCTATTCTGGTTGTGACAAAGCATTGGAGCCGTCTGAGGGTTTCTGCCCTCACCATAAGCCTGCATTCTCACACAGAAACCAGAATGCTAATCTCGTATGTGAGAGACAGCAGCAGCGGGAGCATTGAAGCCTGAACTACCAACGAGACGGTGCCTTTGACAATCCCATCTTGTGATATGCTTCCAGACCGTGCACCTCACACGCAATGCTGCCAACACGTAAAGCATGCTGCTAGTCATGCATCTGTCTCTATCACACAAAGCAAGCATCTCTATCATGCAGTACTACGGATGTTGGAAACAATGCAGCTTGTTCCTCACCTGAACAAGGCTTTCCATGAACTGTTTAGAAACACCTGCGGGAGCCAACTGAGGCACCTGCAGCAGACCAGAAGTCCATGATTTTGCAAAGCTCTTTTCAATCCCAAAACATCTTATTTAAACCAGAAACGTCGTCCTTACACTGAAAATATAAACTTTGAAATATCTGGGGACAGGAAACATGCGTTTCTACATTGGGGGGATGCTTTAGGGCATTGCCGTTGCTACCGTGCAGCGTCTGTCATTCTCAAGCGTGTGGATCTCTGTTGTTTATGATCATGCTGTGTGACATGCCAATATACTTTCATACCTGTATCTTGACTGGGAACAAACGAGTTTGCTTGACATCCATATTCATTGTCCCACTTGGGAGAGGGATCCGAACTTTGTGACCCGAGGCAGAAAACACAGCTCTGCTCTGGTTGGGTGCGTAGGGCAGAATAGTGCCGTCATCAATGGTGATATCAACTCGTAAATGCTGTTCAGCTTGCTGTTTGCAGGCAGCCTTGTGCTTCCTCCTGCAGCAATAGTGAGGACTGTTACTGTACTGGCCTGAAGTCAACCTGCACCCTTAAAGTCCGAATTTGATTTTGCATATGTACGGTGTATGCACTACGTATTGATGTGTATAATACCCAAATTACGGTGTATTACGGTCAACTTTTGGCCAGGTTTGCAATTGATAAACAATGAAAACTCTCATACTCAGCATAAGCAGGCTTTCCGTCAAGGCTTCATTCCTCTCCTGGAGCATTGCCACAAGACAGCAGCCACAATCTCGGGGTTTTCAGCGAGTTTCAATTCTTTATCTCAAAAGCGCAGGGGACCCTACCAGTCAGCTTTCTGACAGTCTGGTGAGCAGTAGACCACAAGGCGGCAGCGATTGCAGCGGCGACGAGCTCCTGAAGATCCACAGCTGGCACAATTGTACTCCTCTTCTTCGTCTGGTGGCACTAGTGAGGATTGCTGCATCTGCATCTCCACACCCACCTTTGGCACGTGACGCGGTCTGTGAGTCTGTGCTTCGCTGCTCTTGCTCTGAACCGGCAAACCCTGCACATACACAAACCCTCATGCACAAACCCTAAACCCTGCACATACACAAAAACCGTAACTCTGCACATACACAAATGCCAAAGGTTGATATGAGTCTGTGAGAAAGAATGGAAGAAGCGGCAGCTTGCTACATACATGACTGGCTGCAAGGTTCGTGAGGGAGACGGGAGATGAGCTGATGCTCAGCTGCCAGCCTTCAGGGACAGACAAACAGACAGACAGGCAGGCAGGCAGGCAGGCTGTGTCAAGATTCTTACTTCATCTAACCATGCAAGTTATGTTTGGTAAACAGTTGGTGAGCAGCTTGACTGGGCAATGCTAAGTGCTCACACTTTTCAAAAGGCTGGCAGACAGGCGAGAACCATGCTAGATGCAAGCCCACCGGCATGTGAAGACTACCATGAGTGAGCGCCACTGCCAGCAACTTTTGTGATGATAACTCAGAGATAACAATAAAATACAGACTTTATTTCTTGCAAAAAAAGAATAGTTATTTTGTTTCCCAGTAATGCCTGGCCATGTATCTATGAACCAAGCAGTTCAGCTCCTCAAAATGCTAGGTGAGCATGACAGGTGATGCCCTGCAAGGTAAAATACAGACATGATCTGCCAGGGTACAGACATCATCTGACAGGGTACAGACATGATCTGCCAGGGTACAGATATGATCTGCCAGGGTACAGACATGATCTGCCAGGGCACAGACATGATTCCATGCAGCCCCTACCTTGAGAAGCGCCAACATGTAAGTCAGGTCGTTGCATTGTGCATATTCCATGGTGCTGCAACCATCATTGTCCTTGATGTGTGGGTCAGCTCGCCACTCCAACAGCAGCTTCACAGACTCCACCTGCACTCAAAGCAGCAATTACAACATGCTGGGGAAAGCCTGATTGTGCAGGGCTGCCTGCAACAGCCCTGACCCTGCTAGTCCTTGAACTGCAGGACTGAGCTCGAAGCTCTAAGCTGTGTCCAAGATAAGATAAGGTAAGATATGAAGTAAGTAAATTAATAATAATAATAACAATTAATAATAATAGTAATAATAATAATAAATAACAATTTACAAAAGAAATTGTTGAGTCAGGTGGACTCAGGCTGGGGTCAGGGACTGCCAGGAAAGGCCCAAGTCTCCGTTCCCATCTGCAAACAGCCCTGTGCCCAGGGCCCACTATGACTAAGACACAAATGTCACATGCCTGGTAAGCTCAACATTTGCTCAAGTGCTTCCGTTTTTCATGAGGGGACCAAATGATGCAGTTTGCTTCATTTAGGATCAAGCCTGGTCTTGAGAGTGCTTGCCACCTAAGAAGAAAGAACTACGCCTTTTGGCGTCAATTGAATGAGAAGCCAAGAATTATACTGGGCTGCTCAGGTGACTGCTTGCCATGCAAGCTGCATCCACCATGCTCATGCCAGCTTTGCCAAGAATCTTGCTTGACAGCCTGAGGGCCAATTTTGCTCATGATTCCTAATCAATACTGCACTACCCATTCCTATTCTGTATACCCATTACCCGATACTGTACTGCCCACTCTTTTGTCCAAATGAAATCACGTACTGGTTACCAGGTGTTGTGACTTCCCTGAGAGTCCACAGTTGCAGGCAGACAGATATAGAGCAGAGGCATTTGCACCTTGAAGACAGACTGATAAAGACAAAGGGACACAGGATGTATGAGGCTCCATTTGCATACCTCGCCGGATGCCACACAGTTCTTCAAAGCAGTGGTGCCACTGCGAGTCTGCATGTTCACATTTGCCCCCCTCTGCAACAGGAGTTTTGCCAGCGGCAGCATTGGGTTCACACCCACTATCCAATGAAGGGCTGTCTGACCATACACGTCCTTCGCATCAACACGAGCACCCTTGTCCAACCAGAACTTCAAGATGGGCATGTAGTCATCAATGGCTTCCTGATGTGGCATGTCCTTCCTCTGAGCCACAAACACAACCAGAGCAACAATGGGAATGCGCGTGGGAAACGCTCGGTAGTACACGTGGTTGGGGTTGAAGTAGGACTGTAGTCTGGGCAAGGAGCCTGACCAGAGCGTCCCCACTAAAAGCTTGTCTGGCTCTTGCTGTATGTATTGTGGAAAGTGCATGCTCTGGTCTAACTGCTGTTGGAGGTAGGGCTGGCAAGTACCTTCCCTTAGGGAGAGAGGACTTTGGTCCCCATCTTCCTGCATGGCCAGTAAGATAATAAATAAAAACACGGATAATTATAATGATGATGATGATGACAATGAAATGACAAGAATAACAATAGTACTAATAATAATGATAACAACAATAACAACAATAACAACAATAGTGATAATATAAGAATAACAATGGTAGTAGTAAAAGTAGTAATCAAGTAAACACTGCACAGCGCTGGAGAGCAGTGTGAGAGACAAGCAGTACGACTGAGGGTGTAACATACCTGCAAGAAAGCAGCTAGCATCTGCCTCAAGCCAGTGTTGCTTGGATCTTTGCTGAGGCCTCGCCTGTAAGCTTCCTCTGCGTGGCCAGGCTGTTTCAAGGCTGCATAGGCGAAAGCTTGTCTGCTGTATCCTTTCATGAAGCTGGGATCAGCCGCGACACACGCTTTAGCATCCTTGAGGGCCTGTTTGTACTGCTTGAGTCCAGCAAATGCAGCACTCCTATTTGACAGCAGAACTGGGTCTTCGGGTCTGGTTTGCAGAGCTCTGCAATACGTAGTCAACACCGGTAGTCATCGCCGCTATTCTGACAACTGACATAACGTGTGTCTGGTCCATGCCTAACCGCAGGCTTACTCAGTGTACAGGTCGACGGCGGATTGATATGCGCCATCTGCGTACGCTGCGTTAGCTTGAGCTTTCAGGTCCATGTCGCTCCTGGCCAGCGTGAAGTTGGAGCAGGCTGCACAGCTGACTAGCACAACATTTGGCAGAGCACTCTCAATCCTACGACCTCCCTCCTTGTCCTCCTCTGAGCTCCGGATTCAGCTGAAAGCGCTTGGACTGAGGGTTTGCAGCTTCTGTAGCGTTGAGGAGACGAAACGTTGGCAGGTACACACCATCACACAGACTAGAGCCTGGTAAATACCAGACAATGGCAAAAACTGACTTCCAATTTAGATCAGATATGGTACGTGAGCCGTACGCAACGGCTGTTGCCACCATCATTAGTGCCGCCCAGCAACATCTTATGCTTGCTGACGGCACACAGTTGCTTGAAACGTTTTGAGACGCTATTGAGAAACTTCAACAACAGATCTTCTTCGATTACAGGGAGCCTATGCTTGATCCCAAAGTTTAGGAATGTCAGACAGTCTTCCTAAAGCGTTTAAGGTTTCACAGTAGAACCATTTAAGATGTTCCTCTGCACTTGAGAAAAGTTTGGAACTCGCACAAGCCTGCTTCTGGCAGTGCTAGCAAAGTAATCATTTGTCAGCAACGTTGCCATCAGCGAAGCAGTCAAAGGATGCACAGCAGCCACAGATACACATATAGCAATTACATGGAAACATTCAGCAATTTTGCACACAATGTCAAAGTTGCAAGCTTTGCAGACATCAGAGCAATACTATCTAGCTACAGTGTCACTACACTGTGTAACTTCTAAATTAGCAAATACACTGAAGGTACTGTACAGAACAATGACGATCAAGATACATCTAATGCAAGCGTACACTCACCCTGCATAATAGCCAACCTAAAACAAAATAAAAAACACTATCGACCAAGCAACATTACAACCAACCCTGCCATATCTGATGAAACAGTTGTCAATGTCACACAATCTGAGCGCATTAGTGGCCGTCACTTTCCGGTGGTACAGTCATGGAAGAATAGTATATAAGGGTTGCCTCAAATAGCACTGAGTTGTGCTGGTCATGTTGAAAAGTGTGAGCACGCTTTCAACAGGTCAGCAGCATGAGTGAGCAGTGCTCGAGAGGAGAAACTACAGTTTGCTGGCATCTGTCCCTTTCTTGACTCTGTTCTGTCCCTTTTGCACAAAGTCCCGCAAGTCTTCTGGAACTGTCACACTTGACAGCCAGTCTTGCAAGGATTGCCCGTCTAGCCGTTCTGTGGACTCAAGCTTTCGACTCATAGCCCCATGCAGAGTCATGTTGGCCTTCACGACAGACTTGGCTACAGACAGAGCTTGCTGCACCAAGTCCTGCACATCTTCTTCCACCTGCCGAGAAATCATGCCTCCTGCAGCAGGGCAGCAGCTTATCATGCAGATGTAATAGCACATATATATATATATATATATATATACACACATGTACAGATACAGCTGCCCATTTGGGACATTGATATGCTGCATTGGGGGTGATAAAATAAAAGCACAGATGCCGCACATGCGTCAATGACATTAGAGCATGTGCCTTGTGAGTGTGAAACTTTTGAGTTAATGAGTGAGGTTTTGAGTGTGTGACTCACCAGAGTCTCTGAGCATGAGAGCGCCGTCATCACCGCCGCCCATGCTTGAGACGGCCAAGGGCCCCACCACCAAGCTCAAGCCAAACTCTGAAACTGCCCTGTAGGCCAGCTCTGTTGCCCTCCTTATGTCATCACTAGCCCCTGCAACAGCAGAAACTTGTGAGCAGCAGAAAATTTGCTTCTGCAAGCCAGCATCGCAAAATGACATAATTTGCGCACACATGCAGGGGCTGTTCATCATCCAATTCCGTAAATGACTGCCAAAACTGTCGTTTTATGAGGCCTGATAGGGATGCGCAAGACAGGCTGCTGTGGAGAGACAAGACTTGTCCTGCACATACCTACCTCATCATGAGCTGGAAAGCGTTTTAATTTGTTGTTATCAAAGTCAAGGGTGCAAGGAACGACCATCATTCTTTGGAGATACAGCAGAAACACTGATATTCCAAAAAGAAGATGTCAAGCTGCTGATGAGCACTACCAGACTTGCAGAGGGCAAAGCAACAGTTTCCTGGTCTGAAACCCTGAATGGAAACCCTAGCTTTGTCTGGCGCATCCCATACCTGTAGAGAGGTGGCCGCAGGTGAGCTCTTCTGCTGCTCGCCCGCCCATCAGCATGGCCAGCTGACCTCTGATCTCATTGTCAAACATGAGGGCCCGGTCCTCTGTCTTGGGAGGGGTGTAGGTGAACCCCAGGGCACCCCCACTGCGGGGTATGATGCTCAGCTTCTCCACCTACAGCAGATGCAAACATTGAGCAAGAGGAGGACAACTTTGTGTTTGAAGCACCACAAGAATGTTCCAGTCTCAAGTCCTGGCTAAGGGTGAAGGCAGCTATCCTGGCTAGGAGAAGGCTACCTCTGGGGGCGCGGCCTACCCTGGCCAGGAGGGGGGGGGGGATTGGGTCGGGCATACTGGCTACAATTTATAGGTTTTGAGAGTGAGAATGAGCTCCAAGGGATGCCTCAAGGTCATCTTGATATGGCCACATGGGACCCATGTGATGACACAGACAGTCATGCTGAGATTCAATCAAGCAATTTACATTTCCTGTTGCAAAGAATGCTGCAATTGCAACACAAGGCTGGCAGCTGCTGCAGGTGAGACAAGAGGCATTGCTGACCTGTGGGGAAGTGGGAATGAGTGTGGCCACAGCTGTGCTGACTAAGGCATGACCGCACTCATGCTTGGCAACACTCTCCTTCTCCGCTCCTTGCAGCACACTCCTCTTCTTCTCAACACCTGCCACAGCCCTAAGAATGGCCTGGTCAAAATCTGTCTGACCCACCTCACCTGCACAGCAGTTACTGTAGGGATTATGATTGGGGTTTGGCAATTTAGACACAGTTTGCTGTCTGCTTCTGATGTTGCCTTTGCGTGGGCTGTGTGGACTGCAACAACACTTCATACTGGGTGCTTTCTGACACGCTTTTCTGGACTTGCCTGTTGCATGATCCTGTCATGATGTCATGAAGTGGCTTGACCTCAGACTCAACGTGAAATATTCAGGGAGGCTGATGCTCAAGGTTGTGTGACCATATGCAGCTTACAAACTTGTCTGTTCTCATGAAAAACAGCAACAACAGCTTTGAACCTGACAAGTGCTGCCATGTGGCTCGAGAGTTCTGAACACTGAGACACTCATTTGACGCTCACTGCTGGACTTGCTGCTGTTGACGCCTGTTGAGTACCACACTACACAAATGACCTCAGCTGAATCAGATGCTGCATATATAGGCCCGAGCAGCAAAGCATACAGCAAGTTGGCTTGCCAAACTCTACACCCAACAGGCAATCTCTGCAAACCTTTGGGCAACCTTTGCAAGCCAAAAGGCAGTCTTTGCATGTCAAAAGGCAACCCCTGCAAACCAAAAAGCAAAGGGTGTGCTATTTGACCGGAATGCCGTCTTCTAGAGTTACCTTTGTCTGAGCGGCCTGCCAGCAGAGCAGCCTCATTGATTAGGTTTGCCAGGTCAGCTCCAGTGAAGCCTGTGGTGCTGGCGGCTATGCTGTCAACCGTCACATCCGCCCCCAGGGGTAACCCCTGCTTCTGTATGTGCGTCTGTAAGATCTCTTGCCTCCCTGCATGCGCACCACTCAGATATCAACAATAATACATTGAAGTAAATATATTATAAGGAAAAAAAGGAAAAATTAATATCAGGTCGTAACTTTAGAGTACACTGTAGCTTGGCAAGCAGAGGGGCTTGCACCACATACCTTCAGCTAGCAACTCCAGCATGTGTTGTAGCTTGGCAAGAAGCCTGCCGAGAGGTGCTGAGAGGTGCTTGCACTGTTTACATTCAAATGGCATGCACTGTAGCTGGGCAAGCAGTACGTCAAGAGGTGCTTGCACCGTCTACAATCAGATCGCAACTCCAGCATGCACTGGTAGCTGTGCAAGCAGTTTGGCAAAGCATGCACACACCAGCTACAGTTGGCAGGACAATGAAGTGCACAAGCAACAGATCTGCCCTACCTATGCGGTCAGGCCGCTCCACAGCAACCCTCCTGTCAAAGCGGCCAGGTCTGAGCAGGGCAGGGTCCAACACATCAGCCCTGTTGGTGGCCGCGATGCAGATGACCATCTTGTCTTGCTTTGAGTCGAAGCCGTCGAGCTCGGTCAACAGTTGGTTCAAAGTCTGCTCCCTCTCATCGTTGCCAACACCCCTCAACCGGGTGTCTCTGCCTGCAGCAGCCAGCCATGACTGATGCAGACCATGCACAATTGGTAAAATCCTTGTTTGTGTTCTTGTTTTCATTACATGTTGATATCATCATGGTTGGTGTCTCTGCCTGCAGCAACCATGCATGACTAATGCAGACCATGCACAATTGGCATTGTTACGGTCGATATTGTTGTTACTTTTATTTATAATGTTGATGTCATCAAGATTAGTGTTGTATAAGCTTCATGGCGTGCTGCATACAGGAACAGGCGGATAGATGCTGCGTTCAGGCAAGTCTTATGGAAATTGATTTGGGATTGCTATAATAAGACAGCATTCAACAGCATGGCAGACAGTGTTTGTTGGCTGCCAAACTTGTCTATGCCTTTTGGCCACGACAGAGATGACAACCAGCATCTCTGATGGTGCAGAGCTTAAGCCTTGCTCCCAGGTACCAACGTGTATCTGCATTCACTTGCTTTGTTTCCTGTCATTTGCCTGCTCGCTCATGCAATCGCACACTCACTATCTCACCCATCTATCCACTCACACATTGCTTGCTTGCTCTCTCGCGGGCAACTTGTGTGCATGCATGCAGATGGGGAAGCTCACCCTTGGCAACAGCATCAATCTCGTCAATGAAGACAATGGCTGGAGCCTCCTTCCGCGCCTGAGCAAACAGCTGCCTCACGCGCATTGCACCCATGCCCACATACAACTCAACAAACTCACTCGCACTGCAAACCACAGGAGGGCTGCTCAGTAAGCAACCAATTTACATAATTGAGTGTCTCATGTTAGTGCATGTTGGCCCACAGGGCTGGGGTTTTAGGCGCAGCTAGTAGATACCTGGCAAGAACAAGTAGCTGGAACGCCTGTAAAAAATCATTACTAGTAATGTACATCTTCTGTCTTTGAAAATCATCAGGAGGAGTCAACAGACAATAACTGGGGAAATGACATACACTAAGCACCAAATGTTCATGTGCATGCTGCCCAGTCAATGCAGGAAGATTTGGTAACAGACCAACCTACAGCACAGTCTAGGTACAGCTGATTGGCCATGCCAAGCTAGCAGCAGGATTGCCAGTTGGGCAAGAGCACTGCAACAGAGCTAGTATCTTTATTTTATACATATCACGAGCCATCTGTGCATACAGGCGAAGATCCGTGCATACCAGTTCAATGGAGCCATAATGGCAAAGACCGTAATAGTGTGCATCAAGGTGACAGGGATTGCAAAAACTAAAAAATCAGGCAAAAGTCTGAAGCCAACCTGATGCTGAAGAAGGGCACATCAGCCTCGCCAGCCACAGCCTTGGCCAGCAAGGTCTTGCCTGTACCCGGGGGACCCACAAGCAATACCCCAGAGGGGGCGCGGGCCCCAAGCTTGCTAAACTTCTCAGGGCTCCTCAGTAGTTCCTGCAACAGTCTTATGCTTGTAATAATAATAATAATAACAACAACAACAACAACAACAATAGTGATAATGATATGACAATAATAATGGCAATAATAATGATAATAATACTAGTGATAATGACAATGTTAATAACAATGATAATGATAGTAATTGAACGCTTTCCAGCTCATGATGAGCTAGGTACGCGCAGGACGTCTTATGTTTGTGTACTCCTGAATCTCACATACCCAGCACTGCTTGCTACTACAGGAGCTGGCAAGGCCATACTGATCTGCCACTTTGCATGGCTTGCAACAACTGGCCATCACGCTCAAGCAAAGCATCTTAAACTTTTTGTGACACATCAGAACTAATGCTAGTCTTTGCATATGGAATGCTGCATGCCTTGCAGCTGCATCAACCTGACTTGGCCAAATTCATGCATTATGCCATATTAGCCAGCTTGCAACAACAACACCAAGAGGAGAACATACCACTACTTCAGCCAACTCCTCCTTTGCCTCGTCCACTCCAGCAACATCATCAAAGGTGACTGGCTCTGATGTGCTGGACTTCTGAACATGCCGCCTGCCTGCACTGTTGCCAGGCAGCTTCAACGGAAGCTTGTTGAGTGCGCTCAGCAGAAGTCCAATGTACATAGCATATACCTGCATGGCATACAGGTCTCATAGGTAAGGTCCATTGCACACACTTAAACGGCATGAATGTGCATGATTGAGGTGTGTTGCATGCACCAGCATTGCGTACGTTCACTGAATGCTACAGAGTCACTGGATGAAATGCGCAGATGATGTGTGAGGGAACGATCTGGCAAGTTGCTACATGTGCAAGCACAAGCCTGCTTTGCATGGCCAATGGTGTGACACCCTGCGCATGGCATTGAGCTATAGCAGAGGAGCAGGTGTTCATTTAAAACATGCATGTGCTTAAAAACGCAGGTTCACGGCAGCAGCAGAACACACGCAAGTACATTGTTATCAAAGCTATGATTGAAAATTGCCAGAGCCTTACCATCACGGTCAAGATTGGGCTGTTGCGGTTGTCCACAGCTGCAAATTGAACCCCCTGCTTGACTAGGGTTTCATAAGGCATGGCGTAGTCTGCAGGTCGTGTGGTCTGAAATGCAACATTGATTGCTTCATCCTTTTGGGGTATGTTTCTGAATGCTGGAGCGTCTGGGCGAAGTGTGTACTTGACAGACCGATTGTCAACAGTCACTGCTGAAACATGGTCAGAGTCAGTTTGCTGGATAAACTCCGAGAAGGGGACCTGAATCGCCACAGGCTGAGCTTGCCCTAAGGGACTTCTACCATGCAAAGGCCATATCCGCATCAACAGGAGGAATGCTATAACATTGAACGCTATTCTTGACAAGCTTGGGATCTCTTCAGGCCACTTCCAGGGAGGCCAGCCGCGTTTTGGTCGCCGGCTGTTGCTTGATTGGCGATCATTGCTACTGCACAGTGTTTGCACCTGAAGTCGCTGAACTCGAGTGCGGCTCTGTGCCGCTAGAAGAACATTTAGTGACCTGCTATGACTGAAGGACCCCAAGAGAGTGCTGCCGCGTCCCGAGCCAGGCAACCTTGCGCGCAAGTAGAATGTCGCACAGGCTACATGTGGCGCGGGTGATGCGTGAAGGCGATGGGCTGCAGCGGGCTGCGGATCGACACCGTAAGATGTCGAACAGCCCCAACAGCACCTCATGTCCACTGAGAGAAACTGTAGCACTTGCGTTACGCAAGCAAAAGTTGTGCCAACATTTGCGCTTAAACGGTCGGACAGAACCTTGCACGACACGGAGGCGAGACCGCAAGCATCACAGGAAGGCTGAGTCAGGTTGTCCGCGTGGACTGATGTTCAGGGTCGTGGGAATTTCCTGTCAAATTTGCTAGAAAACCTTTAGAAGAATCGCACAAGATTTGTTTCAGATGTCTCCCAATCACCTTGCGGTAAGTATCTTGGGCGTCCGCAGCACCCCGGCTTGCGCAATTGCCGTTGCCATAGCTTCCTGCAACTTATGCGTTGATAGAATGTCAGTTGTTGGTGCTTCACCTTTCTCGTGCGGTCTTGATCCCATTCACACGTGTACGCCTGGGCACGTAGGAGCCAAACGTAGTTTGTCTGTGCCATCGAAACGTCGACGTGCTTTCAGTAGTCCTCAAAGACCCTGCCGGTGTGAATCACTAAGTTCCCAAGCCAGAGCGGCGTCTGTGGCAGCATCTGTTGTTACAGAAGCACAGACAGCACAACAAGACTCACTGCACAGCCCGCTCGTCAGCGTTGAAAATCGCCTACGTCAGCTAGAAGCGAGCTTTAGGGCACGATCTGCTGCAGAGCTTGAGTCCAGCCAGGAGCAGCAGTCCACACCTGACAGCGCTTCAGATTTAGAAGGTGATTTCGTACAGCTTGAACGCAGCTGGCAGGCGCAGACGCAGGCTTCAACA